>JAABUL010006811.1_pt1 | contig 12868 bp, 7 predicted proteins | sample 5559151 | NCBI WGS metagenome assembly JAABUL01 (sample SAMN10711876, study PRJNA513368) | rock metagenome | isolation source: Antarctica rocks | place: Antarctica: Victoria Land, Pudding Butte sud | reverse complement strand
GGCGATTCTCAGCTTCCCCATGCTCTCCGTCGCGGCATGGCTCATCGTCCGAAACCACCCCAAAATGATTGAGCTTTGGGGTCACAGCTGGAGCCAGAAGGCATACTATGACCCACGCAAACGCTAACCCATGGTTCACCCAGGCGGGAGCCGCTTGCAGCATCGTACCCGTCTCCCGCTTCGTCACAGACTGTATCTTTGCGACTAAAACGGGTGGCTACGGGGTCCTCTTTTCCGTCACAGGCGCGGACGAAGAAGGTCTCACAGACCAAGAACTTGAGGCGCGAGTCGCGGCCATCGAGGGCGGGTTGCGAGGGCTTCCCGAAGGTTCGAGCCTCTACCAATACACCCGCGTCCTCTCCGGGTACGAGCTTCCCAGGCGGAAGAAGTACGAGAACGAAGTGACAGAATCCTTCGTCAACGACCGCCTCAACTTCCTTGACCAGACAGCGAACTTTCGCCGGATCGACCTTCACTGGTGCCTCCTCTTCGAACCACTGAAAGCGAGCGCATTTCAGCGCAAGCCGAAGGAGAACGCCATTGACCAATTCAAGGTTGCTGGCCGATCTACAGAAGGCAGCGACCATCCTTCAGTCTCATCTCGGCACAGCGTTCGGCCTCAAGTTGCTCGACAAAAAAGAGACCTTCCGTTTCTTCTCCTATCTCTTCAATCTTGAGCAGTGGGCACAGCACGACCACCTCCAGGGAGATACCGGCGTTGACCGGCAGATCGTCAAGAGCCCGGTGTCGTGGGACACCGAGCACCGCCTGCGGGTAGGGAAGCGTCATGTCCAGATGTTCACCCTCACTCACACTCCCGAGGCTTCCCGGCCATGCCTCTTCTCAGGATTGATGTCGCTCGATTGCGACAGCGTGTTGTGTTCAACATGGAGGCCGAGGTCCACCGCATCCGCCCGGAAAGAGATCGACCAGCAAGAGAAGTTCATCGAGTTCTTCAAAGTTGGTGTTCTCTCCCGCGTCATGGCCGGGAAAGACACGGCATCGCTGGACACCGGAGCCGGAGCCAAGGCCGCGACCGGCAGCGTGGACGACCTCACCGACGTTATCCGCTCCCTCGATAAGAAGGCTCAGGGGGAATACTCCCTCCGTCTGCTGCTGGCGGGGAAGAGCACCGACCAGCTTCGAGACACCGTCCCCGCCGTCCATCGTATCTTCGTCGACGCCCGCGCCCAGGTGATGGAAGAGACCTACGGCAACCTCTCGGCTTTCTATGCCATGTTCCCGGCTAACCAGAAATTCAACGTCTTTCCGCTTTGGTTGGGCGAGGACCACCATGCGCGGCTCTCTTCCGTGTTCGCGCCGCACATCGGAGACCCTGAGTCCGATGATCTCGGCAGCGAATACCTCAACATCCTAGAGACCCGCACCGGGACGCCGTTCTTTCAGGATGTCTACATCGGCGGGCTGCGGGTCATGCTTATTCTTGGCCCGCCGAACGCCGGTAAGTCCGTCCATGGCAACCAGCTCTGCGCGCTGGAGCAGAAGTACGGCGGGTTCACCTACATCTTCGACATCGGCGGCTCCTACGAGAGCGTTGTCGAGCTTTACGGCGGGCGGGTGGACAAGGTAGGCAAGGACGGCCCCCACATCAACCCCTTCGCGCTGGAGCCGACCGAACCCAATACCAAGTTCCTGTATTCGTTCGTGAAGTTGCTTCTGACCAACGGAGGCGCGGAGCTACAACCCGAAGACGACGACGTTATTTTCAAAGCGGTGCAGGGTATGTACATGCTCGACCGCCAGAACCGCCGTCTCGCAAACCTCTTCCTTCCCAAGCATCTCGACCGCTATCTCGTGAAATGGGTTGGCAAGGGCATCTACAACGCCGTCTTCGACAACGTTGAGGACTCCCTTTCCCTGTCTCGACTGCAATGCTTCGACTTTCAGGGGGTGCCGAAGAACTATCCCGACCTGATCGAGCCGTTGATGATTTGGCTGCTCCGGCGCATCGACGAGGTTATTTACGACCCTGCCAACCTTGGAGTCCCAAAGCACATCCTCATCGAGGAAATCTTCACCAACATGAAGAACGCCGACCTTCTCAACAGTGCGCTGGACTCTATCAAGACGGTGCGGAAGAACCTTGGAGGTGTCACCCTCATCGGACAGTCCGCAAAGGATCTGGGACCGAACGGGGAGCTGATCGTCAATGCCTGTTCCTCGTTCCTTTTCCTGCCCGACAGCAGATTCAACCGGGACACCTACCGCGAGCTTTTCAAACTCAATGACCAGCAAATCAACCTTTTCGAAAGCTTGCGTGAGCGTGAAGCCCTGTACGTCCAGCGCGACGGCGTGAGCAAAGTTGTCGCCTTGAATCTCGACAAACGGAGCTATGCGAAGTTCTCGACCAAGCCCAAGGACAAGATGCGACGGGAGAAGTTGGTCCAGAAGTACGGGCGGGCCGAGGGGATCGAGCGATTCGCTCAGGGGGAGAACGCATGACACCGTTTGTCGATCAACTCAGCAATATCAGAGCGTGTTTCGCCAGTGCGTTCCAACCTCCGATCAACTGCGGAGGAGTGACCGACTGCGATTGGACCCTCTATGGAGGATCCGAGACCATGAGGCCGTTCTTGGAATATGGTGCAGCAGCACTGTGCCTCTACGCACTGATCCTAGCCTTGCTGAAGGCGAGGGACGAAGGCACCAGAGCGGCTTTGCCAGGGATGATGCAGTGTGTGGTCGCCGCTTTCTGGATCTGGACCATTCCGCAACTCTCACCCGAGCACTTTTCTCAGCTCATGCTCCCCCTATTTATTCCTATCGCTTTAGCACCGTTCGCAGCGGCGATATGGCTGGTGTTCAAGTTGTCAAAAAAAACCATGGGGATGATCCAGCGCTCCCACAGCTCAGGAAAGCAAACGCCATACCTACTGAAAGAGGACCAGCCGTGAAACCATCCCTGCTCATGCTTGCAACCACTGGCCTTGCGTTTGCCGCAACGACCGCAACCGGCACCGCCAGTGCTCAGACCAAACACCTTCAACCCAACGCTCCGCGCACCATCATTGTGCTCGACAGCGAGACGCCCCCGGTGATCCGGGCCGGGCTTCTTCAGTCCACTCTCATCATGCTTCCAACCGAGGAGAAGGTTGCAACCGTCTTCGGTGGAGACACGGTTTCATGGGTGTTCGATGGCGGCCACGTCGCCAGCCGGTACATCAGCATCAAGCCCAAGCTGGCGAACAGCACGACGGACATCCACATAGTCTCCGATCACGGGAACGAGTACACCCTTCAGCTCCGTGAAATCACGAGTGACGGTGACGACCATTTCGATTCGAAGGTCTTCATCACCCCAGGCGACAAGGCGGGTAAAGAGAAGCTGGCCGAGCTTCCGGTATTTGTGCCGGCTGCCGAGGCCAAAGAGAAGGAAGACCGGTTGCAGAAGGAAGTGACCGCAGCAAAAGCGGCCGCCGCGACCGAGCAGAAGGCGGCAGCGACCGAGGCCGAGCAGTACCGCAGCTCCTACCCCGGCCAGCTCCACTTCGATTACTCGTGGGATCAGAAGAAGGGGAACACGCTCGGAATCCAGCAGATATGGCGGGACGACAAGTTCACCTATCTGCGCGGCCACTTCCAGGAGACACCCGCCCTGTACGAGCTGAAGGACGGTAAAGGCTCCCTCATCAACTTCGATTTCTCGAATGGTCTCTACACCGTGCCGAAGACCGTAGAGCTGGGTTATCTCGCGATCGGGAAACAAAAGGTCGAGTTCAAGCGCGTCGGGGGAGGGAGCTAGCCATGCAGGAGCCACAGGTTATCAAACCGGCTACAGTGCCAGCCCAACCGGAAGCAACCGCCCCCATGAAGAAGGGCGGACCGTTGCTCTATGTCCTGGTGGGAGGGATTGTGCTTATCGGAATCACAAACCTCTCCGGCGTTATCAGCGGCAAAGGGAAGGAAGCACCGAGGAGCGCGATGCCGCAGCGCCCTTCAGCGGCCAATCCCCAACAGGTATCGAGCTTCCAGAACCAACAAGCTTTGCAGACCACCAAGGACCAGGAAGAGCGGGCGCGACAGCAGCAAGTCACCGCCGCCCAACTTCAGCAGATGCAGGCAGAGCAGAACCCCGGCCCGGAAGCGGACGCCGCAGCCCCCATGACGCCCGCCCAACGTCAGGCGATCTATGGCGCCAACAGCCCCAACGCCCCAAAACAGACCTCCAATGCATCCCAGGCCCAGGCGGAGGCCAAGCAGCGGGTCCTGGCGCGGGAGAAACAGCACCAGGACGCCCTCAACAGCGACACCGTTGCTATCGACTTCGCTCACCCGACCGCAACAGCACCCCCCGGCCCCACAGAGACGGCTTCAGCAGTCAGGGGCGAACGCGAAGAAAATTCCCCCAGCGCAGACGGAGGGGCGATCCAGGCAGCCGGAGAAGGGAACTCCCAGCGCCCAGCCAGCTTGCAGAACGTCTCTGACCAGCGTTCCAAGGCAAAGACCGACCCCATGGCCGGATACGACTTCGATGAATACGATGGGCGCCTGTATCGCGTGTTTGAGGGCACCGTGCTTGAGGCGGTCGTCACCAACCATATCGACGGCGGCTTTGCCGGGCCGATCCTCCTTATGCTCACCACCGACTACTACTCCCACGACCACCAGCAGCTCCTTATGCCCCAAGGGACTCGGCTGATAGGAACCGTGGGAAGCGTAGGAAACGCCCAGCAGCGGAAGGTCACATGAACGCACCGATCATCGCAGAAGCCTTTGTTGCCCGCCAGACAGATAAAGACGCATTTTGGCTGACCCTTCCCGAAGAAGAGAAGACCCCACCACCGCAAACGCTGACGCCGGCGGCAGACCCCCGTGAGCAAGCGACTGGCCAGGTAGGTTTACACCTGACGCCCAAGCCCAAACCTGTTCCAGCGGAGGCACCAGCCCCACCCGCGCTCGCCTTAGAACAACCTTCGCTCCCGTTCAGGCCAGCAGGCCTCTAAACCATGCTGACTATATCGAAGCCCCTCAGTTCAAGCCAGGCGCAGACGTATCACAAACTGGAGTTCACGTCGGAGACCCAGAGCTACTACAAACAAGACGGCGCGATCCAAGGGGAATGGCAGGGGCAACTTGCCGAACAGTTCGGTCTGACGGGTGAGGTAAAAGCTTCAGACTTTGCGCTCCTCACCGAGGGCAAACACCCCCAGACCGAAGAGCAGATGGTGAAGCACCGGGCGGTGCAAGAGTATGTGAACCCGGACGGCACGAAGACCAAAGCGGTCGAGCATCGGGCCGGGTGGGACGCGACCTTCTCCGCGCCAAAATCCGTCTCACTCACCGCTCTGGTAGGCGGTGACGAACAGGTCAGGGAAGCGCACCGCGCAGCCGTGAGGACCGCTCTGACCGAGCTGGAGAGGTACACTCAGGCGCGGATCGGCGGCAACAACCAGGCCGAGACCACCGGCAAGTTCATCGCGGCGAAGTTCGAGCACGACACCGCCCGCCCGGTCGATGGATACGCCGCGCCGCAGCTTCACACCCATGCCGTTATTTTCAATGTGACGGAGCGGCAGAACGGATCCACTCGCGCTATCCAGCCCCAGAGCTACTTCGATTCCCAGAACTTTGCAACCGCCGTGTATCAATCGGCTCTCACCTACGAGCTGCGAAGCCGAGGGTACGAGATCGAGGCCGGGAAAAGCGGCGCACCGGAGATCAAAGGCTACTCGCAGGAGTACCTTGACGCATCCAGTCCCCGGTCCCAGCAGATTCGAACGCATCTGGAGAAGACGGGAAAGCAGGGTCCGGAAGCGGCTCAGATTGCCGCCCACGCGACCCGCGACAGCAAGCAGCTTCTTACCCCTCGAGAAGTCCTCACAGCGCACAAAGAGATGGCGGCGACGTTCGGGAACCAAGCGCAAAAGGTTGTCGCTGAAGCCCGCCAACGCGCCCAAAGCCAGGAGCACAAGCCCGAACAGACCAACCGGGCGAAAGAGGCAATCAGCTACGCGCGGGCCAGCAACTTCGAGCGCGAGGCGGTCACGGACGAGCGCACAATCCTACGCGACGCGCTCCGTCGCGGGATGGGTGAGACAACCTATGCTCAGGTTCGAGCAGAGTTCGACGCACGGCAAAGCCGAGGCGACTTCCGCCAGACGGAAGGCAAGAAACATGACACCGGGCGCAGCTTCACAACGCCTGAGACCATCGCCCAGGAGCGGGCAAACGTGGCCCATGTGATGCGCAGCCAAAACACCCTTGAGCCGATGATGACGGCTCAGCAGGCGGCCGCCCAGGCCGGAACGAGATCCTTCCTAAACCCCGCGCAGCGTCAGGTGATCCAGGAGGTATTGACCTCTCGCGACCGTATCCACGGCTTACAAGGGTTGGCCGGAACCGGCAAGACAACCACTCTTCAGGCTATTCGCGAGGGCGCGGAGAAGAGCGGCTACAAGGTCGAAGGGTTTGCCCCATCATCCAAAGCGGCGGGCGCACTTCGAGAGGCAGGTATCAGTGCGAACACCCTTCAGAGCTTCCTAGTTCGCGGACAGGCCAAAGGCCCCGCCGATCCAGCCGAGCGGCACCTTTACATGCTCGATGAGTCGAGTCTTGCCAGCACGAAGCAGATGCGGGCGTTCCTTGACAAGGTGAAGCCACAAGACCGGGTGCTCGTCATCGGTGACACCGGCCAGCACCAGGGAGTGGACGCCGGACGCCCCTTCGAGCAGATGCAGGATGCCGGAATGCGAACCTCCCGACTGGACCAGATCATGCGCCAGAAAGACCCAGGCCTGCTGAAAGCGGTTGAGCACCTTGCGAAGAAGGAGACCGAAATCGGCGTCAAGATGCTAGCCGACCAAGGCCGGATCGTGCAGATCGCCGACCCGATCGAGCGCATCCAAACCATCGCTAAAGACTACGCGGCGAGACCGGACAACACCATTATCGTTTCGCCGGATAACCGGAGTCGGCAGGAAATCAACCAGGCCGTCCGCGTCGAACTACAGACGAACGGAACGCTCGCGAAGGACGGCCAGACGCTCAACACCCTCGCCCACAGGTCCGACATGACCGGCGCGGATCGAGAGTGGGCAGCCCGTTACCACACAGGCGACGTGCTCAAATACACGACCGGCAGCAAGGCCGAGGGCCTGGAGCGAGGAAGCTATGCGACGGTGCTCTCTACCAATGCCAGGGACAACACCGTCACCGTCCAACGAGCCGACGGCCAGAGTGTAACGTACGATCCAAAACGGCTAAAAGGGGTGAACGCCTATGCCGAGACCTCACGCGAGTTCGCCACCGGAGAGCGGGTCCAGTTCACGACCTCAGACAAGACCCTGGGCGTCTCCAATCGCGATCTAGGCACCATCACCAAGATCGAGCCCAACCAAATCACCATCCGCATGGACGGAAGAGAGGAACGCAGCGTCACCTTCGATCCAACGAAGATGAGGCATTTAGACCACGGCTATGCCGTGACCTCGCACAGCTCCCAGGGGCTCACTGAGCGTAAGGTCATCGCCAATATCGACACCGAAGCCGCGCGCGCCCTTATCAACACGCGCCTTGGATACGTCGCTTTCTCACGTCCGTCTGATGATCTCCGCATCTACACCAACGACGCCGAATCACTCGGCAAACGGCTGGCGACCGACATCAGCAAGACCGCCGCGGTTGACTTCCGGCAGAAGACCCATAGCGCAGCGGAACCTCATCGGCGAGCGGAAAGCCCAAAACCCACGACCGAGAAGACCGAACCCCAACCCAGGCAAAACCACATCCGCGAGTTCGCGGACCCCAACCACCGCATAGCCGCCGTCGCATCCGATTTCGTCGCACGACCCGGAAACACCGTCATCGTCGCACCCGACCAGGCCGAGCGTCGCGAGCTTACCCAGCTCATCCGTGCCGATCTGCGGACCCGAGGTGTCCTCACGTCCGAAAGCCGAACCGTTCCCATCCTTATCGACCGAGAGTTGAGCAATCGGAAGGTTGCCGCGAACTACGCGCAGGGAGACATCATCCAATACCGCGCAGGCGACCCAGCGCACGGCATCGCCAGCAACAGCGCAGCGACCGTGATAGCCACTGATGCAAAAAAGAACCTGCTCACGGTCCAGACCGCAGACGGCAGCCAGGTTGCTTACAACCCGGTACACCTGAAGTCGCAAACGACGCAAAGCACCATCTACAGGGGAGAATCGCGTGAGCTGGCCACCGGCGACCGCATCCAGTTCACCGCGCCGAACCAAGAGCAAGGCATCCGAACCCGCGACTTCGGCACCGTCAGTGCGATCGCAGAAAACAACGCCCTTTCTGTGCGTCTCGACAACGGGAAAACCGTCGAGCTAGATCCCGCTAAGGCCAAACACATCGAGCACGGATATGCGGTGGACGGCCAGAAGGCGGTCTACGCAGAGCGTGTTCTGGTGAGCATCGAAGGTGCGGGCCACTTATCGAGGGAAGACCCCCTCTACAAAGTTGTCTCGCATGTCTCTCAAAACACCACGATCTACGTATCAGACCCCGGCTCTGTCCAAGACAAGGTAGCCGCCGAGAAGGTTCACTCGCAAAGCGTCGGGCGGCTTGTACCCGACAAATCCATTGATCCCCAGCCCGCCAAAGCCGAGTTTGAGAAGCTAGCTACGCCAGGTGCAGCACCCGCCCTCCCCCAGGAGCGAACGTTGAAAATCAGCCTAGGTCTCAGCCTCTAGCAGACCACCAACCAGGCTTCAGGAGCCTAGAAAGTGGACACGTCATGAAGTCCCACCCCCCCCCGCCTCACGCTACAGAACTCGCAAGACCACGCAGGTAACCGACTGGCAGATCGCGGCCAAAGTTCAGCAAGCCCTCAAAGATGACCTTGATTGGTCATGTCGGGTTGTGACGGGTTGCGGGGGGGGTCGCCAACCAAAACAGTTTCCTAAAAGACACGTTAGAAACGGTCGTTTGAGAGAGGTCCGAAGTGACAATGGCAGACGGGAATCCAGAAGCAGAACTCGCTAAAGTTCAACGCAATCAATTCGCCCACTACATCGTTCGCATCGGTGTAGCTCTTGGTCTTGTGGACGGTAAAGACCCATATACCGGAGATCAAGTGGCATTCCTTGCGCGAACGGCGATAGATGCCATCTGTAGCACGAACCAACAATGGGACAAGGGAGCTGCGGCGGAACGTAAGAGGCTGCTTGATTCGATGCCGCCGCCTCGACCGCTTTTAGAGGAATAGGCGAGGGGATATAAACGGTGACTATGCGATCTGAAAAGGTAAAGCCATTTACTTAAGGGGGACGAACTGAGTTCAACGTCCTTCCGTCAGAGTGGATGAAAACCGAGCGGCCCTACGCCTGACAACCGGAGTTGTCGTGGGTGAACTAAAGCAGGTGCTTCTACTATTTTAGAGAAATTCGCACTATGAGAACGGAAATCAGGACAAGAGCGATGTTGAAGAGATGTGAGGACAGTTTTGGAATTCGAACTATTCAGCGTCTTTTACCCGCGTCAGCTGTACTAATGTTTGTTCTGCGCCGGCAATCGGAACTGGTGTGCAAGCAGCATTTGCCCGAGCTGCGGCACAGAAGGCGATGAGAAGTACGACACACCTAAGCGCATTCATTACGTGACATCCCCTCAGTTGAAGGTTTACTATGCCTCCTCAAACGCCTGATCTGTGGAGTTCTTGCGAGATGCAGCTGCTGGTGCCACCACTTAAGATCTGAACGGGTTTAGCGGGCTCCCCGAGCGCTCTCTGCTCATGTGCGTTGGGATGCTGCTTGCGCCAGAGCACACGCAGCAGCTCCGGCTAAGCCGGTTTGAGGCTGGGGCTGCATGAGCAGGGGCTGCTTGAAAGGAGACATGCGGCGACCGTGGTCGCCGCGTGCTTTTGAGGCAGGTGGGAGGGGAGCCTCAGCTCTGGTTGAGGTGGACCTGGTTGACGGGGATGGTGAAAGTGCGGAGGGTGGAGAGGGTGGAGGTGGGCTCGGTGATGGTGCTGACGGCCTTGAACTGGCAGGTGAGCTGGGCGGGGGTGATGGTGAGGATGGCGTATCCGTGGGTGGAGGAGTCCCAGAACTTGATCCAGGGATTGGCGGCGGTAATGACGTCTTCGACGAGGTCGGCGGGAACGCCCATCTGCTTTGCGGGGAGGGGGCTGGAGGGGAGGGGGATGACGGCGTTGATCTCTTCGGAGAAGTTGGCGGAGGTGATGGAGCCGACCATGAGCTCAACGCCGACCGGCGCCTCGAAGGGGTTGGAGAAGTCGGTTTTGAGGTAGCCGGCGAGGAAGGTGTGGAGGTCGCCGGTGAGGGCAACGAAGTTCTTGATGTTGCCGTGCTTGACGGCGTTGAGGATGAGGTTGCGCTCGCCCTGGTATCCGTCCCACTGGTCGAGGTCAACGTAGACGAGGGCGAGCTTGAGTTGCATGAGCATGACCTCATTGGCCCAGAGCTTCCAGGTGGCTTTGGTGGAGGTGAGCTGGTTGAGGAACCACTGGCGCTGGGCGAGGCCGAGCATAGTGCGAGAGGAGTCGTGCATTTCGCCGCAGCCGAGCGAGAAGTAGCGCTGGCCGATGAGATTGGAGCCGCAGGGAGGGCCGTCGCGGTAGAGGCGCTCGTCGGTGACGATCATCTGGGCGAGGGTTCCGAAGGAGAAGGTGCGATAGACCTGGATTGAGGTCTCCCAATTGGAGTTGCCGCTAGGGGTGAAGGTGACGTCGGCGAGGCCGTACTCGCTCCAGGCCTGGTTGGCGGCTTGGCGGAGTGCGGGCTGGGGGGTGAGGGCGGTGTTGGGGGCGGCGGCGTTGTCGGGGTGGAAGTCCTGGTGGCAGTCATTGGCGAACTCGTGGTCGTCCCAGAGGAGGATGTAGGCGAAGCGCTCATGCACGGCCTGCTGGCTGATGTCGGAGCGGTAAACCTTGTAGAGATGGCGATAGTCGTCGACGGTCTGAGGGATGGAGCCGCCGGTGGCAAATGGCGGGACGGTGCGGACGGGGTTGTTCTGGAAGTTGGCGGAGGAGATGGTCTCGTAGATGTAATCGCCGAGGTGGACTACGTAGTCGACCTCTTCCTGCGCAAGGTACTGGAGGGCGTTGTAGTAGCCACTGCCGTAATCCTGGCAGACGATCTGGCCGAGCGTAAGCTGGGCGAGGGAGGCCGTAGCGAGGGGGAGGGTTTTGAAGCGGCCGGGGCGGCTGGGAATGGTGTTGTAGAGGAAGCGGTAGAAGTAGATGGTGAAGGGGTGGAGGACGGCGTTGGCGACGGAGAACTTGACGGTGGCGTCTTTGTAGGGGGAGATGAGGGCGACGCCTTCGATGAGGATGGAGGCGGCAGTGAAGGTAGGATCGGTACTGATCTGCCAGGCGAGCATGTCGTTCGAGGGGCTCTGCTGGAGGGTGGGTTCGACGCGGGTCCAGAGGACGATACCGTCGGGGCGCGGGTCTCCAGAGGCGACGGACTGGGGGTAGAGGGCGGCCTGTTGCGCGGGGGTGGCGGCGGGGTTGACGGCGAAGAGGGTGAGGCGTTCCTGGTCGCTGAGGCCGGAGAGGGCGGGATCGAGGATGAAGGGCACGGAGCTCACATAACTTTCGCTGAGGGTGGAGGCTCTGGGAGAGGTTTGGGCGGCAAGGTCCCTGGGGGCGAGCCAGGCGAGTGCGCCGGTGGCAGAGGTGGCTTTGAGAAATGCTCGACGCTCCATGTTGGTGTGGTCTCCGGGGGGTGGGGAATCGCGACCGGAAGTGGGGTGAGGTCGCGAACAGGGTAATTGGAATGGAAGAAGTTGAACGGGATGTAAATGCCGGGTTATCTTGCATTAGGTTCTTCCGTGCGGACAAAGCATTACGATCCACATTCTCACGCCGGCTCAGATGGCCGTCTCCGGTTGCCCGGTCGGGTCCATCGGCTGCACCCGCCACGCTCCATCAGATGTGCCTTGTGTCGCGGAGATATGAGCGTTCTAAGCAGGACAGGTGCGCTGGCCCCCTCAGTTTGACCTTGCTACTATCGTGCTGTGGACTCTCAGTTCCAGTTGCATAACGAGTGTCAAGCGAATCAGTTCACCATCTGATAGAGGCTGGATTCGTGATTATCCCCGGCCCGCGCTCGGGTGAGCAGCTTGCCGAACTTACTGCGGCATACGACGAAATGATGGCGTTAGCATCCGGGCAAGACTTCCAGATTGCCAGCTCAACAACCCGAATGTGAGACGTGCTGAATTATGGTCGTGCGTTCGACGACATCTTCCTCTACCCACCGCTTCTGGCAGCCTGCCGGCAGGTCATCGGTGAGCCATTCAAGCTCAGCTCGTTTCTCGCAAGAACCCTCAGGCCGAACACACTCGCACAGGACCTGCACGCTGACCTGATGCGAGACTCTCCGGATGCGCCGCTGATCGGATTCATCCTTATGATCGATCCATTTCGGCAGGACAACGGCGCCACCCGTTTTGTCCCTAGATCGCACAATTGGCCTGATGCTCCGTCCGATCGTCTAACCGACACCAAGGAAGGTGTTTTGATGAAGTTCTAGGGTGCGGTGAAGCCGGTTCGATGATCATCTTTAATGGAGCAGTCTGGCACGGTCACACTGCGAATGTAACACCGATGCCACGGCGGTCCATTCAGGGGTGCTTCGTTCGACGTAGCGCGAGGTCAGGGCCTACTTTTTTGGAGCGCCTATGGCCAGCGACGAAAACTCGCATGAGTTCCCCGGCTCGCCTCCTTTTGGGACTTGACTAAACCGTAACCCAGTAACAGGAAGGGGACTTGAACGAAGCCGCTGTGCGGCGGACGCATGCGCGTGCGCTGGGCTGGCGGCGGTGATTTTGATCTAGCGTTTGTCGCAGAGAAGGAGGATTCTCTGTGACCCATTTACGCCAGATCATGCTTGAAGAGTTGGAGCGCCGCAAC
>JAABUL010006810.1_pt1 | contig 12870 bp, 13 predicted proteins | sample 5559151 | NCBI WGS metagenome assembly JAABUL01 (sample SAMN10711876, study PRJNA513368) | rock metagenome | isolation source: Antarctica rocks | place: Antarctica: Victoria Land, Pudding Butte sud | reverse complement strand
CGGCCGTCGGCCGAGATTGCGGCCAGGGAGGAGCAGACGGTGCCGAAGCCGTCATCGGCGGGCACGTTGATAGCCGATTCGCGCGGCCCGGAGCGGTCGCCGAGGCGCTCGATCCAGCCGTGCCAGTCGCTGCGCGCCGGGTCTGGGAGGGGCGCGGCTTGGAAGTGTTTCAGGTGGGCGCGGATCCGGGGGCTGGCCGGGTCGTTGGGATCGTGGGCGGTGATCATGTGCAGGCCGGGCTGGAGGCGGGATGGCTCGGGGTGTCCGCCGCCGCCGCCGCGGACGAACCAGGCGCCTTGGCGGTCAGCGAGCACGAGGTTGAAGGTGCGGTATCGGGCCGCATCGAGGCGGGCGAGCCGCTCGGCGGCGGCCGATGCGGTGGCGTGCTCGAGCGCCAACAGCGGCAGCTCTCCGCGGCTGCGCTTGCCGTCCTGCGGCCCGAGGCTGCCGGGCCGGTTCAGGACGGCCGCGAAGGCGCCGCCGCGAGCTGCCATCCAGGTGCCGTGTCCGAGCCGGTCGCGCCCGCCGACCACGCCGGGCCGGTCCGGCCAGTGGGCGGCCGGGGCGTCCCAGGGCCGGGCGGTGCGTTCGTCGCGGTTGGCGGCGACGAGTAACGGCCAGTCATGACCCGGCCGCACCAGGATGATCACGGTGCACATCGGGCCGAGCCTGCCACCGGCGGCGAAACACGGGCAAGGGGCGTCAATGACGCGGTTGCGGTGCTCCCCCCGCCTATCTGCGAGGGGAGCGCCGGCAGGCTCGGTGTTAGGAGCCGGGGCCCGCGTAGAAGTGCGGCCGGCCGACATAGCCATGACGACGGTAGGCATGGCGGGCGCGCCAGGCTTCGCGGCGGCGCCATTCCGAATGGCGGCGGTGCTGCCAGTGCTGCCGGGCGCGCCAGTCTGGGCCGCCATACTGCACGAGCTGGACGTGCGCCGTGGGCTCGGCGGCGAGGCGGGCGGAGGGGGCGGCCTCGGCGATACCGACAAAGCCGGCTGCGCCGGCGGGGCCGCCGAAGCCGGCCGCGCCCGCGAGAAGACCAAGAGCAAGTAGAAGTTTACGCATCACGACGGCCTCCCTTGTGCCGTGGCGACACTAAAGCGCGTCAAGCAGGCGGGTTCATGCCGCCTGTGCGGCGGAACCATGGCGCGGGAAGACTCGGGCGAACACCTCGTCGATATTGCGCAGGTGGCGCTCGGAGCGCATCGCCTCGTCCAGCAGTTCCGGCCTGACATGGGCCGACACTTCGGGATCGTCGGCGAGGTTGTCGCGGAAGCTGCGGCCCCCCTTCCCCAGCCCCGACCAGGTCGCCATCGCGCTGCGCTGGACGATCCGGTAGGCGTCCTCGCGGGAGATCCCGGCGCGGGTCAGCACCAGCAGGACCTCGCCGCTGTGCACGACTCCGCCGAGGCTCTCGAGATTGGCGAGCATCTGCTCGGGGTAGACGGTCAGCTGCTCGACCATGCCGGCCAGGCGCACCAGGGCGAAGTCGAGCGTGATGGTCAGGTCGGGCCCGAGGAAGCGCTCGACGCTGGAGTGGCTGATGTCGCGCTCGTGCCAGAGGGCGACGTTCTCCAGCGCGGGCACCGCGCCGGCGCGGACGATGCGGGCCAGGCCGGTGAGGTTTTCCGAGAGGACCGGGTTGCGCTTGTGGGGCATGGCGCTGCTGCCCTTCTGGCCGGCGTGGAAGAACTCCTCGGCTTCGCGAACCTCGCTGCGCTGCAGGTGGCGGATTTCGGTGGCCAGGCGCTCGATGCCGCTGGCGACCACGGCCAGGGTGCAGAAGAAGGCGGCGTGACGGTCGCGGGGGATCACCTGGGTGGAGACGGTCTCGGGTTGCAGGCCGAGCTTGAGGGCGACGTGCTGTTCCACTTCGGGATCGAGATGGGCGTAGGTGCCGACCGGGCCGCTGATGGCGCAGACGGCGATTTCGGCGCGGGCCTGTTCGAGGCGGACGCGGTTGCGGGCGAATTCGGCGTAGTGCCCGGCGAGCTTGAGGCCGAAGCTGGTGGGTTCGGCGTGGATGCCGTGGCTGCGGCCGATAGTGGGCGTGTATTTGAATTCGATGGCGCGGCGCTCGAGCGCGTGCATGACCCGGTCGACGTCGGCGAGCAGGAGGTCGGCCGCCTGGGTGAGCTGGACCGAGAGGCAGGTGTCGAGCACGTCGCTGCTGGTCATGCCCTGGTGCACGAAGCGGCTGTCGGGGCCGATGGCCTCACCGAGCCAGGTGAGGAAGGCGATGACGTCGTGGCGGGTCTCGCGCTCGATCGCGTCGATGCGGTCGAGATCGTCCTGGCCGATGGTGGCGAGCTTGGCGCTCCCGCGCTCGCGAATGGTGCGGGCGGCGGTGTCGGGGATGGCGCCTTGGGCGGCCATGGCCTCGGCGGCGAGGGCTTCGATCTCGAACCAGATGCGGAATCGGTTCTCTGGCGACCAGATCGCGGACATCTCCGGGCGCGCGTAGCGAGGAACCATTGTTCTCCCCGTGGTTTAGAGCATTTCCCGAGCCAGGTGGCTCGGGACATGGTCTAGACTTCGGGGATTGCGGTTACGCTTCGGGCGGATCGCTGGCAAGGAGGCCGGGTTGTTTTCGAGCGAGATGCTTGGGGCCGAGTTCGTGGCTCTGCTCCAAGTGTTGCTGATCGACCTGGTGCTGGCTGGCGACAACGCCATCGTGGTCGGTCTTGCGGTCAACGGGTTGCCGGCCGAGCAGCGGCGGCGGGCGATCTTCCTGGGTGTGGCGGCGGCGACCGTACTGCGGATCGTGTTCGCGCTGGTGACGCTGCAGTTGCTGGCGATCGTCGGGCTGCTGTTCGCGGGCGGCGCGCTGCTGCTGTGGGTATGCTGGAAGATGTATCGCGAGCTGCGGCGGCCGCACGGGGCGCATGTCGCTGCGACCGCGGCGCCGAAGACGATGCGGGCGGCGATGATCCAGATCATGCTGGCCGACATTTCGATGAGCCTGGACAACGTCTTGGCGGTCGCCGGGGCGGCGCGCGAGCACCCTTGGGTGCTGGTGCTGGGCTTGGCGATCTCGGTGGTGCTGATGGGGGCGGCGGCGAGCCTGGTAGCGCGGCTGCTGGACCGCTATCGGTGGCTGGCGTGGATTGGGCTGGCGATCGTGTTGTATATCTCGTTGAAGATGCTGTGGGAGGGCGGCCACGAGGTGTTCGAAGCGGTCCGCATCTAGCTGACGCGGATCAGGCGGTGCTGCTTGCGTCCGGCGGAGAGCTTGACGGCGCCTTCGCGGAGGTCGGCGGCGGAGACCAGGACGGCCTCGTCGTTTACGACGAGGTCGTTGACGCGGGCGCCGCCGCCCTTGATCAGGCGCCGGGCTTCGCCGTTGCTGGCCACTAGGCCAGACTCGGCCATTAACCGGTAGAGCGGGATTCCTTCGGCCAGCGCCGAGCCAGCGACGCTGTGGCTGGGCAGGTCCGCGCTGCCGCCGCCCTCGAAGGCGCGGCGGCCGGTCTCGGCGGCTGCGGCGGCGGCGTCGCGGCCGTGGGCCAGGGCGGCGGCTTCGGTGGCGAGCACTTTCTTGGCTTCGTTGATCTCGGCGCCGCCCAGGGCTTCGAGGCGGGCGATCTCGTCGAGGTCGAGGTCGGTGAAGAGGCGGAGGAAGCGGCCGACATCGGCGTCCTCGACGTTGCGCCAGAACTGCCAGTAGTCCCAGGGCGAGCGGCGCTCGGCGCGGAGCCAGACGGCGCCTTGGGCGGTCTTGCCCATCTTGGCGCCAGATGCGCTGGTGATGAGCGGCGTGGTCAGCCCGAAGGCCTGCTTGGCGTCGGTGCGGCGGATCAGTTCGGCGCCAGAGACGATGTTGCCCCACTGGTCGGATCCGCCCATCTGCAGCGACACGCCGTGGCGGCGCATGAGCTCGCGGAAGTCGTAGCTCTGCAGGATCATGTAGTTGAATTCGAGGAAGGTGAGCGGCTGCTCGCGGTCGAGGCGGAGCTTGACGCTGTCGAAGGTCAGCATGCGGTTGATGGTGAAGTGGGGGCCGACGTCGCGGAGGAGATCGATCCAGCCGAGGCGGTCGAGCCAGTCGGCGTTGTTGACCAGCAGGGCGTCGGAGGGGCCGTCGCCGAAGCGGACGAAGGGGGCGATGCAGGCCTGGATACCGGCCATGTTGGCGGCGATCTGGGCGTCGGTGAGCATCTGCCGGGTTTCATCCTTGCCGGACGGGTCGCCGATGCGGGTAGTGCCGCCGCCCATGACGGTGACCGGGCGGTGGCCGTGCTTTTGCATGAGGCGGAGGAGCATCAGCTGCACGAGGCTGCCGACATGCAGGCAATCCGCGGTCAGATCGAAGCCGATATAGCCGGAGACGCGGCTCTCGAGGAGGGCTGCGTCGAGGGCGGCCTCGTCGGTGATCTGGAAGACGAAGCCGCGGGCGCGGGCTTCGATCAAGAAGGAGCTGGTTGGCAGGAAGGGGCTGGTTGGCATGCGGTCCTGGACGACGGGATGGCGGGCCTTCACCCGCCATCGATCTTAGTCGGCGGCGAGCGCCATCGCCTTGCGGGCCTGGATGCGGCCGACGTGGTCTTCGATCGCGCGGCCGACTTCTTCGGCGTGGGTGGCGAAGACATGGTCGACGCCGTTGTAGACGCGATAGTCGACCTGGACGTTCTTCTGGGTGTTGAGCTTGTCGACCAGCTTGCGGACAGCGGGCTCGGGGACGAGGTCGTCGTTGTCGCCGTGCAGCATGAGGCCGCCGCAGGGGCACGGGGCGAGGAAGCCGAAATCGTAGTGGTTGGCGGGGGGAGCGACACTGACCCAGCCGGAGATCTCGGGGCGGCGCATCAGCAGCTGCATGCCGACGAAGGCGCCGAAGGAGTATCCGCTGATCCAGAGGCCGCCGGAGTTCGGGTTGACCATCTGCATCCAGTCGAGGGCGGCGGCGGCGTCGCTGATCTCGCCGAAGCCGCCATCGTAGCGGCCCTGGCTGCGGCCGACGCCGCGGAAGTTGAAGCGCATGACGGAGAAGCCGAGCTTTTGGAACGCCTGGTACATCACGTAGGTGATGCGGTTGTTCATCGTGCCGCCGTGCATCGGGTGCGGATGCAGGATCAGCGCGAGGGGGGCGCCGGCCTCCTTCGAGTGATGGTAGCGTCCCTCCAAGCGGCCGTCCGGGCCGGCGAACAAGACTTCAGGCATGGTGTTCCAATCCATTGTCAGCCGACGCGGGCGAGCCCGGCCAGCGATTCATCGTCAGGTCCCCGGCGCCGGGTCGGTTTGACCAGCAGCCTTGAGGCGTCGTAGCGTTGCGGTCCCGTTGACAGCAGGAGTCAGCGTCCAAACATCCCGTTCCCGCCACCGGTCATACGCTGCGTTCTCGATCACTGCTTGTAGGGGCGCTGCGTATTCGGGACAGAGGGAATATAGGCAGCCTGGCTGCCGATTCATAATGGATTTGTCGCATGGCATTCATGTTTCTGCGTGAAGCGGTCAGGACCTACCGGCTCCGTGATCCGGCCGCCCGATCCTCTGCCGAAGTGCTGCTGTGCTATCCGGGTCTGCATGCGATCCTGTGGCACAAGGTGGCGCATGGGTTGTGGCGCCGCGGGCTGCGGCTGCCGGCGCGGTTCACCTCGCATCTGGGGCGCTTCCTGACTGGGATCGAGATCCATCCGGCCGCCCGGCTGGGCCGGCGGCTGATCATCGACCATGGGATGGGGGTGGTGATCGGCGAGACGGCCGAGGTGGGGGACGACGTCTACCTGTATCACCAGGTCACGCTCGGCGGGACCAGCAGCGAGCGGGGCAAGCGGCATCCGACGGTGGGCAACGGGGTGATCGTGGGCGCGGGTGCGAAGATCCTGGGCAACATCCTGATCGGCGACGGCGCTCGGGTCGGCGCGAACGCGGTCGTGGTGCAGCCGGTGGCGGCGGGCGAGACGGTGGTGGGGATTCCGGCGCGGCCGATCGAGCGGGATCCGCTGAAGAAGCTGGTCCGGCAGCCGAGCTTCGTGGCGTATGGCACGCCGTGCGAGGGGACGATGGACCCGATCGTGTGCGCGGTGGAGACGCTGCGGGCGGAGTTGCTGGCGCTGGAGGCGCGGGTCGCCGCCATGCAGCGTTCGCCCGCTGCAGAGTAGCGTTGGCCTATCTCGACGCCAACGCGACCGAGACGCTGCGGCCGGAGGCGCGGGCGGCGGTGATCGAGGCGATGGACCTGGTCGGCAATCCGGCCAGCGTTCATGGTGCCGGGCGGGCGGCGCGGCGGCTGCTGGAGGCGAGCCGGCGGGCGGTGGCGGAGCGGTTCGAGGCGCCGGTGGACGGGGTGGTGTTCACCTCGGGGGGGACCGAGGCGGATGCGCTGGCGGTCGCCGCGCTGGGCGCTGGGCGGCGGATCGTCATTGGCGCGACCGAGCATGACGCGATCCGGAGCGCCTGCCGCGGCGCGGAGGTGATCGCGGTCGATGGCGACGGGGTGGCCGATCTTGCCTCGTTGGAGCGGTTGCTGGCGGGCGGCGGGCCGGCGTTGGTATGCTTGATGCTGGCCAATAACGAGACCGGGACGATCCAGCCGGTGAAGGAGGCGGCGCGGTTGTGCCGGCGTCACGGGGCGCGGCTGCATGTGGACGCGGTTCCGGCGGCTGGGCGGATTTCGGTGTCGCTGGCCGGGCTGGGCGCGGACAGCCTGGCCTTGTCGGGGCACAAGCTGGGTGGACCGAAGGGTGCTGGGGCTTTGCTGTTGGCCGATGGCGGGGACATCGCGCCGCTGATCGCCGGCGGGGGGCAGGAGCGCGGCCGGCGCGGGGGGACCCCTGCCCTGCCGGCCATTGCCGGGTTTGCGGCTGCGGCCGGTTTGGCGCCGGCCGGGACGCTGGCGTTGCGGGGGGCGGTCGAGCGGGCGGGGCTGGCGGCGGGTGGGATCGTGCTGGGGGGCGTCGATCGGTTGCCGAATACGGTGTGCCTCGGCTTGCCGGGGGTGCGGGCGGAGACGCAGGTGATTGCGTTGGACATGGCGGGGGTGGCGGTCTCGGCCGGGTCGGCTTGCAGCAGCGGGAAGGTGGCTCGGAGCCATGTGCTCGAGGCGATGGGGGTGGGGGCGTTGGCGGGCGAGGCGATTCGGGTGAGCCTGCCGTGGAACGTCACGGCGGGGGATGTCGAGGCGTTTGCGACGGCGTATTCGGCTTTGGCGGCCCGGCTCGCATTGGTGCATTAATCGCGGGGCCCATATCAAGCGAATGCGACAGAACCGGCCCGTCTATCTCGACAACCAGGCGACGACAGCGCTCGACCCTCGGGTGCTGGAGGCGATGCTGCCGTGGTTCACGGAGCGGTTCGGCAATCCGCACAGCGCCGAGCACGGGATGGGGCAGGAGGCGGCGGAGGCTGTGGAGGTGGCGCGTGCTCAGGTGGCGGCGCTGATCGGGGCGGAGGCGCGGGAGGTGGTGTTCACCTCTGGCGCGACGGAGAGCAACAACATCGCGATCAAGGGCGCGGCGCGGCATGCGTTGGCGAGCGGAGATGGGCGGCGGCGGGTCATCACGGTGGCGACGGAGCATAAATGCGTGCTCGAGAGCGTGGCGGACCTGGCGGCGGAGGGGTTCGAGCCGGTGGTGCTGCCGGTGGAGCGGGATGGATTGGTGGACCCGGCGCGGTTGCTGGAGGCGTTGGCGGTGCCGACGCTGCTGGTCAGCGTGATGGCGGTGAACAACGAGACCGGGGTGATCCAGGACATCGCGGGGTTGGCGGCGATGGCTCGGGCGGCAGGGGCGCTGTTTCACTGCGATGCGGCGCAGGCGGCGGGGAAGATCGGGCTGGACGTGGCTGGGATCGATCTGATGAGCCTGAGCGGGCACAAGCTGTATGGGCCGAAGGGGGTGGGCGCACTGTATGTGCGGAGGCGGCCGCGGGTACGGCTGGCGGCGTTGTTCTCGGGCGGGGCGCAGGAGCGCGGGCTGCGGGCGGGGACGTTGCCGACGCCTGGGATCGTGGGGTTGGGCGAGGCGTGCCGGCTCGCTGGGGCGGAAATGGCGGAGGAGCAGGAGCGGATCGGGGCGTTGCGGGAGCGGTTGTTGGAACGGTTGTCGGTGCCGGTGGTGCTGAACGGGTCGCGCGCGCACCGGGTGGCGGGGAACCTGAACCTCACCTTCCCTGCCCCGGCGCTGGAGATGTTGCGGGCGATGCCGGATTTGTGCGTTTCGACGGGGTCGGCGTGCAGTTCGGCGGCGGTGGAGCCGAGCTATGTATTGCGCGCGCTGGGGTTGGACGCGGATGCGGCGTCGCGCACCTTGCGTATCGGGCTGGGACGATTTACCAGCCCGGCGGATGTGGATTTCGCCGCGGCCGCGCTGAGCGACGCCGCTCGTGCTGCCAACGCCTTGGCCGGAGCCGAAGCCTAGATGCCGAAGATGATTTTTATCGAGAAGAATGGCCAGCCGCGCGAGGTCGACGCTCCGTTGGGGCTGTCGGTGCTCGAGATCGCGCACAAGTTCGACGTGGACATCGAGGGGGCCTGCGAGGGGTCGCTGGCGTGCTCGACGTGCCATGTGATCGTCGATCCCGCGTGGTTCGCCAAGCTGGCCAAGCCGACGGAGGACGAGGAGGACATGCTCGACCTGGCGTTCGGGCTGGAGGAGACCAGCCGGCTGGGGTGCCAGATCGTGATGACGCCGGCGTTGGACGGGTTGGTGGTGCGGTTGCCCGCCAGCACGCGCAACGCTCAAGGCTGACGGGAGGCTTCCATGCGCATCGTCGCCGCGATGTCCGGCGGCGTGGACAGCTCGGTGGTGGCCGGGCTGCTGGCGGAGGCCGGGCATGAGGTGATCGGCGTCACGCTGCAATTGTATGACCATGGGGCGGCGGCGGGTCGGAAGGGGGCTTGCTGCGCCGGTCGGGACATCGGCGATGCGCGGGAGGTGGCGGACCGGTTGGGGATCGCGCATTACGTGATCGATGCGGAGGCGCGGTTCCGGTCGGCTGTCATCGAGGACTTCGCGGATAGTTATGCGCGCGGCGAGACGCCGATCCCGTGCGTCCGGTGCAACCAGAGCGTCAAGTTCACGGATTTGCTGGGGTTGGCGCGGGATCTGGGCGCTGCGGCGATGGCGACGGGGCATTACGTTCGCCGGGTCGAGGGGGCGGCGGGGGCGGAGCTGCATCGGGCGCTGGATCTGCAGCGGGACCAGAGCTGGTTCCTGTTCGCGACGACGCGGGAGCAGTTGGCGTTCTGCCGGTTTCCGTTGGGGGAGATGGCGGACAAGGCGGCGGTGCGGGCGGAGGCGGTTCGGCTGGGGTTGGCGGTGGCGGAGAAGCCGGACAGCCAGGATCTTTGTTTCGTGCCTTCGGGGCGGTACTCGGATCTGGTGGCGCGGATGCGGCCGGAGGCGTTGGCGCCGGGGGATCTCGTGGACGCGGCGGGGGCCGTGGTGGGGCGGCATTCGGGATTGGCGCGGTACACGGTCGGGCAACGGCGGGGGTTGGGCGGCGTGGGGGCGGTGCTGGCGCTGGATGCGGCGCGGAACCGGGTGGTGGTGGGGGCGGTGCCGGCGGGGCCGGCGACGGTGTCGTTGCGGGATATGAATTGGTTGTCGGACGAGGCGGCGGTGTTTCGCTGCGAGGTGAAGTTGCGGGCGCGGGAGGCGCCGCATTGGGCGACGGTGCGGCGGAGTGCGGTTGGGGCTGAGGTGGTGTTGGATGGTGCTGGGGTGGCGGCTCCGGGGCAGGCTTGCGTGATGTATCGGGACGGTCGGGTGCTTGGGGGTGGGTTCATTACTTTGGGCTAGAAAGGCGTGGATGGCCCGGACGAGCCGGGCCATGACGGTTTGGGGGGGTGGGTTCATTACTTTGGGGTGAGTGCTGTTGTTGGGCTTTTCCACCCTCACCCCTACCCTCTCCCGCCAGCGGGAGAAGGAGATGATCGAGGTTAGATGACTTGGTCTAGGGGCTTGGCTTCTATGGTGGTGCTGGTTTGGATGGGGTGGGCTAGGGCGGCATTTAGCTTGGTGCGGTCTAGTTCGCCTTCCCAGCTGCTGACGACGACGCAGGCGACGCCGTTGCCGACTAGGTTGGTGAGGGCGCGGCATTCGCTCATGAACTTGTCGATGCCGAGGACGAGGGTCATGGCGGCGACGGGGACCGGGTTGTTGGGGATGGCGGCGAGCGTTGCAGCCAGGGTGATGAAGCCGGCGCCGGTGACGCCGGAGGCGCCCTTGGATGTGAGCATGGCGACGGCGATGATGGTGGCGTATTGGCCGAAGCTGAGGTCGACGCCGACGGCCTGGGCGAGGAAGAGGGTCGCCAGGGTCATGTAGATGTTGGTGCCGTCGAGGTTGAAGCTGTAGCCGGTGGGCACGACCAGGCCGACGACGGATTTCGAGGCGCCGAGGCCTTCCATCTTCAACATCAACTGCGGCAGGACGGTCTCGGAGGACGAGGTGCCGAGCACGATGAGGAGCTCGTCCTTGATGTAGGCGATGAAGCGGAAGATGGAGAAGCCGTTGAACCTGGCGACGATGCCGAGGACGACGACCACGAAGAGCAGGCTGGTGAGATAGAAGGTGCCGACGAGGCCGGCGAGGCGGCCGAGGCTGGAGAGGCCGTATTGGCCGATGGTGAAGGCCATGGCGCCGAATGCGCCGATGGGAGCGAGCTTCACGACCAGGCCGATGATGCGGAAGAAGATCTGTCCGGCGACTTCGACGATTTGTCCGACCTGGGGGGCGCGGTCGCCGAGGCCGGTGACGACGATTCCGGTGAGGATGGAGATCAGCAGCACCTGGAGCAAGTCGCCGGTGGCGAAGGGGTCGAGGAAGCTTTTGGGGATGAGGGCGAGGATGTGGGCGACGGTGCTGTCCTTGGCGGCGGCGCTGGCGTAGGTGGCGACGGCCTTGGGGTCGAGGGTGGCCGGGTCGGCGCCGAAGCCTGCGCCGGGGTGGACGATCTCGCCGACGACGACGCCGATGAGGAGGGCGAAGGTGGAGACGATTTCGAAGTAGACGAGAGCCTTGATGCCGACGCGTCCGACCTTCTTGAGGTCGCCCATGGAGGCGATGCCGTGGACGATGGTGCAGAAGATGATGGGGGCGATCATCATGCGGATGAGGCCGATGAAGGCGTCGCCGAGCCATTTGAGCGATTTGGCGAACTCGGGGGCGACGACGCCGAGGACGACGGCGAGCGCGATGGCGATGAGGACCTGGATGTAGAGGACGCGGTACCAGGCGGGATGGCTCTGGACGAGCGGGGACGAACTGGCGGGCATGTCGGAGCGTGTCCTCGGCAATAATGGTGGTATCGCCTTGTGACACGCGGGTGGTGGCTCAGCCACCGGATTGTTTTCGGGCGCAGCGGAGGATTCCGGCCAGGACGCCGTCGGGGTCCATGGAGCGGTCGTATACGGGGTTTTCGGATCGTTCGGGTTTGGGGCGGTCCTGGGTTGGGGCCGGGAGGGGTTCGGGCTCGGACTCGGGCTCGGGTTTGGGTTCGGGCCGGTCCGGGACGGGGCGGCCGGCGGCGCGGGCGCGCAGGGTGGCGATGTCGGCGGGGGTGCGGCGCTTGCCGGCGAAGGGGGTGGCGAGGCGGAGGTCGCGAAGGATGTCGGCGAGGATGTCTTCCGGGGGGCGAGTGTCGATCTCGTCCTCGAGCTCGGGGTCTTCGAGGCGGTCGAGCAGCTCGTTGGTGAGGGTTCGGGCGTGGGTGCGGTCGCGGGCGCCGGTGGCGATGGCGTCTTCGACGCCGCGGATGATGCGGACGCGGGCGGCGACGCGGCGGGGGGCGGGGTCCGGGAGGGCTGGCTTGGGGGCGGCCGGGCGGTCGAGGGCTTCGACGAGGGCGATGTTGCGGCGGATGGCGCGGGAGACGGCTTCGTAGGCGTGGACGCGGCGGTCGGGGTCCTCGATGGTGTCGAGGTCGTCGAGGCATTGTTCGCCGCGGTCGAGCATGCGTTGGGCGAGGCGGATGTTGCGCTCTCGCCTTGTCTCCTGGTCGGGGGTGGCCGGGGTCTGCATCAGGCGGTCAGTTAGGAATATTTACCTAGCCGGTGTCAAGGGCCGGGTGTCAAGGGCCGGTTGCGTCGCAGCGCGCGGCCTGATGCGGGCGTGCGGCCGGGACCTAGTGGATCTCGCCGGAGGTTTTTAGGGCTTGGCGGAGCTTTTCGGGGGTGAAGCCGGGGTTGTTGACGACGTCGAGGATGACTTTTTCGCGGCGGCTGACGAGGTCGATGGCGGCGGGGAGACGCTTTACGGCTTCGGCGGGGATGATGACGGCGCCGTGGAAGTCGGCGTGGATGACGTCGTCGTGGACGGCGTGCATGCCGAGGACGTCGACGGGTTTGCCGAAGTCGACGACGTGGACATGGGCGTGGCTGGGGCCGATGCGGCCGCCGATGATCTGGAAGTTGGGGGCGAGCATGTCGCAGTCGCGGAAGGAGCCGTTGGTGACGCAGCCGAGGGCGCCGAGGGCCTTGTGGATGGCGGAGTTCACTTCGCCCCACCAGGCGCCGTAGCCGGGCCGGTCGTCTAGGTCCTGGAGGACGACGATGGTGGGGAGGTCGGCTTTGGCGACGTAGTCGTACCATTCCATTCGGTTGGCGACGGTTGAGCGGGGTTGTTCTTTGGCGCGGATGAAGCCGACGCGGGCCAGGCCGACGATTGGTTTCATGGCGCGGTCGGCGGCTTGGACGGGTTCGACGGTGAAGCCGATGGCGCGGCGTTCGGGGACGATGATCTCGAGGCCGTTGCAGATGGTGGGGGTGTCCCACTGCTTGAGGGTGTCGAGGTCTTCGGCGGTGAAGGGGTGGGGCATTGTTGTCCTGTTGCTGGCGCGGGGTGCGGGGGGTTGGCGGGGCATACGCGCTAAAATAAGTCCCGAACGGGATATCTGATGTGAGGTTTTCGCTTTCGTGGTGCATTGGCGAGG
>JAABUL010006808.1_pt1 | contig 12872 bp, 4 predicted proteins | sample 5559151 | NCBI WGS metagenome assembly JAABUL01 (sample SAMN10711876, study PRJNA513368) | rock metagenome | isolation source: Antarctica rocks | place: Antarctica: Victoria Land, Pudding Butte sud | reverse complement strand
ATAATTATTAAAATTCTCGCAATTAATATCAAGACGTTTGCAATCTTTTCTACTAAATAATTAAAAATTTAAGTAAATTTCGCTAATTTTAGAAATTAGATAAACATTCTATTTATTAAGTAATTTATTATTAAGAGAACAAACGCAAATATCTTAAGAAATTGCTAAAAATATTTAAATTAAGATAGAATTTCTAATTTTAGTCTTACAATAACTTTATTTCTTAATATAGACGTAGATATTAAATACTAAGAAAACTTCTTTATGTTTATTAAAACTTAATATTTTTTAATATTTTTGTCTTTCGTAATTTTTGATTAATTAAACGAAAAACTTTGTTCGAAAGTTGCAAAACAAACTATTGCGCTATTCTTTGTTTTTAAAAATCTTTTTATAAAAAATTTGAACAATCTTTTATTAGTTAATAATTTGAACAATGTTGTTACGACTCTAGCTTGTTACAGCTGATATATACTCTACAGAGTAGTCTGTAGCATATAGCACGGTTATCTGCATACTCGACGGTTTGGCAGACAAGTATTGCTCGACACACTAGTAGACAAACTCGATATACTCGACAGCAAGCAGAGCAAGCAGAACTCGACATATTTGATAGTAAACAGAACAAACAGAGCTCGATATATTCGATAGCAAGTATAGCAAGCAAGAAAAATCTTTTTTAGTATATAGATTTTCTAAAACACAACTTTTTTATAAATTGTGTTCAACTTATCTATCAAGTTACTTTCTATTATAGATACAAGCTGCAAACTCTTGTTATCAAGTAATTGCTTGTATTGTCTGAAAATATCTACAGATCTCTTTAAAAGTATTAATCTATTTTGATACTCTAGTTGTCTAGATAGCAGCGTAACACTTTAAATATTCTAAAAATATCTGTATTAGATCAACGCGTTTCTATTTCGAGCACTAGCTTATTAGTATTATATTAACTATCGATTATAGAAAACAACAAAATCAAAATCAATAAATTCGATATCTATTATAAAGATTGTATCGATCTGAAAAACTGATTTATACAGATAAATATCTATTTTATCTTCTATTCTGTTTCAGCGAATCAGAAGACAATTTTTGTATCAATATTTTTAAAAAAAAGAGTTCAGTATTAATTCAAGTTAAATTTACAAAAATATCTAAAAAACTATAACGAAAATTCTTATACAATATTTACGAATTTCGACAACTTTAAAAGAGAGTTTCGAAGAATTTTTAAAATATTCAACAAAAAACAAATTGCAGAAAAAGTAGTTCAGTATTTAATTCAACAAATCTCTGCAGCAGACTATATTGTCAGATTTCAGAAATATATTAATCTAATCGAATAAAACAATATTGTATTTATAACAATATTTCGACAAGATCTTAAAAACAATTTAAAAAACAAAATTATATATAATAGAAGAATTCTCAGCAATATATTCGATTTTATTGAAATAGTTATCGATCTCGACAACAAACTGTATAAAAAAGCTATAAAAAAAAGATACAATCAATTTCGAGAAAAGACAGAAATCTTTTTTGAATCAACAATTAAATATCAGCAGAAAAAATCTTGTTTTAATCAGAAATACAGCAATTCCGATTATTGTAAATCTGTATCTATAGAACTGGATTTTACTCAGCAATATAAAAAGAAAAACTCTAAAGAAAAACAAAATAACAAATCTCAGAAAATATACTATTTATATAACAAATCGAATTACTTTGCAAAAAATTGTTGATTACAAAATTTGATAAACTGCCGGCAGATCAATACTATATTAAAAGAGATATTTAATAGCTAGAACAATATCAGAAAACAAATCGATACAGAAACAGATATTTTCGAAACTGAATTAAACAACAACTACTATCTGATAAAAAATCCAGATCAGTTACAGAAAATTCTAGATAGAATATTATTAGACAAAATATCTGTATCTATATAGAAAATTAATTAAATACTTAATAAAACTATAAAAGTACAGCGATCAGAAATGCTATATTTTTATTCAGTAATAGATTTAAACAATAAATATAACTGAAAAAACTTTTACAAATATCTAGACAATATTACAGACTATCTTGATGTTTTAGCTAGTTTATTAAGAGAAAAGAAGATAAATTAAACTGTAAATAAATACGAGAAAGCGCTAGAAAGCGACGCTACTATAAAAAAAAAATTCGATAAAATCGAATAACAACTGAGCAGTATAAGTCTATTCCGAGAGAAGATAGAGAAAGCAAAAAAATATACAATACTCAGTTAAATCGAATACTATAACAATTTATACTGAACTTATCTAAAAAACAAAAAAGAATCTGAATAGTTTTCTAAAAAACTATTTATTTTTAAATAACAACAGAAAGAAGCTCAGCGCAAGCAGATATTTGAAACAGAAATTGTAGTATAAAAACAGAAAAAAGTTCAGATTTCTTAATAAAAAATATATCAGAAAAATGCAATATATTAGTTTAACAGCAGCAACTAAACTTAACAGCATATATACAATATTTTATTATATCAGTTAAAATTAATAGTTGTCAATTTATTGCAATAGTCGATTCTGATGCGACAGATAATTTTATAATCAGAGTTTTTGTTAAAAAAGAAAAATACTCTATTTAAAAGAAGTCTGATATATACAATCTAGTAATTGTAGATAAAAATCTATTATCCGACAGAAATAGAAAAGTAAATAAAGAAACAAAATTACTATCGATAGCTATTCAGCAATATTACAAAAAACTAATTTTTAATATAGTAGAAATAGTTATTTACAATATTGTTCTAGAAATATTTTGATTAAAGCAGTACAATCTAGAAGTCGACTGAAATACAAAAATACTCAGATTTGCGCAATATAATTATATAATTTATATTTAATCTATATATCGACAGTGTTCGATAATAGATAAGAGATTAAATCGAAAATCGATTACAAATAGCGAGTTTGTATTTTTGCAAAAAAACAATCTAACAGAGTCCGATTCGACAGATATTAATAGAAATCAGTCGAACTACAAAATCAGAATAAGTAAAAAAAATTACAAATTTTTTAAAAATCTTGAACTATCTGATACAGCAAAGAAATCGCTAAAGCACGTACTACAAATATATAACAGTTGAAAATATCTGTTTTAAAAAAAAAAACAGCAGAGATTCTTTCTAAATATTAATTGTAAAATTACAAAATCAGACTTAAATCAGACAAACAGTTTATATTTGAATTTATATATATTTTATCTGAAAAAAAACTCAAAGTGCTCCGCGAATATCTGACAGAAAACAAAAAAAAAATTTATTAGAAAATTTTAATTACAGACAGAATATTCAATTTTTTTTGTATTAAAAAAAAATAGAATTTTTTATCTATATATCGATTATCGAAAGCTAAATAATATTACAGTCAAGAATCGATATTTACTATTTAATATCAGCGAGCTTCAGAATCGACTATTCAGAGCAAAATATTTTATCAAACTGAATTTACAAAAAGTATACAATCAGATTAGAATAAAGACAGAAAAAAAGTAAAAAACAATTTTCTGTATACAATATAGATTATACAAATATACAGTAATACTGTTTAAACTTATAAACGCTTCGACAATATATTAGAAAATAATTAATAATATACTACAACAATATCTGAATCGATTTGTTATAGTATACTTGAACAATATTATAATTTACTCAAAAATCTTGAAAAAATATATTAATTATATTTTCAAAATATTGAAATGTCTGAATATAAGAAACTTATATTTTAAGTCAGAGAAATACAAATTCTATCGAGAGAAAATTAATTTTCTCGAATTTGTTGTTAAACAATATAAAATATATATAGATTCCGAAAAGCTACAAACAGTCAGAAAATAGAAATTATTAACAAATATCAAAAAAATACAATTTTTTCTAGATTTTATAAACTACAACAAGAGATTTATTAAAAACTACTCAGCAAACACAATATTACTGACAAATCTTACAAAGAAAAATATATTATAGTTATAAAAATTTGCAGAAGAGAAATTATTTCAGAATTTTAAACTAGAATATTTGAAAAAATCAGTACTAAAAATATACAATTCGCAATTATTAAGCAAGATTGAAATCGACGCATCAGATCTAGCTATCGATATATATTTCAGTCAGAAATATAAAAATATATAGTATTTAGTAATATATTTTTCGAAAAAACTTTTGTCAGTCGAACAGAACTATAATATTTACAATAAAAAACTACTTGCTATAGTAGTTTTTTTGAAATTATAAAGAATATATATCGAAAAATTATCAGAATTTACAATTCTTACAGATTACAAGAATTTTGTATACTTTACTACTACTAAACAGTTTAACAGAAAACAAATGCGATAGTCAGAGAGACTTAAATAATATAAGTTTAAAATACAGTATATTTTAGACAAAAATAATAGCAGAGCAGATATATTCAGCAGAAAAAGTAATTATATAGAAACAAAAAAATTGTTCAATTATAGTATATTCAAAATTAATAAAAACAAATTACTATCAGCAAACAAATATAAACTAAATACTATATTACAGATACTCCGAGATAATACAGAAGAGTTTTTAATAGAAAAAGAAAAATTTCAGATATCTATCGATAAAATCGACAAATATATAAAAAAATATTATAACAAATTACTGCAAGAGCATTCGAAAGTAACAAAAATTCTTCAGTTTTTATATTAGTATTGTCAGTTTCTACAGATAAAACAAGCTGTCGAGATATTTATTAAACAATATTTTAGCTATTAGCAGAACAAACATAGTATATATACAAACTATAGCAAAATTCAATATCAGAAACTATCTGAATTGCTATAAAATAAAATTACAATAGATTTTATTATCAAATTGTCTAAATCGACAAATTCAGCAACTGAAGATAGATATAATTCGATACTGATAATAGTTAATAAACTTATTAAGTACTTATATATTATTGCATATAAAGAGAAGTTTACTGCAGAACAACTGAAATATATTATATTGAATCGACTTATACAATATTACAATATATTTAAAAGACTAATCAGTAACAGAGACAAGCTCTTTATATCTAACTATTAAAAGATATTTCTCTCAATATTAGATACAAAATTTTAAATATCTACTGTCTATTATCCGATTACAAATAGTTAGACAGAACAGACAAATCAAAATCTTAAACAATATTTAAAATACTATATTAACAATATTTACAGCAATTGAATATTACTTCTATCTATAGTATAACTGATATTTAATACAAAGATTTCGGATATTACTAAAATAACTCTATTTTTTGCTAACTATAGTAAAAAATCGAATTTTTTCGAAAAAGAGCGCACGTATCTGTCTGCGCAATCAGCTATCGAAAAAATAGCAATACTAAAAAAAAAATACAACAATATCTCAAAAATGCAAAAAAAGTCGGTCAAGTATCAAAATAAGAAACAAAAAACAGTATCTCAGCTAAAAAAGAGAAATAAAATATATCTTTTTACAAAAAATCTCAGAACAAAAAAGTTAAACAAAAAATTAAATTATATCAAAATCGAATTGTTTCTTGTTAAAAAAACTAAAAAATCAGTCAACTACAAACTCGATTTATCTAAAAATATTAAAGTATTTTCAATATTCTATATATTATTGTTAAAATCAGCCGATTTAAGTATATCTATACAGAAAATATTTTATTATAAATTACAGAAAAAAAATCGATTTAAGATTGAGAGAATTCTAGAACAGCAAAATCAGCAGTATTTTGTAAAATAGAAAAAATATTCTACAACAGAAAATACGTAAAAATCAACTAGCAATCTCGACAATTGCAATATTTTTATTCAGAAATTCTATTAACGCTCGAAAAATTATTCAGTATAGCAAAAGAAAATTAAATAGCAGAAAATATTTTAATCAGAGTATTTACAGCAGAACAGTTTAACTACTCTATAGTATTTGATTTCTCTATATTAGACAGCAAATACTGTATTTTCTGTTTTGTTTTTGTATCGATTTTTTTCAGCATCTTTTTATTACAGAGTAATTGCATAATTACAATTGTTAATACAATTTTATTTTCTGTTATTTTAGAGAATAGATCTTCTCTGATACAATTTAAAAAAGTTTACAATATATTTATATACAATTTGTTCGCGCAAATATATTTCGAATATTTTAGACAGAATAACAAATTTTCTATAACAATATAAGATTTGCTGATATAGCAACAATATTTACAAACAAAATTAACAAATATTTTGTAACAATTTATTTCGAAGACAAGACAAATACAATTTTGATAAAAAAATATAGTATATAAGTATCTGCTTTTCGGAACAAAAAAATTAAAAAAAAAAAAATAGTATTACAACTCTAACTTGTTACAGCTGATATATATTCTACAGAGTAGTCTGTAGTATATAGTATAATTATCTGCATACTCGATAATTTGACAGACAAGTATTGCTCGATACATTAATAAACAAGCTCGATATACTCGACAGCAAACAGAACAAACAGAATTCGATATATTTGACAGCAAGCAGAACAAGCAGAACTCGATATATTTAACAGCAAGTATAGCAAACAAAAAAAATCTTTTTTAGTATATAGATTCTCTAAAACACAACTTTTTTATAAATTATGTTCAACTTATCTATTAAGTTACTCTCTATTATAGATACAAGCTGCAAACTCTTGTTATCAAGTAATTGCTTGCATTGTCTGAAGACATCTACAGATTTCTCCAAAAGTATCAATCTACTCTGATACTCTAGTCGTCTAGATAGCAGCGTAACAAATGTTTATATATTTTGATTTAATAATTTTTTAAAGATATTGTTTAGCAAAAATAACATATTTGAGTAAATTAAATCTTTGATTTCTTAAACTTGTTTTTAAGCTTTTACTTAATTGCTAAGATATATACTTTAAGTTTGCTTAATTGTTAAAAACAATAATACTTAAAAAAATATAATTAAAAACTCGAAAATAAAAAAGAGCTTTAATTAAATAATTAATTTAGTAGTTGTATTAAAAACTTTAAGAACTTGCTAATTCGTTAATTAACTAATTAACTAAATAATTGTGTTTAAAACTTTACTTAATAATAGATTACTCTAAATTAAATTAAATTAAATAGTAACTTTTGTTAATATAATTGTAATAAAAACAACAATTAAATTTTGTCTTTTTATTGTTTGTTAAATTATTTCTCTTATTATAAATATTTAATTGTCTTGTATTAAGTAAAGAACATTGTTATATTCTTTAAGCTTTTTTGTGCAAAACAAAAAATTTATTTTTGTTGTATTCTTATCTTTACAAAGCAAGATTTTATTTATTATTTTATAAAAATACTTTTTAATAATTTTGTTTACTTTTTTGATTATATAATCTCTTAATTTGCAATTAAATTTAATAATTTTATTGTTATTAAAATCTCTAAGTTATTTGAAGACGTTCTCTTAATTAAAGATTTGTATTATATTAACATAATAATTTTGTAAAAATAAATAAAAAAATATATTCTTAATCTTTGTTAAAAAGAAATTAAAGATTTTGTAATTATATTTGTATTAAACAATATTAATTAACTTAATTTTAAAATTATTTAGTTTTGCTTAACTAATTAGCTTTTTGCGATAACTTAATAATGCAATCTTAAAGTTAATTTTATAATTAAAATTATTTAGAATTAGAAACTTAATTTGTATTAAATAAAAAAAAAGAGTTTTATTAAATAAAGCTATATTGCGAGATATTGTTGTTATAACTATATTAACTACTTAATTGCGCAATTAGACTGACCGTTCGGTTCCAACAGTTGGAACCGAATTGCATAAATTATGAAAATACTAACTATATTAGGTTAAAACTTGGCCTAATTAGGTATAACTTTCGGGTCGGGTTATAGATTTCGGGGAAAAACCGACCCGAACGGTCAGTCTATGCGCAATATCTTAATAATGTTTAACAATTTGTTAACTAGTTAGTAGTTAATAAAATAATAAACAAAATATAATAATATAATTCAAAGTAAGTAAAAGAGAGATAATAAAAAAGTAAGAGTTGCTTAACAAGAAACTTGATTAAATTTTTTGTAAATTAAAGTAAAATAAAGTAAAATAAAATAAAACAAAAACTAAAATACTTGCAAGAATTCGAATATTAAAAAATAATAAAAAATTTAATTAAAAAATAAATATTTATAGATTGCGATTATTAAAACTATAAATATTAATACTAAATATTAAAGCAAAAATAAAGCAAAAATAGTATACTACAAAATAGAAAAAAAATTCTTTTGTATTTTCTTTTGTTGTTTAGATTTTTGCAATAATTAATAAATTATAAAAGAATTGTTTTTTATTTTATTAAAAGCTAGATAATTAATTTGCAAAACAAATAGCTTAAGATAATTTTTATAAAATATATTTCGAATTTTGCAATTATCTATATTTAGTTGCTTAAAAATATATATAATTTTATAATTTTTGTACTTTAATATTATAAAAGAGTCTCTTTATTTAAATTTTAATTTAATAATAATTTTCTAAAATATAAAAATATAGTTCTTAAAATTAAATTTAACTTTTATAATTTTTTGATTGTAACAAATTGCTTTGCTTTTCTTTTAAGTCTTTAACAATTATTATATAATATTGTATAATAAAGCTTTATAATTAAAGTATTGTTGTATTAATATAATATGCAATAGAGACTAAAATAATTAAAATACTTGTTTGTAATTTAAGATAATAGTAATTGCGCTAATGTTTACAAAGATTGCAATTAATAAAAATTAACTTAATAAAATCTTTGTTAAAGATATATTTAAATAAGTTATTAATTAAGAGTTTAAAGATTTAATAAATTTAAAAAAAACAATATTCTACTTTATTAAACTCTTTCGCAAAACGTTTTTAAATAAACAATTATTAATTTTTATTATTTTTGTACTTTTTAACAATTTTAATAAATTGTAATTAATAAACACTTCTTAATTATATAGTTAGTTGCAAAATTTTTAATTATTAAAGTAAGAATTATAATTGCAATAAATAGCAATTGATTTTCGATATAATACGAAGATTATTTTTAAATAATTAATAACGTCTTTTAATTAATTAGTTTTTGTAGTATAAAGTATTAAGAATTAACTAAAGTAATTAATTATATAAAGAATATATCTTTTTTTGTTTGCATTAGTTTTTAGAGAGTCTATAAAATTTATTTTAACAAGTTAAATAAATAATCTTTATAAAATATAATAATTGCAATCGAATAATTAAATTATACTTTATATAAGTTAAGCACTCTTAAATGTATTTTTTAATATTTGTTTATTGTCTTAGTTAATATGCAATCTCTTGTAGCTTTATTAATATCTTTATTTTCGCTTAATATTTATCTTTATTATATATTTTCTCTAAGATTTCTCTTATTTTGCTTTTAGAAATATATAATAAATAAGAGTCTTTATAATGCTTTTATAAAGTGCTATTTTTATTTACTTAATAATTAAACACTAATTAAAGAGTTATTGCGTTAAAGAAAATTTTGTTCTATAAATAATAATATATCTTTTTAAATTATATAAATTGTTTGTAAACTATTACTTATAAATTTAATTTAAAAATAAAAATAACAATAAAAGTAAATATATTATTATTATTAAGTATACTTTAATATAGAACTTTTTTTTTATAAAAAATTTAAGAAGTCAAAAAATATATTGTATTTCTTCTTTTTATTTTTTTATATTTATAACAAATTTTGCTCTCTTAAGACTTTTAGTTTGTAATTTATTATAAAATTAAAATTATTATATGTTTTATTAAATATTGTTTTTGATAGATTGTCGACAACTTTGTTTCGATAATTAAAAATATATTTAATAATAATATTTAATCTCTTAAGTTTATTTGTTTAGTATCTATAAATTCTTTTATAAAAATTAAACTTAAAAAAGTAAATAAAAGATTAATAATTTGTATAAATAACAATTTAATTATAAGAATATTTGCAAAGATAATTGTATTGCTTTGCGAATTTAATTATTAAATATAATTTCTTTTTATAAATAAAATAGAGTCTTTAAGTTAATAAAAAGATAAATAAGTTGTAGAGTATTAATATTTTTATTAAGAGATTTTTAGAATTTTTTTTTTAAATTAAGTAATTGTTAATTTTGTTTTAAATCTAGAAATATTTATATAAAAATAAATAATTATAAATAGATCAATATTATATATTGTCGTTTTTGTAATTTATTTAATTTGTAAAATTTTAAACAAAAGCTATTTTAATTTACTTTATTTTTATTTTATTTTTCTTGTTAATTGTAATAAAAATCGAACAATTTTTAAAAAGTTCTTTATTTATTGTTTAGTAATATTTATTGTTTCTAGAAGCGTACGCACTCTAATTATATCTATATCTATAAATATAAATTATCTTATTATTTTTTTAATTTAATTATTTAGTATATAAATAAAATCTTTTACTAAATATATAACTTTTAAAGTTTTTATTTTGTTTATAAATAATCTAAGTTTCTTAAACAACAATTTTAATTTTGCTTATTTAATTTGTAAAAAAAAAAAATCTCTTAAGAAAATAAATAAATAATTGAAGTTGCAAAATTTGTCGAAAAAGTTATTTATATAAAACATTAAAAATAACAAAATAATTAAGTTGTCTAAGTAAAGAAGCAAAGACTTTAATTAAAATAAAGAGATAAATTTAAATATCTTATATACTAGCTTTATTATTATAAATCTTGTTAATTGTAATTTTTGTTATATTTTGATTAATTACAATTAATTAATATTAAAGATAATAAAAATAAAGTAATATTTGTTCTTTTAATATAACAAAATAATATAATATATATATTTTAAATTTGTCGCAAACAAGTAATTATAATAAGAGTCTAATAAATAATCGTAAACTTTTGCTAAAAGTTCTTAATAAATTTTTAATAAATTTTTATATACTTAAAAGTAATTAAACGTTACTTTAAGTTTATTTTTTAGCTTAAGATTCTTAACTTTGTTAACAATAACAACTTTCGTATTTTATTAAAAGAATTTTTTGTTAATTAGTTTTGTAAGCTTATAAATCTTATTATTTAGTTTATTCTTAATTATTCTTTTTAGTTATTATTTAATATATATTAATTATTGTTTTTAAGTTAAATTTAATGTTAATTTTGTTCTTAATTTTATTCGTATTCAATAAATAATAAGATTAATATATAAGAAATTTATATAATCTCTCTTATTAAGATAACAATATTTGTAGAGAAATTGTAATATTTTTACTTTATTTTTTTTTGTAAAAATTATTAATTTTAACTCTAAGTTTATTTGTCTAGCTTATAACTCTAGTTTATTTAGCAAAAAAATAAATTTGTTTTTAGTGTCTTTATATATTTGTCTTTAAAAGTATAAATTAAACAAAACAAATAAAAAGACTAAAATAAGTATTCTTAAGATATTAAACGCAAAGATTAATTATCTAGAACAAAGAATAATTTTAAGTTTGTCTTTTTAAAAATTGAGAAAACTAATTTTTTAAAACGCAAAATACTTAAATAGTTTATAATTGTTTTGTTAAAAATTTATCAAAAATATATTATAAAATTAACAATAATTAAGACTTGTACAATCTTTTTTATATTTAATAATTTATTATTAGATAACAAATTTAAATTAAAGTCTAAACTTTTATTTTTCGACTTTATAATAATTTTTAAAGACAATAAAATAATTGCTTTTAAATATATTAAAAGATTGTAATTGCTATAATATACAAGCTTTAATTTAATAATATTTTTAGTCGATTCTCTTATCTTAGAATCTTTAATTTGTATTATTAATTGCTAAATTTTAATAATAATATTTATAATATAAAGTTATAAAATATCTAGAAGTAGACGTTTCTAATATTTGATATTAAGAACAACAAAATATTTTACAATTTTTTAAACTTCTTTTACGGTTAATTTAATAATTACTTAATAATATAAAATTGTCTTTCTATAATTTGTTGTCTTTATAAACAAATTTTAAAATCTTATTTTAACTAAAGATCTTAACTCTAAATTTAGTTGATTAACAATTCTTATAAATACGACGTTTATATTAGACTCTTAATTAATTTAAATTCTTAACTTGTTTAAATTAACAATCTTTTTTTTTATCTTTATTTAGACAAAGATATAAAACGTCTTCTTTATATTTATTATGCTTCTTAATAAACAAATTTAGTTGTTCGCTTAAAATATATTAACGATATAAACGTTTATATTTTGTTGCTAGTTTTAATATAGCAACTAAATAAATTGCGTTAATTAAAATTAAGAATAAAGTAATTGCAATAATTGTGTAGATTAAGATATACTTAATACTTTTAAATTTTAAATAAAAGATAAATTGTAAAATATAGATAAAATCTAATTTAATAATTAATATATAGATTAGTATATAAATTAAAAAAGATTTTAGATTTGTTGTTGTAACGTTTGCTTAATTTTAGATTTGCGCTTCTTAATAACGCAAATATATAGATATTTTAGCTTCTTACAAGTAGCAAGAAACTAAGTTAGTTAATTTATTTAAAATATATTTATCTTGTTGTTCTTAAAAATTTGACAAATAAATATTAATTTATTATAGATATCAATTTTATTATTTATTATATCTACTAATAATACTAATTTAGCAATTTTTCTTATTTGTTTTATGTTTAACATCTTTTTTACGCGATTTTTTTTAAATTGTCGATTTAGCAATTTGATTTATCGATTATAACTATTGTTATTGCGAATTTAATTAAAAAAAAA
>JAABUL010006807.1_pt1 | contig 12876 bp, 11 predicted proteins | sample 5559151 | NCBI WGS metagenome assembly JAABUL01 (sample SAMN10711876, study PRJNA513368) | rock metagenome | isolation source: Antarctica rocks | place: Antarctica: Victoria Land, Pudding Butte sud | reverse complement strand
CTCTGACTCCCCTCATCCGTACAAAACCGCACCAGCATCCCACTCCCCGCCCCCAGCCCCTCCACCAACGGCCTCACCATCGCCATCGCCTCCTTACTCGTCAGCTTCCCCTCTCCCTCCAGCCCAATACTCCGCCTCGCAGTCCTACACATCTCATTTCCACACCACCCCTGTCCACACCCCGTCAACAGCTGCATGAGATATTTCCGCTCCACACGCCGCCTCAACGCCTTCCCGTCCGGATCATACATACTCACGTACAGCGGCCCGAAACAAGTGTCGCAGATGCCGAGGCCGTTGCTGCTCTGCTGCCTAACGACATCGCCACTCCTGCTGACACGATCGAGCGTGCGGCCGCAGTTGACGTTTTGACATAGCCTCGGTTTAGGGCGAGATAGGCGTTGGAGGTCGTGGTGTCGTAGGTGCGTGGACATATCCCGTAACCGGACGATCTTGGCGCAGAGATGGCATTCGGTGGTGCGGGCGCCGTCGGTGAGTTCGTGGGGGGTGAGGTTCGAGAGGATGACTTCTGCATCTGTGAAGGCGGGGTCGTCGGGGCCTTGCTGGGGGACAATAAGGTGGCAGAATTGGCAGAGGATGGGTTGTGCAGGGCAGGTTGTTGTGCGGTGGTGGGCTAGAGCGTGCATGCTGGGAGCTGGGTAGCTGCAGTCTTTGCAGGTTTGAGGGGTGTGGAAATGGGAGTCGTGGTTTTGCTGCTGGGAGTGGGTGGAGCCGTAGGCGGAGTCGTGGGGACAGTGCCAATGGTTTTGCCATGATGGGGAGGACTTTTGGAAGACTTGGGAGCAGGGCGGACAGAGGATGTTGTTGCGGAGGCAGAAGTTTTCGTGGAGCATCATGGTTTGCTTGGGGACCCGTTGATGGCAGTTCTTGCATCGGATGTCGTTGGATTTGGGAGGAGTAGAATCGTCCGTGGTGGGCTGTTGGGTGGAAGATATAGCGTCGCTGGTAGGGACTGCTTGCAGATGGTAGGATATTAGGTTGCCTGACTTTGCGGCAGGGTCGACTTCATGACAGCCTTTCACGGATATCCAGAGTGCTTCGGCATTCTCCATTGAGGTGTTGGTATGCTCGATCTTAATCCTTTTCATGCTTCTGCTCGACAAGTCGCTGAAAATATACTCCTCTTCACGAGGTCTGGCTAGTTGCTTCGAACTTGTAGGAGTAACGAATAGCTCTAGGTCAAAGTCAGGGTCGTCCGCCTCCAGCTCCACCTCGAGACCTCGAGTACGATCCCACTCCTCGACGGTGTAGTCGACGTACTCGCCAACCAGCACCTGACCCGAGGTTGACTGGCCGATCGGGATGCTCCCGCCTCTAGAATTGCCTGTGCTGGTACCTGGCGAGTGCTGATTCCTCTGCATCCGTTTCTTCAAAGTTTCTCTTGCCTGTTCCTCGTTCAAAGCTTCAATATCCACCTCCAAGTCCGTGTCAACGAGCGAGACTGCCTCATGGCTGGGCTTGAGCTCGTCAACCAAGAATCGGTATTCCTCCTTGCCAGTTGCAACTGTCAGAATCTCGCCGTGTGTCAGAGTCGTAAAATTATCGCGCAAACTCCGTTCCAAAAGCGCTTTCCAATCCTCCGGGTCATAGCCTGCCTCGAGAGGTCGAAGCTTGACGTAGGTCCCCTTTGATAGCTCTTGAACATGGACCGTCAACCTGCTCAGGTCGTTGCTTGCCAGCGCCGGGCCATACCCAATAGACCCATTTGCCGCCTCCAGGCTCTTGTCACTGAATCCTAACGAATCCCTCAAAAACGGGCTTATACCTACCAGCCCAGCTTCCGAGGAGAACTCTCGTATACCCGCAAAGACAATTCTCCCATTCTCAGGATTTACCAAGCGAAATGTAAGTGGGTGTGGAAGCGTCTGTTGTCTCTCAACAATGTCCGCCCGGGCTTGGCGTTCTGCGGCGACACTGTATGGATTGTAGGGATCGAAATCACTTTCAGCGAGGCCAGCTTTACTCGTGACGATAGTAGTAGCAGCGGTTAGCAGCTGTTCTAAAGCTGAAGGTGGTAGTATGATTTTGTCGCCCTTTAGAACAGGCGTTTCCGCGGCTGGAAGCACAGAGAACTGGGATGACCATTTGAGCGGGTTGGGACTGGTTATCGCCGTCATGGCGGATCTTCGAAATTTTGAGGATCTGTTACCACGCGCGTATGGTAGAATGCGATTGTACTTGCAAAGGTTTCCATTATTGCAGAAGGCGATACGACGAAGCTGGAGCAGTGTTCTGGAATATTCAGCCGAGGTTTTGTCATCTTTATCGATAAGACTCTTAGCGCGTTTCGTTTGCCACTATCCATCCTTGGCTAAGTTTTACCTCTTTGAGGATTGAATGCAGAATCAAGACCTAGTGGCACGGCAAAGGCGGCGCGCCGCGCCATTGCTCTCGACTTTTCCTCCTTTACCGCTCTTCGATACCGCTCATCCTGGTCAGAGCTTCTTTAGCGCGCAATGGAGGACCGGAACAGCTCGTGGTGGTCGACCAGCACGTTAGTGCTTCCAGGGAAATCTGTCAATGCGGATATGGTATGAAACCTCACAGCTATCGCGGGTTAGTAACTAAATTCGTCCCTCACCGCCTTGTCTCTCGGCGGGTGCCACCTAGGTTAATATATTACCTGCATTAATAATTTTCTACCAGATTTTATTAAATTACCTAATTAATTATTTACTACTATTACTATGCTTCAATTAAACTATAAAGAGCGCAAATTTGTTACGCTAGTACTTCCTACGAAGATATTAGGGTAAGTTGTGCTTTCGGAGAGATTTGTAGACGTCTTTAGGCAATGCAAGCAATTACTTGATAACAAGAGTTTGCAGCTATAGACAATTTCTATGTTTAATAAATCTTAAAAGAGATTCGATAAATCAAAGTAACAATAAGTAAAAATCTATAATAAGTTAAATACAATTTATAAAGAAGTTGTATTCTAGTTTCTATATATTAAGAAAATACTAATTGCTTGTTTTGCTTGCTTGTTAAATATAGCAAATATAATTGCTTGCAATACTTATTTGTCGAATATATTAAATATTATACTTAGATTGTTTGCTTCTTAAGTATAGCAAGTATAATAGTAGATTTGTTTAAAGATGTAGAATCTAAATTACTAGTATAGCTTTAATAAGCTTGTAACAAAATTATGCATTATATAGATCTACAAAATCTTTCAGAACAATAAATATATTAATATTGTCTTGTGTATATACAAATTTAAATACAATTAATAGAATCTACGAAATTGTCTTAATAATATATTTTCGAAATCGATATACTTTTTTATTTGCAAATAGTATACAAATATACAAAAATAGATAATTGTTAACTATATTATTTGTCTAGATAATATAAATATATTATTAACTATAGATTTTGTTGTTAATATCGCAAATTGTCTTTTTTTATTTAATATTAATTCTGTAGATCAATATTAATTTTAATATTTCTACAATAGATATTCTAAGCTTAGAACTTATTGTTAAATATCTATTGCTATTGTTCGCAAAAATATCTTATTTAATATTAAAATACTAAAACTTTATTTTAGAAAGCTAAAAATTTTTAGCTAACTTATTCTTGCAAAAAATATTTAAGTAATTAAAACAATATCTCGAATGCAAGTACTTTCGACAAAAATTCTTTTTTTTAATCTTATTTTTAAATATTTAAAATCAAAAAATTAACTTTGTTTTAAAAAAAATCTTTTATTTACTTATACAATTAATTAACTTGTTATTATAGATTTCGAATCTACTTATAAGCTTGCATATAATATTTCGATTTTTATTTGCTTGCATAATTGTAAATCTATTATACGCGCTAGCTTATAACAATTAATAATCTTTCTTTTGTTTTATTCTAAAATCTATATTATATAATCGAGAAATTAAGCTATTAATATTAATTATATTAATTATATTAACAAATTAATTGTATAACTTGTTGCTTAGTTTTAAATCGAATTAATATATTTTTTAATTTTCGAACAATTTAATATTTGCTACAATTAATATAAATCGAATTATATACTTGTTAAAGATTTTCGAAAACTTTATAACAAAATTAGATAGTATAAGTTTAATAAAGTTTCTATATTGTTAATTAGATTTGTCAAATTAAGTATAAAGATTTGCTATTAATTTAGCTAATATATTATAGAGTTAAGCAAAATTGTTGTTCTAATTTAACAAACAATATTTAATATTTTAAAAATATCTTCTATATATTTAATTGCAATATATATTAATTTAACTAATTTGTTGTTAAATATATAAAAATAGATTTTGAATTTAACAAAAAATATTATTTGCTATTAATCGAATTTTTTTTAATTATTTAAAAAGACAACTAAATCGAGAAATTTAATATTGTTATATATTAATTTCTTGATCTTAAGCAAACTATTTTTATAGACTTTGTTAAAATATTTGCAATTCTATTAATTTAATTTATAAAAAAATATATTATAATTTTTGTTGTTGTTGCTAAGATTTTAACAAAACAATAAGTAATAAATAGACTTAAACTATTTATAATAATTAAGTTTCTCGATTAATTTATCTTGTTTTTTAATTAGTATATTAATTGTTTTCTTTTATATTTTGTTTTTAGTTTGTTTTATATTTTGCTTTTCTTATAAATTTTCGCAAATAATTTGAACTTTGTTTAAATTTGTTTCTAATTGTACAATTTCTTTATTTTAATTTTTTTTGTATTGTACTAGATACTATATATAGAAATAGACGCTATTAATATACTTAAATTAATATATAAGATTTTTAGTTATATTTTTAATAAAGTTGTTGCTATTTAAGAGCTTTGCAAAGTTTTCTTAAATCTTTTGTTAACAACAATTGTAATTAAAGAGAGACTAATAAAACAAAAATTAATTAATTTTAATTTTAGTTTTATATCTAAATTTCTTAATAAATAGAGATAGTATACTAATATTTTTAAAAAAATTATTGCTAAATTTAATTAATTTAGAATTTTTAAAAACAAATTTAAATAAAATTTGCAACTATAACTCTAACAAAAATAGCAAAATTTTAGTATTTAATTAATACTAAAATCGATTTTAAGATACAATACTTTTATAAAACTTAAAATTAGAATAAAATACTTAATTCTTTATAACAAAATTGCAATATATTGTTATAATAAATTTGTATAAATATTGTAAATCTTAATAATTATAAACAATATTAAAGTAGTAAACAAAGATATAAACTTAGATAAAATACTTTATTTAAATATATTTGCTCTAATTAAATATTGTATAATTTACTTTGTTTAATTAAGTTAGTAAATATTAAAGTAAAATTATTAATATTAAAAATAAGTATTGCTTAAGTATTGTATTATATAATAAACTTTGCGCAAAATAAAAAGATATTATTTGAAAACAACAATATTATAATATAAATATTAATTTTAGCAAACTTGTTTGTTTATTCTAGCAAAATTACTAAATTGTAATTAGAACAATTTGTTGTCTATCTATTTTAGCAAATTTACTGTTTTTTTTGTAAGATTTCTTTCAATTTAGTACAATAAAAATTAGAAAATACTTATTTAAAAAGTTAACAAAATTTATTATTATTAAGTTGTATATCTTTCTTAGAGATATTTATTGTTGCAACTTAGTTATATTTTGCAAAGTATTTGTTCTAGTAGTTTTATATTTAAAATTGCTTTAGTAACTTTGTATTTAAAATTGCTTTAATAACTCTATATTTAAAATATATTTTAAAAAAAAAGTTAGCAAATATAAATATTTTTAGAGTACAATTTGCAAGATTGTTTTTAAAAAGATAGCTAATATTATATTAGAATTAGAACTTTAATAGCTAGTATATAATTAATTGACAAGAATACTAGCTATGCAAAACTAACTATATATAGAAAATAGATATAAGTACTATAAGTATTAAGACGCTAGATATTACTTGTAGTATACTCGAGACTAGAGAGCAAAGATCTAAAGAGTAATCGAAGAATAAAGTCTATCTAGTTTGAAATTGTAACAACTATATATATTGCAAAGAGATCTAAAAAGAGAAATTAAAATTAAATTAAAAAAAAAATTTATTGCAAGAAAAACAATTGTTATTGCAAAAAAACAAAAATATAAAACAAAAAAGATTACAAATATTACAAAATAAGTTGCAAAAACAATAATTATAAAAATTACTATTGCAAAAACTAAGATTACTAAGAATATAGAGACAAATAAGAAGATAATATATAATTAAAAACTTTATAATACTATATATATTGCGCAGAAGTTATCTAATAAAAGAAATAATTTTAATATAGATATATACAACTACTCTAATCTCTATTTATTATCTATTATATTTTAATATACTAGTCTATATACAACAACAATTTTATTTAATAATACAAATATTCTAATATTATTTGCAAATATTAATGCAACAACAAAGAATATTATACTTAAAAAAATTAAACAATGCTATAAAATATATAAATATTAGATATATTTAATAATTTTTTTTTCAAATTGTTTTCTAGATTGTTCTTTACTTATTTATAAAGTTTATAAATACTTAGTTTAAGCAATTCAAATTATATTTAAATACGTTTGTTATTTCTTAATAATTAATTGCGTTAAAAGATTTGTTTTTAATTTCGAAAAGTCTCTTCTCTTGCTATTTGAAACTTTATTATTTCTTATCTAAATTATTAATTTTTGATATATAAAATGTAGCGCACGATTCTAGCTTTTATTTAATTTTCTAATAGTATAAATCGAGATTAATCTGATAGTATAATAGCAATATGTAGAAAAAACATCTTAAAATTATTAATGCAAGTGATATATTAATCTAGGTGGCACCCGCCGAGAGACGTGTAAAGTAGCCTTTGCGATGGTTGGCATTCTCTCTGAGCTTTTCTGACTCATCTTGAGTCTACTGCTCCTTTGATTACCATATCAGAGGCCTCGATTCGATGGCCCAACATATATTGTCCCAGCTACTCCCCCATTCACATTGATGCGACTCAGCTTTGCAACCACAAAGTTCCATGTAGAATGCTCTTCAGTGACGCAAGTTGATCAACGTCATCTTCGATCCATCCGTTAGACAAGAGGTCCGCCGGCTTCTGGCGGAGATTTTAATCGAGCATTCTTGGGAGAGCTGGTCAGTCTAATGGAGGTCACACCGATCTCTCTTAGGCTCTACACATCTATCATGTTGGAGATTACCAGTTCCTGGACAATTTGGACCCGATGAAAACCCTGTGTCAGGGCAGTGCATACCTCAAAACCACTCAGTATCGGAGTTCTGGGTCTGCTGTTGGACGTCATACTGGCTTCACAGCCAGCTTGGACGTTTGGAATGTTCACGGTGTGGCTGCAGGCGGACTGGACCAGCAATTTACTCGTCAAAGGTTGGAGGATCTGCGGCAACTACAGCGCGGCCAACAATCTGGCTGAAGGATTTTAGAGATCGAGTATTGTGTCTACTCGATTTGAGAGGACAGCGCGACAGCTGACTCAACAAGGTCTAGCTTTGCAATCTTATCCCACAGAACTGAGCCCTAGCGGGCTTCTGCAAGACAAAGGGAGTGAGCGTTGAATACTTGATGAAGCTCTATGTTGACGGAAGCTTCAGTTGAAGCTAATTGTTTGCAAGTAGCGTGTTGCAGTACTAGGAGAAAAGCAAGAAGTAAAATTTTAATCTCTTTAACATCTCATTCATTAGTTCACATCACGCAAATTGGACAGCGATCGTAGTTTCCTTCACATGATGTCCGGCTGTATATGATCTCCCGTTCCGGCCACACATATCCACTTTATTTCAATACTTTCCGAACTTGCCACCTTCTCCAACATCTCCTCAGCCATCAAATCCACTCGCTGAACCCATATCTCCTCAAAAGAGTATATTCCTCCTTGTTCATTGCCAGAGGCAGTCGAAACGCTGATGTTCAAGGTAGATACCAGCCGTCCTCGACCACTACGACCGCTCATTTACGATGGGCGCCTGGGGCTACGGTCTCTTCCAGTCCGATAGTGACCTGGACGTCTTGGACGAAATTTCCAGCGATGTCGGAAAGCGCATCAACGAGCCAGACGTCCACCTCTACCACCCAGAGAACCGCAAGCATGTGGTCGATAAGCTCAACGATGGCGTCTTCCGCCAACTTCTCGAGGAGTACCAAGCCAAGAAGTGGAAGCACGGCATCATCTTGCTGGGAGCGGCCAGTATGCAGCTCGGCGGTCACATCTCCGAGGACGACCTGAAAATGCTACGTACAACGCTCATGAAGACACCAATGTTCGACGAGGCCAAGGCGCAAATGGAGAAGGGATTGACTGAGTATATGAATGACGGCACCGCGTGGGACTTTGGGAGCAAAGGGTTGATTGACACCATGATGTCGATGGGTGACGGTGGTGCAGCTAGTGGAGGTGAGCAAGCAGTAGCTGCAAGTCAATTTCCCCTGTAGGCACCCACTGACTCCTCCAGGCTCCATGGGAGGATTCATGATGAATGTCCCGCAGGACTGGTCAAAGATGGCTCAGCCAAAGCCGAAGGGGCAGTAGGTGGAGGACGGGGGCGATTTCGCTGAATAAGCGTCTGAACTGCCAGGGCTACCTACTTCTGCTGAGTGCTATATCTTGGGCTTCCCTTCCTTACTGGTCGCTAGGTCTTGAGCTCTTTAATGCGAGTGACCATGAGATAGGTTATCGCTGATAGATTAATAGCTAGCTCTCACGGAGCACAAGCTTCACTGTAAAATGAGTGATCGTGGTGAATATGGACTTATCGCGTCCTGATCTCTACTTTAGTTCCCCGTCTACTTTAGTTCCCCGTTTGCAGCATAAGTATCTTTCAACATTTCCAAGCTAGCGAATAACGCTACAGTAAGTAAAGATAATATAGCATCACCCACAAGGTAGCTACCTTATCTTATTCTTCAGCTCGGGCTCAGCCCTATGACAAGGCCAGCTGCTAGCTCATCTGTCGCCTCCTGCTTAAAGGGATCAGTCTTTCTAACCGCCACAGGTGCTCCTCCTTGTAGACCCTCTTTGCAGTCAAACTCTCTGCCAGAGGTCCAGCAGTCACGGATTTCCGGTACTGTGATCTCGCTCCGCTCTCATGGTTTACGTATAGGATTCTCGACGTTTCCTGTTTCAACCGACTTGGGAGAAACGCAAGTGGGATCTTTGACCATTTCCCCACCAACGGGCCTCTGAAACAGGCCTTGTAGCCCCGATGATGTGTGCCTTTGGCGCTGGTGCTTCACCAATAATGGATTTGGCCAGTCGAACGAGTGGGGTAGGAAGTCGAGGAATATAGATGGGGGACAATGCGAGCGCCGACAGCAGTGCACTTTCTTACAGTTCGGCGGAGGTGGGTTCGAGGCTTGGGGATGATATCTGGCTTTTAATTCCAATGTTGACGGATGCTATGATTATTGCGATCCGGGTGGTCTGGCTGTGAGATGATTGACCAGGTCATACGTTCAGCCTTATGGCAAAGAAGCTTTTGATATAAGGTCTGAGTACTGAGGCAAACGCTCAGCCGAGCGTTGTGGTCGCTCCAGTAATTCATCTATCTCTGTGTATCCTGCCAATTGTTCTGAAGTATGCTCAGGAATATCACTCAACTCGAATAGCATACCCAGTGTGGAGTGTATAGCACCGTAGGGTGTCCGAGCATATTACTTCATCAGTTTTCTCGTTCTTCAAATCAGTCAATATGTTGCAGGGGCTCCATGACGAGATGCTTGCAAAATGGAAAGAGAAACGATGGCAAAGGTCGCGTGCGTTTTAGCAACAGTCGATGAGGAAGGTAGAAGAAATGGAACTGAAAAAATGAAGAAAAAATGATCGAGTATCTTTATTCCTCCCAAGGTCGTAGCAGAGGTGGAGGGTTTCCCACATACTTTGGATAGGTACCATCTAAAAACTTCTCGGCCCACTCGCTTGTCAGTGGATCCACTCTCTTCGCGCCAAGCTCTAGCAGCAACTTGACCACACGATCCTGTCCATACATCATCGCAGTGAGTATCGGGGCTGGTTCTCCATCGTAACCGGTACTGTCGATATCGACTCCAGCTTCGACCAGGACACGGATCACTTCCTCATACCCCATCCTAATTGCACGATCGAAAGCACTCTCTCCACATTCGAAAGCTATGATATCGGCTCCTCTATCTAGGAGAAGTCGCATCATGCTCACATGTTGACTCATCGCTGCCTCGTACAGTGGATTCTGGAATCCGCTTCCAGAATCTGCATTGACGTCGGCACCATTGTCAAGGAGGACTCGCACAACATCCTCATGACCGTATCTCGCTGCCCGGTTGATGGCACCTCTGTCATGCCCTTTCGAATTGAAAAGGGCCCCCTTCTCCAGTAGCAAAGACACAATGAGAGCGTAGCCGCCGGCGGCAGCTTCTGTTGGTACGTGTATATACCCGAACCCTGTGTAATTGACGTCAATCCCGTTGTCCAGCATCGTCTGGACCAATTGAAGATGACCGATACCAGCAGCCACCACTAGAATTTCTGATTGTAGGCCTTTGCGATTGGCAGAATTGTATCTATCGAGCATGTATTTGACCAGATTGACATGACCATGCCGCGCGGCATCCAATACCGCATTCTCGTAGGCGACTCCCACAGTCTGGAGTCCGTATATCGACTCTGAAAGAAGTCTGACGATCGTGTCATCGCCTCTTCGGGAGGCTGCTTGCAGTGCGGTATCTTCACCATGGCAATGCAGCGCGAGCCCACCTGTGTTGCTGACGTTTACCCCCTGCTCGAGCAGTAACCGCACCACTTCGACATTTCCTCGCCCCGCTGCCGCCCTCAACGGGAAACCAAAGTACGCGCTGTTTGTATCGACTACCACGCCCTTGCGAAGCAAAGATGCCACGACATCCAATTTTCCGAGAAACGCCGCGGCAGCAAGGATGTGACTTGAGTTACTGCTCGAAATTTTGATTGTGCACATGCTACTATCTGAAATCATCATTCCTGCAGTACTGAAGGGGCCTAGATGGAACACTGCGGCCGTCAAAAGGGCCTCTGTAATGCGGCTTTGTGGTACATCGATCTGATCTGTGCAAAAGTTTTGTACCGTCTGAGCGATTCGATAGATTGTGTACAGATGAGGAACCTCGTCAAATGGGGCGCTGTTAACTCTCAGGAGCAACAATTTGGCCATTATCGGCCTTTCTATCCACGGAAAGTATCCGTTGCCGTGTCTACAGCCTTGACGCACGCAGATGACTTTGCGGGCTAGTATAATATCCAGGATTTCGTAATTGAACCGCCCTGCTGCGGTCAGTATTCGTTGTAAATCCTTTGTGTTCGTCGTGTTTGCTTACCGCAAACGGCTCTTAGAGTCAACACTTTGCTCAATCCGAGATGATTGACAAGCTCGTCGACGATTTGCCGAAGTGGCAGCTATGGCAGTGCCATCAAGCTAGCGTTGGTTGATGACATGTTGGTCAGTAAGTTCAGCCTTTTGACAGAGTCGCTCGCTGCGCAACCTGGTCCGGACCAACAACATGACCAAACAGCTTCTCTGACTGCCAGTACATTACCGCAGGCCTCCGCGTGCTATGCTCTTGTTCATCGCTGTGATGCTGCCAGGTGTAGCATGGTCCGTCGCTTATTAACGATTCATCAATCTTCTTTGTTAGATCCTGCGAGTGAAATCGCTGCAAGACTTCTTCGCCCTTGAACTTCTCACGCGATCCGCGATTAAAGACGGTATTGGAAGAGATGGCGGGGAACACTCACAAGTCCACAACCTGTTCTGTATTGAAGTTGGTGGTTGCAAGGAATGGAGTCTGCAAAGCTACTACTCGTTTTCACCTTTTAATGCAATCCACCTATCAATGCAAGGCGCTAGTGGTTTAGGTGCAAAATTCAGGGTTATATGTCTCAACCCTATATCTATGCACCTAGATTACTAAGGTAGCGCGCTGCATTGATAGGTGGAAAGGAGTAAGGTACCGAGCGGTTTGGATCCCGTTCTTAGGCCTAAATTGGCCTAATGCAAATTTACCTGTCGGTAGACCCAATTTGGCCTAGTCCCAAACTGCCTGTATTTAGCACTTTTCGTAGCTGCAGAACTTAGAAATAGCACCTTTCTGCCCCTCCACTAATTCTACTGTTTTCTGTCCAAATACCATATTTGGGTCGCACCGTTTGTAAGTATTACTAAACCACGCCTCCATAAAGTACACAGTTAACCAAGCACCTTCATTCCGAGTGTCAGTCTGATCCCATGAAGCAAGTCGCAATCGACGAATCCCTGTCTGAACGGCTGCTTTAGCGCTATCCTTGCCCCCAACAGATGCGTCCATGTCGCAGGGAAACGATTACTTGACTCTCTGGCATGTTTTATCAAACCATTTGATTCTCCTCGAGGTTTGCCCAGTCCTACCTGTTTCTGCGCTGCTAGCTCTAGCCGGCACTTCAAGGTCATTTGCGCGCCTGATATATAATACACCTGGTGTCTTCAGATGTTTGAAGTTATCTACCACCCACGGTCGGCCTCCGCGGTCGGAGGTCAAGACATTGTATGGAACCGATTACAGAGGCTGGAGAGCGGGTGGCCTCACCCCGAGAGATCATTATGCTCAAGATCTCTTAAATGTGTTTGATTTCCTCCGACAGAAGGCTGTGCTCCAGGACGTCACGACGCTTGTGCTCGACGGGCTCAACTTCCCAAGCGCGATCTTCAGCGAGGTCCTGTGCACGGAGGCGTTCAACATTCGACTTCTTTCGATTCGGCTGGTTAGATTACTTAGTGAGGATGCTGTTCAGAGAGTCTTGAGATATCTCATAAGGTC
>JAABUL010006804.1_pt1 | contig 12878 bp, 17 predicted proteins | sample 5559151 | NCBI WGS metagenome assembly JAABUL01 (sample SAMN10711876, study PRJNA513368) | rock metagenome | isolation source: Antarctica rocks | place: Antarctica: Victoria Land, Pudding Butte sud | reverse complement strand
CTGGACCAATTGACATCTACAGCGTTCCTCTAACTGGGCCCTAGCTAAATCCACGCAATCATGAATTCGACAGACGGCAAACTCGATAACCCTGACGAGAATGGCTCTCAACCCAAAGGCCAGCTACAGACACAGCAGAACACTGGGGTCATATCACGCTACGACACTCGTTTGCCTTCATCCCAGTCCCAACTGCCATTACCATCACTAAAGTCTACAGCAAAGTCGGCCGAACACTTCCAATGGCCATACCAGGCTCTTGCGCCTGTCCACGAATTCTTCTTCGTGGTTCTCCTTGTCTCCTCCCAACTCCTGACCCAAGGTAAGCACTGACGGGCATGGAGGTTCCCGATGTCTGAGGCACTGCTAACCCTCAATCCTGCTGTTCTTTAGCCGCATTCGGCGCAACTCTGATCCCCTACCAACCTCTCGCCAGAGGTCTCGGAGTCACCAGTCCTGGACAGCTCGCATGAACGGTGGCCTCCTACAGCCTCACTGTTGGAACATTCGTACTTCCTGCAGGCCGTTTGGGAGACATGTACGGTAGCAAACGCATGCTCGCTATTGGTTGGGTGTGGTTTGGGACCTGGAGCATTGTTGCTGGCCTGAGCGTCTTCGTACCACTATCAGCCTCCTCCACGAGCAGCGGTAGGGTCGTGATGTTTTGCATCTGTCAAGCATTGAGAGGCATTGGACCAGCAATCTTGCTCCCAAATGCTGTCGCGATACTGGGCCGGAGCTACCCGAACGGACAAAGGAAGAACTTGATCTTTGCGACTTTCGGGATGTGTGCACCTCTTGGAGCGACACTGGGAGGATTGGTTGGGGCTCTTTCTCGGGCAGCTAGCGTGGTGGCCGTGGACGTTTTGGTCGCACGGTATCGCTGCCATATTGTTAGGTGTGGCGGCGGTACTGATCATACCATCTGACAAGGCAGATGACATCCCCCGGAGCCAGACCTTCGACTTTGTCGGCGCGGTACTTGGAGTCGCTGGGCTCGTCCTCTTCAACGTTGCCTGGAACCAAGCAACTATCGTTGGTTGACCAACACCATACGTTCCTATCCTTCTGGCCCTCGGAGTTCTGGTACTGGCTGCATTCTTCCTCTGGGAACGCCGCACTCCGCAGCCGCTTCTCCCAGCATCGATATTTACGCCAGCCACTGTCATCATCCTGCTTGTGACCTCACTAGGCTGGCAGTCCTTCGGAGTCTTTACCTTCTACCTTGCTCAATGGTTGACCGTAATTCGCGGCGCCACGTCTTTGGGGACCATCGCACAACTGAGCTGTATTGGAGTTGCCGGCTGCTCCGCCGCACTTGTCACGGGCTATCGATCAAGTTCATCCCCTCGAACTGGTTGATCTCCATCAGCGCCGGAGCATTCACCGTAGGCAACATCCTCCTCGCAACAATGCCGGCACATCAGATCTACTGGGCGCAGACGTTCGTCGGACTGATTGTAATCCCGTTCGGGTAAGCCTATACCATTCTTGACCTCCTTACTTCTTACTCTTCCGAACTCATACTGACGCCTTAGTAGAGTGGACATCTCGTTCCCGGCGGCATCCCTGTTGCTCTCAGATATGGTTCCGCCACATCTGCAAGGCGTAGCTGCGAGTCTAGTCAATACCGTCATCAACTACTCCATATCCATAGGTCTGGGCGTGGCAGGAACAGCAGAGCGAGAAGTGCGCTTGCGTGGAGCGACTGTCTTACATGACTACCGCGTTGCTTTGTTCGTCGGCGTTGGCATGGCTGGATTGAGTCTCATCACTGCTGTAGCGTTCGCGTTGTACATGCAGTTTGTTGGCAAGAACGAAGAGGGCGATGGAAAGCCTGGGGTCTTCGATACAAAAGAGGAGATTGGGCATGTATAGACGATGCCTCTAATCGCCCATAGAACGGCCGAAATAGAGATCACGATACAATTGTGTAATGTAGCCCAAGCATCATAAACTAATCCAAGCAAATCAATCGTACGCTTTCAATCCGGTCACTATACGTGAGAATATCGACTTGTATCGGCAGCCGGCTGACCTATAAACGAGCACGACGTTGGGCAGTACTATGTTGGAGAGTACGTTGATCTAGATGCGACCGCAGACTTGCATACGCTCTCAGCAGGCGATGAAACGTCACGACAACACGAGCCATTCTGAACGGCCACGGGGGCTGCGCGGTGAGCAGGATGTTAAGTCCCGGTCAAGGAGAACGAAAATGAATGCCAGTAACGATTGTAAGGAGGCCAGTTGAGAGGATAAATGTCCGCCAAATCATCTAGTATTTGGCATAGATATGTGTCGCGAACGAGGATACCTGCTTGGACATCATTCATCACTCTCGATGGTATGTTTAGTCGTTGTCCCTTCCTCGACGGTGTCCGCCACGGTGCCCGCCACGACCTTCGGGGTCTATCAAGTATGGTTAGTTAAAAAGACTGAGCTCATAACAATCAGGACCAGACTTACGTCCTCCGCGGCCTCCTGGGCCGTGATCGTCCCCTCCGCCATGGCGTCTGCCACCTGGGCCATCGTTATCGTCATCACCGCCGCCGTGGCGCCTTCCACCTGGTCCATCGTTGTCGTCATCAGCGCCCTTCGGCCTACCGGGACCCCAGTCCTTGCGGAGCTCCTGTCGATCCTCCTGCAGCTCCTGGCGAGCCTCACGACGTTCCTCTGGGTTGTCGGCGTCTTTCATTGCCTTGCGATCGTGATGGATCTCGGTCATGTCATCACGAAGCTCATCACGGTGGCTGCCATCACCACCACCGTGGCCGCCGCCTCGGCCTCCGCGCCCTGGCATGTCGTGAGCGGGCTGTCTGAGGTTGCTCCAGCGGACGTGACTTACCACCGCCCTCGTGGTCCCCCCGACCTCCACCTCCATGACCGCCACGTCCGTGATGTTGCTCTCCGCGCTGCGACATTGTTAGTGTGGCGATGCACGGGTCATGGGAGAGCCCTACTTCGTCACCCATGTTGAAAATGCTCGGTCTTGAAGAGAGTGATGTGATAGGTGTTGCAAAGATGCTGGTTTGAGAGAAGGCAGAACGCAGTCGAAAAGTAAACAGTAAGGGGATCTTATACACAGCACCCTCGTATGAGATCACACCTACCTACCCTCAGTCGAGGGAAGGCGATTGGCCTGAAACCTGCAGCCATGGGGCACGTGGCTGGCGAGTGGCCTTTGTTCGGTCCGCTCAGCTTGCACATCGCTGCAGCCAAGCTGGTATGAGCATGGGACAAGCTCTTCCTGCACGTTCTTGAGCCAGGTCGGTCGTCGCTCATGACGCAGGTAGCAACAGCTCAGATCAGGCAGAATGAGCCAGGAAGCACTGAGTAGGACGTTCACTCTCAAAGCACTGAGAGCTGCGCAGTCCAGGCCTTGGAGCCGACCAGGAACCAGGGGCAGAAAACAAGGTTCAACGCTGATCGTGGCCAGGGTCGTAGATGAGCTTGAGATAAAGAGGCACTCTTGGCTCTGCGTGAGTTGCTCGCTTCGATTCCTAACTGAGTGGTGTGCATGTTATTCGGAGCTCCCATGAGTGATTTTGTGTAGGCTCAAGCTGTGCGATTGTGTCCAATGATGGCTGGCCTGAGCACAAAGAAGTGCTCGTGAGTGCCGTTACGGCAGCGGGGCAGTTCTCGATCTCCAGGTCATCGCGGGGTCGTTGTTGGGCTGACTCGTGGCTGCAGTTTTATATGCTGTCTCGCTGGCAGCTTTTTCGCTCGCTGGCCTTTGATGAAACGCTGTTTATCTACCTTGCCTTCTTTGGAGCTAGGTGCGTGGGGCCGGAAAGTGTCCTTGTTGGACGCCCTCACGCCTTCCGCTATCGCCCATGAGATGTCGGCTGTTTTGTTGAAGCTCGCAACCCGGTCAAGCTGCGTCATGATGGTGAGAATCAACAAGTCCCTGTCTCAAATGGCGTTCACACGGAGAAAAGTGAAGGTTGGTCGAAAATTTGAGAGGCAAGGCAGTCGTCATATGGATGAAGAGGTATGAGAGACCAGAGTAATGAGTTTCGAGAGACCGTTGGGAGCTTTATAGGCCTCAGGTCTTTTGACGTAGACTCTGCTGGCGTCAGCATGCACCGAAATGAGGTGCTTTCCAAGCTTTGGTAATACATCGTCGGCTGTCTGTATATGATGCGGCAGGAGCAGCATCCTTATGCCTCGCCGCGATCTCGTTGCTGATAGTAGTCTTCGCCGCTCGTCCTTGCTAGCCCTTCAAGCTTTGCCACTCTAGCGTAGCAGCTCCCAAGAATGAAAGACACCCCATGTAGACGGGAGACGTATCACGGCGCTGTTAGAATCGTAGAGGAACGTGATGCGGCGTTGCCACTCGAGCTTGACAGGTTGCGAGCACCGTTCAAAGGTCCTCCGGTGGCATTCGGAATGCATATTCGCGCATGTCAGCCTCCACTCCGCTAGGGCCTGCAAAATGGAATATCAATTTGAACATGGACATGATGTGAGATAAGAACGCCACCAAGCAATTAGCAAGCCACACCTGCCACGCGGTGTCTAGGGAGAAGATGAGTTTCACCAGAGGACTCAGGGACTGTGCCTTGCCGAGCGGTGGCCTCTGGGTTTCCTCGTATTGGTCGAAAGCGGCTTGCAAGTCGTGGGGATACTGTGCAAGAGCACCTGCCAGGTTGTACGCGCCGGTAAGGGCAAGGCTGGTCCCTCTACCAGAGAGTGGCGTTGCACAATATCTGCAGCATGTCAGCCAGGATACATTCCATAACAGAAAGAAGTGCTTACGCAGCATCGCCAATCAGCACAACTCTGCCCTTGCTCCATCTGTCCATCTTCACCTGTGCAATCATGTCGTAGTAGAAGTCGTCGGTGAGATCCATCTCCTTCAGGAGGCGATCCATATGCCAACCAGCATCCGAGAAGGTCTCTCTCAGGAGTGCTTGCTGTGCCGCGACGCCTTTGGATCCTACAGTGACATCGGTCAAGCGCTTGTCGTCTGTCTTGACGTGCATGAATACAGTAGTCTTGCCAGGACGGTCGCTGGGCCGCAGCATGACTCCTCGCTGTCTGGTTGCATGATACTATCGTCGCCAACCGTCGATAGAAAAGTCTGCGGACGTTGAGAAAAAGCCTCCGTAGATGCCCAGCTTTTGCAGTCTCTCTGCTTCACCTTCCGTGCCGAACGCCTGCCTGCGAGTCCGTGACTGCAGACCATCGGCGCCGGCAACGAGATCAAACTTTCTCTGCCTCTTGCTGTTAGCGAACCTGACGCGCACCGAGTCGCCGTCTTGTTCCAGCTCGGCCACATAATCGCCGTAAATGAATTCGACTTCTCCGCCACCCATCGACTTGCTCTGCTCGCTAAGCTTCTCGCATCTCTCCACGACCAGCTTCGCTAAGGTACCGCGAAGCATCTCGACATCGGCCGTCGGACCTTGCGCTTCGCCAGGCTTGCTGGCAGGGATGGATGCGATGGCCTGGTTCTGTTCGTTCACCCACACCACGCCCTTCTCGCCAGTCAGGTTGGCACGAATCGTCTTCTCCAGGCCGAGGCGCCATGCACAATGAAGACCCTGGCCACGGAGGTCAATGTTCTGTCCTTCTGGACGCACTCCTGGGGCTCGTTCGAGCAAGGTGATACGCGCTCCGAGGTCAGAAAGGAGAAGGAATGATGCGAAGGCCGGACCGGCAATGCTGGCACCGACGACGAGGATGCTGAGAGGTGCCATACTTAACGATGTGCGTTGGTGGAGGAAATTTGGTCTGGTCCGCTCGCGCCTCCTCTTTACTACTGCTGCTAAAGAAGAAGGCGCCTGCCGACAGGCTCTTATATATGTACTAGTTCTCCATCTTCATCAACTCACTGAACGTCACGCTTGTTATGATGAAGCCAGTCGCGTAGAGGTACGCGGTGTGCAGAAGCTAGCTCGGAAAGGAGCGACCGAAGCAGTCGTATCACGTGAAATGTTTCGGGTGGCTCTTTCTCTTTCTCCCGTAAAAGCTAATTATAAGTAGGTACGCGGTTTCAATCCAACCGACCTCCTCATTCACTGTTCATGACCGCTTCCTGCTACTAATCATCTATATATAACATGCGATTCTTAGCTACATGAAACGTTGAGTGTGCTCGTTGAGCTCCGACTATTCTACGAAGCTACGGATCATCAGAAAGATCAATACGGCTACAACACCGAGAAAGACTCTTCTGTGGGCGGTAGCAGTTTGGATCGGGTGATAGTCTGTGTTGGTATACAGGGACTTCCAGCGGTTCACGCACCGAAAAGCATTCTTTGTAGGCTCTGCCGCTGCGAGAACATGGCGAACAAGTCAGTAGCACTTCAGCCTATACCTGTTGCACCGGCAGTCAATCCAACCACATCTCGAGAACTTCAGCCCAAGCCCACTGCTCGTACCACCTGCGTTCGAAGAAAGGTAGGTAAGTACTGATGGGGATCAGGCTATCCATGGTGTGCGGGTCCCTCTTGTCCAAGGCTTTGCTGACCCCAGAAAGGTCAAATGTGACCGGACGCAACCATGCTCGAACTGTCGCAACGGCCCATTCACGTGTGAGTATCTGGAGCCGCCACCTAAAAAGCGGAAGCGGAAGGACCATGAAGAAATGCAGGATCGTCTTGATCGTTATGAGCATCTTCTGAAGCAGAATGGCCTCCTACCTGTCTCTGAATAGCGGAACGTCCCAGAGAAGCATGAATCACCTACTGTAGTGAAGCCCACATAGTAGCATGTGCTCAAGCCGCAAGAACCGTCCGACAACGGTGCGTTTGCGAGGTCTCGAACAGGCACAATGGTGTCTGGGGGGCCAGGACAGACGACATAGATTGAAAGTAGGTAATATCCATTGGGAGAAGAGTATTCTGCTGATCTGTCTGTCCAACTACTCAGGTCACCTGTGGAAGGATCTTGGCGATGATCTACACCTTTCTTCTGACAGCGAAGATGAACAGCCTGCAACGACGACTCCCGCTCAAGAACCTTCAACACAACCTTCCCCAGCGGATCTGATATCAGCTGGGTTGTTCGGAGCTTCGACACCCTCTTACAACTTGAGCGGACTGCACCCAGCGCCGAGCGAAGCTATGAAGCTATGGCAGGTGTACTTACGGAACATAGATCCCATTCTCAAGATCGTCCATGGTCCGAGCACGACGACATTGCTTGAGAGCCTCCTACCTGATATGTCATCTGTTCCCAAGGAGACAGAGAGCTTATTATTCGCTATCTACCACTTCGCTATAACCACACTGACAGAGCATGAACGAGAGGAAATGTATGGGCATTCTTGGCATGAGGTGCAGAGGAAGTACCACGACGCATTACGGCAGTCATTGCTGAATCGTTCTTTCTACAGGACAACGAGTCTTGTGGTCCTACAAGCTTACACCTTACTTTTGGTCTCCGTGCGGTTTCAATACAATTCTCACACCTTCTGGATTCTGTGCGGGATAGCGATCCGGTTGGCTCAGAGGATGGGCCTGAACAGCGAGGAGGAGAGACATCTTAGTCCGTTCGATCTAGAGATTCGCAGACGAGTCTGGTGGCATCTTTTGATTAAGTGCAATGGCTAGAATGATCTCCACTGAGGAATTACGTGGTTCCTGTCGGAGACATAGACTGAACCTATTCCTCTCACAGTAATGGACAACTTCGCCGCTCAGCACGCTGGTACAACGGTAGCCACCATCCCAGCAGATTCTTGGAACGCTCCGCGACCACTCAATGTTGACGACAATGACATCTGGCCCGGCATGACGGAGCCACCAAAGGCGAAGCAGGCTGCTACCGACATGATCGCCCCACTGGCTCGTTTGGAGCTGACGGTGTACAAAGCGAAAATGTCTCGGACTTCGGGGCAGAGCCCAGGGGCCCTCGAAGCAGCTGTAGCAGAGCTTGAAGATCTCATACAAGGGAAATACCTCCGATATTGCGACCCAACCGAGCCGATGCACTACACGGTAATGGTCGGCGCTCGAGCCGCAATCCTCAACGCACGTCTCAGGACACGCTTGATCCGAGTGAAAAGGGGCATAGCATCCGTGTCAGAGAAGAATGAAGTCTTTACCATGGCCTTGAAGCTGCTGGACTACGATGCTGCTGTCATGTCGGGCCCACTGGCCAGCAGATATGCCTGGCAGTTCCGCGTTTTCTTCTCTTGGGAGCCGCTGATAGGTGCCCTGCAATAGCTCTGCCAGGAGCAAGATTGCAGTCATGTCCGCGACGCTTGGGAGAAGATCGAACGCGTCTTCACCAGCCACCCAAATCTTGTCACGCCGACCAGGCCTATCGAGCTCGCCATTGTACGCCTTGCTTTGCGTGCTTGGGACTTGACGCAACACAGATCTGCTGTGCCCAAACCCGAACCCACCTTTCTCGTTTCTTTACGACAGTACCTTCAAAGGCGAGTTGAAGCACGTACACCAAAAGACGACAGATCGACAGCGGCTACGTCAACAGCAGAGCAGTCAGCGACAACGTTGGCAGGAGCCCAGAACACGTTTGTGGACGAGTCTGGGATGTGGGACGACTTCGGAACCGACATTGACTGGAACTTCTGGGATGATCTGGTTCGCAACACTGACACCGAATCAGCCATACCCTAGATTCGTCGAAATCCCAATTCGAGCAAAGGTCGTAGGTTTCGACATGGCCACAACCGAGACACGCACATCTAGATCGTTCAACTTCGCCCCGACCGACAGCGTGGAAGCGGATGTATTGGCCACTGATGTCCTACTTCTGGTATCTCGTCGCTCCGAGCCCATCGTTCTTGAGCATGTACTTCTCCATAACACCCATTACGTCGCCTGCAGCATCTCCTTTCTTCTGCGCCCACTGCTTCCAGTCCTCGAACTCCCGCCACCACCAGGAATGCGTCACGCCGTCTCTGCTGCGATAGCCCGCAGTTCCATCTTCCTTCACTCTAGCTTCCCAAGGCTTATCGACGATGTAGTGCAACGCTCGCACTTCCTCGTCCCGCCACGACTTCGCATGCCAGTACCTGGACGTTTTGAACGCATTGTACTGCCAGCCGATTGGTACCCAGTGGTCCTTGAAAAACTCGTCCAAGAAGTTCTGGTCTGGAAAGGCGAAGTCTTTCACTCTAGGATCTGTAACGCGGAAGTGATCGATGCGCTCCCACAGGTCCTTTGAAGGGGTGCAGACGAACACGCCAGAATTCAACAACTGGTCGGTGGGCTTGGCTCCCTTTGACGACTCAGACGGCACTGATGAGCTCAGCGCTGAAGGATGTTCTAGTGGCGTATTCGGACACGTCCCTTTGTTCCACTCTGGAGGTGCCCACGGGTCGTTATCAACGTTGCAAATGCAGGCATGGTGGGCCGAAATCCAGTCGCCACCCGGTCTGGGAATGGTAAAGATATCGTCCATGTTCCTGAAGATCATAATATCGCTGTCGAGAAAGCATACCTGCTCCGGCTGCTGCTTCAACGGTGGTTCTGGTCGGCCTTGTGCGGGATTTTCCAAGGGCTCGAAAGCTCGTAGCTTCGTGAGTGTGTCGTCGAAGCGGGCGGCGATAGGGTTGTGGCCTTCTGCTAATGGTACTGGTTCGACGATTTGGACATGCATGAGAGGATATAAGGTGTTGAGGTTCTTGAGACAGGCGATACAGTCGGCTTCCAGCTTAGAGGTGTATTGTACAATGATGGGATGGTTTGAGTTATGCTTGTCGAGTGTGTGTACCAGCATCACTACACCGGGTAGGTAGGCCGCTCTAGTGATCAGAGTCATCCACGCGCATGATGTTGGCTCCGGAGCCGTAGCTTCAGAATCCGGGCCAGGCATACTAGTGGCCCTGTTTCTAAGGAACGTCTCGATGGTGTCAATGCCTTTCATCGTGCCGGTTAGCTGGTACGATTGATGGGAGTCTGCCAGGGTTGTCGGAACGTATTTCAAACTTACCTACAGCTGCAAGTACTTCTATCTAAGTATTGTCACCCCTTGCTTGGCCTTGCCATGGCGTTATGGGTAAGGATTCATGGCAAACTGTGGCTGAGCGAATGCAAATCGATGATGGTGTGCGTCGTTCATCTGGCCCCACTTCTTCAAGAGTCCAATCGAGAAGATACATTGTCGATGTGTAAGAGTTGACAAAGAGTGCAGCTTACACCTCCACCGTATGATCGATTGCAACTAGTTCATGGATCGCGATAGTCTACTTCGTATATGGTTCGAGGACTTTAGATCTCTGCACCGACCACGAGAGGTGAAGAGATCAACACCGCGGTGGTGTTGTGCGGACGGACTACGAGTGTTCACGGTGCTATATCGTCATCAATCGGATGCTCTTTGACCGTCGGCGCTATTCCATACGACGACACTTCTCTAAATCAGAGCGACCCAAGTGACGCCACGTCTCAGCTCGCCTCAACAAATAATGTGCCGAGTACCACTGCGACAGCTAACAGTCAGCAAGAGTACATGTATCGCTGTCAATGCGTTCGATCTGGCTAACATGAGAGCAGCACAGGGACAAGCTTACAGCAACCAGCAATACTGTCAATGTGGACGACACTGACAAGGCCTCATCTGTTTTGAAGCGTGGCTGGTCAGTCGAGCCGCGTAGGGTGTCGACTGTACTCTATGAATTCTGGTGAACGAGACAATAGCAGAACTTTCGGCCACTAGTGATACAATACACCAGAGTTGGGTGCTCATATCAGTAGGACGTGGATGCTCAAAGCACACTCTCGGAGTACCATGACCTGAGCGACTCATCAGCGCTCGAACACCTTCGTTGTGCTGACGTTGATCCGGCTCCAACCCTTCCCAGACATCAAGGACTGCCAGAATCTCATCGGCCAGTAGACATGGTATAGCATCCACCAAGGTACTGGATCCCATCGCTCAAATGTGCCGTCTCGCCAGTATAACAAATGGTTGGCAAACTTCAGAGATTGTCCAGGAAGTCTAGACGTAGATGCCCTGGGTCGCATTAGTAAGACCGACAAAATCGGCAGGATGAGCAGCTCAACGAAATCATGTCCAATCCAGAAGTATTTGTCGGCGTACTGAGGAGTTACAATGTTGCTCTGGAGCTGACTCTCCGAAGAAGAGTCAAGCAGTGACAAATATGCATCGGGCATGTCAAGAGTACCGTTGAAGAGTACCACAGCTGTGTGTGCTCGCGGATTGCATTCAATCGGGTACAGAGTGGGCTCCTCGCCATCACGTATACTGTGCGGACCATCCATCTGACCTTGGTCGATCATGAAATCAAAGCTGAGGTGACCAGTAAAGCTCTCGCCTCCCTTGCTCGCATACCGCTGCGTGAAGCTCAGCATAGCCTGGTACAGCTTGGATTCGAAGGGCAAGGCTTCGTAATGCATGAGAAGTTCTGCGCTTGGGCAAGCTACGAACAGCTTGACCTGTCCTCTCACGACGAGCGCATGCGTGCAATACTCGGGCCCTCGAATATACTCCTGAAGAATCCAGGATGATTTCTCCGATATACTCAACTTGGAAAGATGGACAATCGACTCCGCGGTAGTTGATCTAGACAGCAGAGTCATATCACCTCTATTGGCATCATCCATGCCGACGGGTTTCATAATGTACTTGCGGTCGTTCGGAGCCTTGCTCAGTGTGCCTTCAACCGCTTGCTGAGAGGTGATGTAATGAGTGTCAGGGACAGTCAATCCAATTTCCTTGGTATGCTCCATGAAAGAGTGCTTCTCGTGGAGCATCTGGGTCGTACGCATATCGAACTGTATGGCCTTGCAGGAGGTTCGGGCTTCGATAATCTCCTTGGCTTCACCATCTTCCAGCGCTGATGCTACGCCCGAGCAGCTTACCCATAGGTCGACGCCTTCTTCTTTGATGATGCCGAGAAGGCTGCCAATATACGGATCAGCACCAGATTGCGGCGGACGCAATGGCATGAACTTCGAGATCGATTTCGAGAGATGTCCGCATGCAAGTGCTCCACCAGGTTCGAAGTCTGCGCCGATGACATTGTGGCCAGCTTCGTAGAATGATCGGGCAATGGCGAGGCCCTTGGTCATGCCAACCCCCGTGACCAGAACAGTTTTCGGGCTGAAGCCCAGTTCATGTCTCCTTGACTCTCTTCGGCGTATGGCCAGTGGTTGGGAGACATAGCAGGAGATCAATGCACAAACAGTGAAGAAGGTATCGATTGGCAAAAAGACCAGACTGAGCAGGATGAGTGTGATGTTCTTCCTCGGACTTCCTGGATCGTCGTGTGTCGACATCTTGGGCTGCCCGACAACTCCGGTACCAGTTGTATGGGCTGAGAGGCTACAGCTCCTTCAACATGACCACGAAATGAACGCGGGAGTGTGGTCGACCAGAGGATGGAATTGGAGATCACATGATGACGGATATATTTGGCAACGACGCTAGCTTTAAAAGCGGGACCGTTACGGCGGACTGAGTCGACCCAAAAGGACATGGAATTAAAATAGCTGACTAGTACGGTGGCGTCGACGACGCTAGTTAGAGCTCCTTTTTTTGTAACTACGTAATGCGAATAGTCTGTATAACGCTCCCTTAGTCGTTATTGACTAGTCTAGATATAGTAATGTAGGCGAAGTAAGGAGAGGTATAGGGGGGTCGCAAAAAGACTAACAATGGTTAGAGCGCACTTAGCAGAAGATCATTAAGCCTTAGGTAACGGGAACCCACTATAGGCCTAGTATACCTTAAGTACGCTCTAACTATTATTAGTCTTTTTGCAACCCCCCTATAAATACGTACGTACAGATTCTATCTCGTCTTCTAGAACGGGTAAGCTAGGCCCAATTTAAATTAAGTTTACGGCTAATTACGGGTAGCGGACGCTAGATAAGCAAACCCTAGTCGCGTTAGCTAATTACGTACAAAGCTATAAGTTAGCTAATCCGCGACTA
>JAABUL010006803.1_pt1 | contig 12878 bp, 12 predicted proteins | sample 5559151 | NCBI WGS metagenome assembly JAABUL01 (sample SAMN10711876, study PRJNA513368) | rock metagenome | isolation source: Antarctica rocks | place: Antarctica: Victoria Land, Pudding Butte sud | reverse complement strand
AGGCGTAAGAAGATCGCGATTGTGCGGAACGCGCTGTTACAGAAGACGCTGAAGCCGGAGCATGACTGGGTTTATTGGAGGGATGTTGATGTAGCGGAAAGCCCGAATGGGATCCTGGAGGATTTCACAGCTCATGATAAGGATATTCTGGTACCCAGTAAATTGATCCTTACACACACATACTTGACGTCACGATTGCTGATGATTTCCAGATGTTTGGTTCCGTCGCCAAGTGAAGGGGACTACTCTCGAAGGAGGATGTAAGATTATGCCCCAGTCGGACCGAGTCTTACTGAACGTGTTGTCAGACGATTACAATTCCTGGCAAGAAACCCCCCAGAGCGAGACCTTCAAAGACCGTCTAGACACCGAGGTCATAGTATTCGAAGGTACCTTATCCCCTGCTTCCCTTACTACCATGATCTAATGATATGTCAGGCTACTCACAATTCAAAACCCACCGCCGTCACATGGCGAAAATCGGCGATTGGCGCGACAGCGTCGCTCTCGAGATCCCACTTGATGGAGTTGGCGGAGTTAGTTTGCTAGTCCGAGCGGAAGTCCATCGCAAAGGTATTATTCTTGTCACTTGGCTGCGTCCCATTGCCTGCTCTTTGACTGACCACTCAGGCGTCGATTTTCCTGTCAAGCCAGTAGATCACCAGATCGAAACCGAAGGCCTTGCGAAGCTCGCGAAAATTGCTGGGTATTCGGTTTACGGTCTGCCAAACTACGTAATCTGGCACTTTGACACCTCGGAGAAGGAGGGTAATTTGCACGAGACGCCCGTATGGCTGTGGCCGTTGTTGGGATTCGTGGCCTTATCTGTGATGCTACTGGGTTTGAGATATCGGAGGTGGATTATGTACAAAATGCCAATATTGCGACGGCTTCAAGGCGCGAGAACAACGAAGGTGCGGCAATACTAAGAGCTTCCTCAGCAGTGGAAGCTTGAAAATACCAACACGGAGCCTATCTTTCTCAAATGGTATGTGGCAACGAGACGGAGATATTACCAAACCAGTGATCTGGCCAACTCAGACTCGAAAGGAACTTTCGAGTCATAGGCGCTGAATTCCTCGCCGACCAGCGCTGCGCCGGTTAAGCCTCCCAACATGACATAGGCAGAGCCACGAACGCAGGTCAAGTGACTGTGTAACTACGGGTTAGAGCAAAGCTTAATGTATTTCTGTAGTACTATCGTTACTTTATTTGCCTCTCGCCTTCACTACCCAGAAGCAATCACTCCGGAACCCCTCCAGTCCTTTGCTTCCACTACTCTACTTCGACCCCAATCCTACACTACTCACCAAGGCATTATACTCTCAAAGAATGAGGCTGAAACCACGCACCATCCTCGGTACTCTTGACCGTGATGAACTGCCATCGCCGTGGAGTCACATTGCAAAGTCTTTCACTGCACGGCTCCTTGGTCTGTCCGCTCTGCTATGGATCTTGTCATATGGGTATCTCCACTTTATATCCTCTCGAAACCCAACGTCTTACTTCTTTGACGCAGCCACCGGATACGAACGTCGATGTTCTATGCACCGCGAGCAGCAAGCGTACGATTTCATCCGCACCGCAAATACCTCTTTCGACGACATCGGATCCATCACAAGCGGATCCGTTCATGTGCCTTGGTGTCGCAACAGTCGCACGCCAATCAGCTCAGCAAATGAGAGGGACCATTGACTCCTTCTTTCGGAGCAAGAGCGCCGGAGCATCTACCTCATGCCTTGCATCGCCCATACGCGACACTCTGATCATCACGGTCGCCAAGAGTCAAGGCTCGCAAACCTTTCCGATCGAGTGCTCAGATACGAGCTGAGTGAGGACGATCGGGCAAGGCTGCGGCATATTGAGGAGGGTTATCACCACTGCAACAAGTCCATGTATGACGATTACCTACTGGGAAAATGCCACCAAATAGGTGCTGCTTGGATCGCACTAATAGAGGATGATGTTCTGGCAAGAGATGGATGGTACACTAGGGTCAGCAGGCTGGCTGACGACCCATGGCTGTATCTGAGGATATTCTACACCGTAGATCTCTTAGATTGGAACAGTGGGGAATGCCCTTCATTACCTTGGCAGGTCTTTGCTTGCCCCCTGGCTCTGCTTTTGTTACTCATCGGAGCTCGAATTAAATATCCTCGCCTGCGGAGAAATCTGTCCATTGTGAATGCCGCTGTGTTATGCCTGGTGTCTCTCCTGTCATGCATCATTCTCTACTTCATGGTTGGTCGAGTCACCATGCAACCTTTTATCGCGGGCGTACATGAGACGAATTGTTCCGGATGCTGTTCCCAAGGGTTCATCTTCCCTCGAGCGATAATTTCACAGCTCGTTGAGCGGACAAAGAAGGCCATCGATGAAGACTATTATATCGACATGCTGCAGGTGAGATTGGCAGATGTTAAGCATTCGGAGCGGTTCGTCCTTATCCCCAGCTTGCTTCAGCACGTCGGAGGGAAGAGTTCGAAAGGTTGGGGATGTGATGAAAGTGTTGGCAATATCTTGATGGCTAGCATGTTCGCAGTCGTCGCAGGACGTCGACATATGCCACTGTTAACATATCCTTTGACCTCTCACCTTCGTCCTCGAGGAGTGTACATCGCGGGCAGACCGGCTATTACGTCGGAGGGTTGATTGTATACCCAGCACTCCGTTCTTATCTTATGTGTTAGCCCCCCCCTCTTATGTGGCATGGCACTTCCCTGTAAAAGTCTCGGGCCTGCCATAACGTTGTGCAAATCCTGCCAAAGAGTTAGGAATCGAATGTAACCTTCGAGTCATCGCCCCGTCGAGGTACAACCCTGCGTCCCATCATGGTTTTATGCTCTTATGTTGGAGGAAGGGCAGACTGAGTTCGGCCAGGTGACATGGTTTTGCTGTGGTTCATGAACGCGAAGAGGCAGTGCTTCGGCTCTCTTATAGTGGTTTCCCTATCGACGACTATTACGCGCTTCTCGACACTACAACACCCACGCCTTAGAGATGTAGTAAAGCAGAATTCTCCCGATCGACTGATTAACGGATTCATGCTCCGTCGTTGGTTGAGCCTTCAGGGATACCATCGGAGGAGCTTTCCTTGTTTCATCTCACACATGCTACAGCCGATTGTGGTAGACAAAGCAGAAATAGTGCGCAAACATAACTGGATAGATTTCGAGACAGTTGCAGATTTTCGTTGCCTGATTCACAGATGAACTGGCCTGCAGGACAAGTTGAGAATTTAAAGTCAAAGGAAACACGTCGACGGCCGTATTGACAGAAGCTGCAGAGCTTAATTGGATATTTGAGATTATTGGCTTGATTGGGGTGTTCACAATACCATCGTCTCTCGAATGATCTGTGATAGGCATGGAAGATGTGCTGGATTCATTGTGATTCTGGAAGACGCCGCTAATTTGTGCGACGGCGCTGGAGGCGACAACGTTGGGGAGGTCCTGTAGAACAGAATTCGTGCTTAGCATGGCGATGGATCCTTGGAATCTATTCGCTGACTTGTGTTGAATCGAGCTTGATAGAGCCATGTCAGTGAGCCACGCCGGAGTAGGAGATACGAGCGATGGGCCCAAAAGAGCCGCAAAGCTCTTTGAGTCAATCTCTTGACTTATGACCGCATTTCTCTGTAACTCGATGGCTACAGGAATTGCGATTATAACCGTCGACATCAGAGAGGTTTTCCCATCAACAGATTTTGAGAAAAATTTTGTCCGAGCGGTATACAAGGTCATCTGTGGGTTTTTTACTGTCCTTTGACTCGGCCACTCTTCGATTAGATCTTCGCTCCAGTTGCCTTGGCTTGGGCCGCGAAAACTGGATGCCAAACGTGAACTTAACTTAGCCATACCATCCTGTTCTGGTGTGGTCATTGAAGCTTGTGAGGATAGAGTCTGATTTTCCTCCTGATTTGCAGTTTCTGGACGGATGCTCGGATGATGCTTGATTCGCGTATTAAAATCTGGGCGAGCGGGGACTGGGATCGGAATTGGAGCTGGCACGAACGACATCGACGGGTCTGTGGCACTTGATGGCAGTGCAGTCGGGGCAGGCAGTCCAGCTGTGTGTTTTGTTCTCGCAGGAGTGGTGGCGCTTGAAGATGGAGCGGTGGTAGAAGTCTCTATGGCGGCCACTGGGATCAAGACACGTGATGGATCCCAGGATTGCTCGTTCAATCCACAGCGTGCCCACAGGGGGTCAAGGTTACGAAGACCAGGCGGCAGACGCACTAAAGGTCAGGTGGCCATCTCCGTACCGTTGAGACCACCGAATTTTTGAAGACTGGGGTCAACAAAGGGAAACTGGCATCCCAGCAACCACCTGGCAGGGTCATAATGTCGCTGGGTAGATATGCGCGGGTGACATCTTTGTAGTCGCCGCCAATGTGATTATCCAGGTTCTCACCACCGGGCGGTATGGTGAAGAGAGACGTGTAAACCACGTAGACAGAGGGCGACATACCGCACTCTGTTTAGCTAACGATGATCAACGGCAGTTGTCAAGAGACGTACAAAGTATAAGAATCAGATACGATGGTCGGGATGTCGGCTCTCTTGGTAAGGTTACCAGACAAGCCGGTCTTTGGAGGGAAGTATTAAACCTCTAGATTTCCCGGGGGAATCTAGAATGATGGAAGACTACTACCAAGACTGGATTGAAGGAGCTGGCTCAACCATGTACAGCAGAGAAGCACATGGAGGTGAAACAATCGATGAGCCATGGGTCACAATGTGGACGGAGTCAAAATATGGACAAAGTGAAAGATGTCCAGTCTACTCCAAGAATAAGACCAAAGAAGGGGATGGAGACTATAAAAGATAATACTATGAGTATAACTCGGCCCGCGATTGCGAGATTGCGAAAGTGAAGTCGCTGTAGATCTATCGACGCGCAATGTATCCGCAACCTATTTCTGAACTATGCAGTTATATCTTGGAGTATGGAATCACTCGGCTACTCAAAATAGGAGACGCGGGAGATGTGGTTGGTGGCGAGGAAGCAAGCGCTTGCAACAAGGCCACTTCTTAAAAACCATCCAAGCATCTATGTTGAACAAGACACAAAATGAGCAACGCACAGGCAGCAGGTCGACCGCATTCGGCTCGAATTGTACGTTCATGGACCAGATCTTGCAGCTTGGATCTGTGGCCTGCAGTAGCCGGCGTCAAACACATGAAACACTCCAATCATTTCCCAAAGTAGTCCGACCACATTGAAAAGAGTGAGAAACGAGCCACGGTGGTCAAAGCTCTATAGAACTCTCTGAGAATCCGCATTCGAGGCTGGGAAGCGTTCCGTCCTATCCATCATAATGAAGTACGGATTCGATGGAGTTCATTCTGGGACAATGACAGAATTGGATGACCACCATTGCGGAACTGCTGTTTGCTTGCATTCAACGTTGCATTGTCCCTGGGAATGGTAAAGTAATCTGGACTCCACGATCGCTGCTCTTGACTTGCCTCCAAGGTGAATGATCGGGCAGTCGCGACCTTCCTATACTGGCCTAGCTCGATCTGCTAGTCACCAATCAACATCTTCCCATGTTGCATCGTCCACACAAAACTTCTGTACATATTATTCGATTTTTTTCTCTACCATTTCTTTGTGCGTAGCCTTTTATTCTGGTCCTATGTCGAATATAATATATGAACCGGGTTCCCCGCTCGAGCTCTCGACCGTGGTAGCCAATAATCAGGACAATGCTCTTCAGCCAGATGGCAATCAAACAACTCTGGCTGAACCTGAAAAGTCACGAAGCACTTTGAGGATCGCAGCTATCCTGATTGCTCTTTCTGTACGTAAATCTTGCGCTAACATAAATCAATCGTATTAACTGATCGAACAAGCTCACCCTCTTCATCGCAGCTCTCGACATGACCATTGTGGCCACAGCTATTCCCACAATCTCATCCGAGCTGCACTCCGCATCAGGGTACCTCTGGATCGGCGGAGCCTATCTCTTAGCGAATGCCGCAGGAGCGCCAGTATGGGCCAAGCTGTCCGACATTTGGGGTCGGAAGCCCATGCTGCTGCTTGCTGTTGCCATATTTCTGGGTTCTTCGATCATCTGTGCACTCGCACAGAGCATGAGGGTACTGATTGTGGGTCGGGCGTTACAGGGTACCGCTGGCGGGGGACTCATCCAACTTGTCAATATCGTAATCTCCGATATCTTCAGTATGAGGCACGTGAAGCAGAATCGCCTGGGCTGATAAGGTGGAACGCGCTGACGTGGCACAGAATGCGAAGCCTCTTCCTCGGCCTCTGCGAATGTATATGGGCGATCGCTGGCGGAGTCGGTCCCATCATCGGCGGTGTATTTAGTCAATTGCTCTCCTGGCGATGGATTTTCTGGGTCAATCTCCCCTTTTCAGGCCTAGCCTTCTTACTCTTGCTTCTCTTCCTTGATGTCCATAACCCGCGTACAAATTTCCAAGACGGTGTGCGAGCCGTTGACTGGTACGGAGGCCTCTCGATTTTGGGACTCGCTGTAATGCTGCTGCTGGGTCTCAATTTCGGGGGCACGACCTTTCCATGGGGCTCACCTAAGGTGATCTGTCTGATCATCTTCGGATGTCTGATGTCGGTCGTGTTCGTTTTCAGCGAACGACATCTCGCTAGATATCCCTTAATGCCACTGAGCATTCTGAAGCACCGATCGAACGTCTTATGCCTTGTTGTTGGATTAATGCACGGATTCGTAGGCATAGGCAATACCCTTTTACGAGCGCCTGTTCTAACTCAATCAGGTCTTCATTGGTGGTGAATATTATCTGCCGCTTTACTTCCAGTCCGTCAATGAGGCCTCGCCGGTGCGCTCTGGTGTCCTGATATTACCCTTCATACTCAGTGAGACAGCGATGGGAATCGCGGCCGGCTTTTTGATCCACAGGACAGGCAGATACCTCGAGCTCATGTGGTTCGGGATGTCTCTGATGACCATAGGCTTTGGGTTGTTAATCCACCTGAATGCTACCTCTCCACTCGGTCAGATCATCGGATTTCAGATCGTTGGCGGCCTAGGTTCAGGCTTGATGTTCCTACCTCCGCTGATCGCAATCCAGGCGCATGTCTCTCAAGAAGATACCGCCACAGCGACAGCCACTTTCGGCTTTTTTCGGATTCTTGGTACATCCATCTCTGTGGTAATCGGAGGGGTCCTCTTCCAGAACGGAATGCAGTTGCGAGCTCCTAGTCTGCGCGCGGCGGGTCTCTCGGCGGATATCGTCGAGCAGTTCTCTGGTAGCGACGCCGCCGCAAACGTGATGAAAATCAGCATGCTCGACGATTACTCCCAAAAGCTTGCCGTCAAGGAAGCTTTCGCATGGAGTCTCAGGAATCCTTGGATCCTCTACACATGCATGGCATTCATCGGTTTGGTCGCAATAGCCTTTGTGGGCAAGCGAGAGCTGAGCAGGGAACATGTCGAGACTAAGACGGGTATTCCGAAGCCGAACGAGGAGGAAGCAGTGCTCCGTCAGTCTTGAAATCCTGATAGGTTTTTCAAGCACGTGGGCTACCACCTACGAACACGGAGCATCGACTTGCGACATCTTAAACAGTGGACAAGAGCAGTGCAGTGAAGCAGCGTCTTAACAGTCGATCCTGCATATTCACTGCTACCTATCTTTGTCCGGGAAGCGTCAGGCCAAAAAGCGCTGCTGCATCCACTGTGATGGATTATGCTATCCTACAAGCCGCCGGTGCGTTTGTACGTGTAGGGAAATGTGATTCCAGAGATTGATTGGAGGATGGATTAGCGCAGCTGCGAAACGTTGCATGAGTTAGTCAAAATGCAAGAGACAGCAAGGTTCCCAGCCGACGGAGAGAACGATGAACTGCGGGAGCCAGGTACTTGTCTAAGCCATATACACTACCTTCTTCTGAGGTGTAAATCGAGAGAGCTACTCGCGTGCCATAGAAGGTTTTACCAGAAGGCACTTTTACTGCGGCTTGAGGTACGTCAAGCAAGCAAAGGGAAACTTGATTTAATGTGAAAGGTGTGACTTTATGTACACGAACTTATAGAAGGAATGCCACGCCTAGGCTGGTGCACTAGGCCTAATGTCATGGAAGCCGGATTTTGATAAATTTCACGTGTAGCAACCACAACAGAGACTTCAGAACAGCAAAGCGCCAAGATATGCACTTGTATACTTTACCAGCAGTCCAGCGGTGGATCATTTTCATGTCTCCCTAAAGTAGTCGATCCCAATGGCCGTGATCACGAAGCTGGCAACAACACTTCCATATGAAAGTGGTGCGCAAAGGTACTCTGTTGGCTGGTGTGTCAACTAGGCAGCGTACCGCGACAGGGGCGCGGTACTCCTTAAGCTTCGTTGCTGCGTTGTTGGAGACGGCCCGGCCATTCTCTGGGCCACCACCTAGGATAAGAGCTGGGTCTCGAAGGCTTGACCTCTGCAGTTAGATCAATGCCATAATATAACAGTCACTTATTAGGAAAGTCAACTTCTAAAATGTGTTTTCAATCGAGAACGCAGTCTACCTTACGTTCAGCAAGAGGAGAATCGCTTACGGACATGAGAGAGCACTTTATGAAAAGATTTTGGTGGCGACCAAAGATGAAATTTGGCCTTGGCGTCTTGGTACGCTTGGCATTCGCACATTGTGTATCCCGTCCCTTCCTTCCCGAAGTACACCTTTCAAGTGGAATGACAAGGTCCGCGATGAACAAGTCTGAATCATCATCCGTTGCAACCGCACGAACTTACTACAACTCTTCGCCAGCAGACAAATTCTACTTCGCAATATGGGGCGGCAACGACATCCACATCGGCCTCTACGACTCACCTACCGACAGCATCGCTGAGGCCTCTCAAAGAACCATCAAACGCATGGCAGAGACCGTCCCGAATTTCAGCTCCAACACCCGCGTTCTCGATCTTGGAGCTGGTTATGGCGGCTCTGCTCGCTGGCTGGCTCACAGATACGGCTGTAAGGTCACCTGCCTCAACCTTTCCGAGGTGCAGAACGAACGCAATCGGCTTGTGACCAACAAAGAAAAGCTGGATCACCTCATCGATGTCGTCGATGGAGATTTCGAGCATCTTCCGTTCGAAAATGGGTCGTTTGACTTGATCTGGTCGCAGGATAGCTTCCTGCATTCGAGTAAACGGAAGGCTGTAGTAAGCGAGATATCTCGGGTCCTCGTTCCAGAGGGAGGGGACGTAGTTTTTACAGATCCCATGGCTGCCGCGAATGCTAGTGAGGAGAAGCTTGGGCCAATCAAGCAGCGGTTATCCATCGATACTTTTGGCTCGCAGGCGTTCTATGAGCAAGAGTTCAGGAGGCATGGCTTTGAAGTGGTGTCTTTCAAAGGACACCGAGACCAGCTCACACTACACTATAGCAGGGTTCTAAAAGCAATCGAGGGTCAGAAAGAAGCGCTGGCAAAGGACGTCCCGGCTGATTATATCGAGCATATCAAAGCTGGGCTAAGGAATTGGATCGTTGGCGGTCAGGAGGAACAGCTGGACTGGGGGATACATCACTTTCGCAGATAAAACGTCGTTGCTCAATGTACAGCAGGATTGGGATCGAGTGTACGCAACCTTCCATGTGTAGTGATGATTGCCAAGCATGATTCGCAGACTGCCATAAGACGAACCTGTCTTGAGGAGATGCGCAATGGCAGCGGACCATCTTATATCAGGCATGCTAACGCCCTTAAAATCAACAGCGCCGCTAATCAGCCCTTTCTACGCAGTTCAACGATGCCAGAGAAGATTGGGTATGCAAGGCTCCAGGGCAACGAAGCATGGAAATGGACATGGCAGACGTCGTACTCAACGTATCTAAGGGTCAACATGCCTTGAGAAGGTAAGTGCGACGAAATGGACTGGAACAGGCAGCTAAGTATGCCCTCTCACGCGGTCTTCACTATGTCTTTTTCGTTTTATACTGACGCATGCCATTTGTCGTCGGTTGAGCTCGCCCGAGATCTTTCGCCTCCCTCGCGTTCTCCGCTTGACTTCGGAGTCCTCCCTACGTACTCCAGGTTGTACTCTTGTCCTTTTCCTGCCCTAGCTCTTGAAGAGGCGGCAGAACTGCACGATCAGTGTCCATCGGTAGACCTATGTGACATTTACGGATCATGATGATGTCTCGGATCAGCTTGCTCATGGTGTGCCACGCACCGTAAAGTGGGTAATTTCTGTAATATGGTCTTGTGCTGAGCACGATCGTGCCGAAAGCGGAGACAGTGTTAAAGATTATGGCGAAGACGTCAAACTCAGGAGCTAACTCCGCATGCTGTCCCTTTCGACCACAAATTATCAGCCGAAAGGTATTGAACAGCCGCCAAGCGTCGGGAGCCCTGAAGATGCGTTCACAATTGCTGATCGATATTCCCCATTATATTATGAGTAATTGGGCGTCATCTTTAGATTCAACAGATCTGGTCCAATACCGAATCCAATTGAAACAAGCATCGTCGCCAGCATGGATCAAGATCAGCACCGCTGCCTAAACATCTTACTGCTTCGGGTGGATATCTAACCCATTAGGCACGACATCTCCTGGCTGCAGGATCCGAGTCTTGCTGCGAAATCACCTGTGTAGCTACACGGCACCAAGATGACTATTGGCAAAGCAGGCAAGAATACAGATGCCGCCGCCATGCTTTTCCAATTCCTTCCCCATCGGGTAGTGGAGATGCCCCTCAGCACAGTCTGTAGGACAACAATGACGAACGGAACATATTCCTTCTGCTTTTGAGTCCATACGATTTTGAAAAACAAATAACGACACTCGGCGGCCTGGCCTGAGGTGCCAAAATTGGAGCCCGAACCACAAACTACACCAATTATTTGTCGATATGGAGAACCTTTGTGAGGTGGCCCGACTCGAACCACAAACTACACCAATTATTTATCGATATGGAGAACCTTTGTGAGGTGGCCCGACTCATTCGTGCGAGACAACCTGGACGGCTTGCGCTCATGACTTGCTCTTCCTTTACCTCAACGTAGAGTTAGGTTTCTCCTATCTGTTATTTTCAAATTATACAACCTGTTTCTCCTCGCTCCAGGTCGATATCATTGACCAATTCCTCGCCATTGACAGTCATTGAGCTGACATGGAATGCGCCAAAGGTAGAATTACAGGTGCACGCGCTTGATAGAGAAAAGAGCAAACGAAGCAAGAAGCGGAGCCATTAAACAGATGACGTCGTGCTTCCGGATTATCTGATGACATCAATCCAAATCCTCACGCGAGTACTACCCTGGACATGATCCTGAATATCAAAGCACCTCTTCGTCTGGGTACTTTACCTTATGGAGTTACACGTACCTGACCTTGGCGTGAACATGTTGCCATGATCCGATGAAGTAATTGTCACTCTTGCCACCACATTCAGGACCCTGTAGATCTTATGACGTCAGGCTCAGCCTCAGCCGCGTCCTTTGCCAATCGAGCTCGGCACTCCCGTCGCTCATAACGCTCGCCTCTCTCGTAGGTTTTGATCCCTCACCTCGCTGGTTATTAGACCAGCTCCTTGAAGGTGCATCTCTCCTTCGTCATGGACGATACTGTGTTTGTTGGTGCTCAACAAACAAGACCCAGCACAATTCTTCTGTTGTAACCAAACCCAATGGCATAATGGAACCTCCGACCACCAGAAGAATCGTCACAGCCTCTGCTTGCGAGAGATGTCGTGCAAGAAAGTCAAAGGTACAGTAGTCTTCACTGGAGCTGTTCGAGAACATCGGAATTGATACAGTCTGCTTTCAGTGCGACGGCAATCGTCCGTCTTGTCAATCGTGCGCAAGCCACGACTATCGATGCACTTACGTTGCTGCACAAGGTCAGACTCGGATACAAGCATTGAGATCTGATAATGAATCGTTGCGGGGCCGCTTGGAGTCCATGGTCAGTTTGTTCTGAGATTCGGTGGATTCAGCTCGGGATCTTAACCAGTCCTTGAGAAGCCACCTTACTGACATCTGTCGCTGACCATGGACTGAATGAGCAGGAAAAGGAGAAGAACCAATCAGAGACTACCGGCTCGGGTTGTACTGATCAAGGTGAGCCACCGCATAACGATTCACCCTGGGGTTTTAATTTTGCTGCTCGTCCAACTCCCCACACCCCCTGTCCGCTCAAGGTGCTGAGTTGATTTGTCGTAGGCGGGGAAAATGAGCATGTAAATTACTCAAATGTTTCCCATTCAAAGACCGAAGGTGTCACTAGCAGGACGAAGTCTGTCGGCTCCAACTCCACTTTTCTGGCGGGACCACTGTTCAGCTCAGAACAGATTGCAAGTCGTACGTTGACACTACAAATAGAGTATTTTCAGACTTCTGACAAATCTTCAGTGTTCGATTACATCCATAGCCAACAGTCCAATTTCGAAAAAGCAGCTAACACTCTGCTGAAAGTCTCTGGGCTCGTGTTCCGCGTATACAGCCCGGAGCAACAGCGGGACATCTTACAACACGTGTATCATGATTCGGAAAGGGAAGCCTCCAAGGCTGCTATATGTGAACTCTGTTCTCTCGCTGCAGTGGGGACACAATTCTCCGGAGGTGAGATACCTCCTGACAATGGAGACATAATGTATTCCGTGGCAAAACAATTCCTCGACGATGTCATCGCTGTTAGTCCACTACGAGCCTTGAAAGTCGTGACTTTGCTGGCTATTTACAATATGTTGAACCATGCCACGGTTTCGTTGGCCTACATAGGTAAGTCTTGCTTCAGACAACCTGTGTCTCAGCTAACCTTTTGGAACGGGCAGACCTTGGTCTGAGTTTAGCCCGTCGTGAGCGATTGCACGAACCTCGGCGACCATCCCACATTGACATCACGGTCTGGGCCGATCACAAGAGGGTGTGGAGGACGCT
>JAABUL010006802.1_pt1 | contig 12880 bp, 18 predicted proteins | sample 5559151 | NCBI WGS metagenome assembly JAABUL01 (sample SAMN10711876, study PRJNA513368) | rock metagenome | isolation source: Antarctica rocks | place: Antarctica: Victoria Land, Pudding Butte sud | reverse complement strand
TTGAGGACGATTTTGATGAGGAGGAGGATGAGATTTAGAGGGTGTGCGGAGGTGGGGGTCTGGGATTGGGGATGGGAATGGGGATTACCATTGGGGCTGGGCAATGGTCTGGGGATGTGGATTGGAAAAAGGTCTGGAGGAGGTTGTGCCGGCGTGAGGGTAGGAATCGGTACGAATTTCGGCCAAGACAAAGTCTCGAGAAGAGGGAGACGGACGATTCTTGTATGATATAAGTATTGACGACGAATTGAATCGGGACGAATTGAATAAGCATCATCTTGACAAGGATGATTTTGATAGAGATGACATTCATGAGGGTAGGTTCTCAGCGAAGTGCATAACAGTAATAACACGAAAGTATGGATACCTATAATCCCCAATATGGCGAGATATATGAATGATATACCAGGTTAGTATGCACGTGAAGGGATGGGAAGAGGCTAGATAGGGGTCATACGATATCAGTTTTAAGTACAAAGGAGGAGGAGGATGAGGATGAAATCAAGGAGGGTTTGGGGGTAGGAGGGTTCAAGGAGGTAAGAAGGCAGGGGTTATATCGAGGACGATTTTGATGAGGAGGAGGAGGAGGGTTTCGGTATTGGTTGGGAGGGTGGTGGGTAGTAGATAATGAGGATAAGGTTAGAGGTGAGGCGGAATCATATAAGCGATGAGGACCGAAGAGGAAGAGACTTGAGATATCGGTATTGGTTGGGAGGGTGGTGAGGTCTGGGGATGAGATCGAGAAGAGGTCTCGGGAAGATGGGTAGGTACTACATGGAGCCTGTTTGCCATGGAGGGCTTTTCGACAGATTGGTTGGCTAGGAGGAAGCTCATGCTCCTTCAAGTTATGCACTGGATATTCTTCTGGATGGCCAAAGCACATGCTGCTCTTTCACCAAGATCCTCTTCCGTGCAGGTAGCCTCAACCCGCGTATTCCGTTCGCAGCATTCTTCAGAAGCCACACACTGCCACCCCAGTACTCCTTCCCTGCTCTGCATACTTCACGAAGAAGCAGCCACTCCGTCACAAAAGATCTTTCTCAACTTCCAAACCCATCTACCGACTCGGACTCAACGGCCTATTGAACCCTCCCACACGATTCATATACTGCCGATACTCCGTCTTCTTCTCCTTTCTCACGCCAAACACATTGTTTCCCTTCACCTTTGTATTCTTCGTCGACGTAAACCCGGTGAATCCCATCGCTCGCTTCATCGCCGCGATCTCAGGGTCAGAGTCCACTTCCATATCGTCTGCGGGGTTTTTCGGATCGGAGGTGACGGAAGCGCCGTTGGTGGGGTTTGGGGTGCCGTTTGTGGGCGGAAGGGATGGTTTGCGGGATGGAGGAGGAGGTTTGGTTGATGCGCGAGGGCCTGTGGGAGGGGCGGGTGGGCGTGGTCGGTCTGTACCGGGCTTGGAGGGTGGACTTCCCGATCGTGTTCGTCTTGAGGAACGAGGTGGTGTGCGTGTGCGTGTTTGAGCTGGAGGGTGGTCTTTGCGTGGGGAGGCTGAGCGGCTTCGAGGACGATCTGGGCGCCTTGATGGGGGATCGTCTGTTCAGCGCGTTAGCAACATTGCGAGACTGTGGGGCTTAAGGACTTGTGCATACCTCTCCGCGATCTGTGCTTGTCTCTGCTCTTACTCCGCTCCTTGTACCGTCTTTCCTTTGCGCCATCTCTGCCTCCATCTTTGTGCCTTCTGTGATCTTTCTCTGGCGAGTGGCTCCGATCTCTCTTCTTGCCTGCCCTCTCCCTTGATCTGCTCCTATCCCGCCGTCTATCCTTCGATCTTGATCTATGTCTTCGATCATCTCGATCGTGGTGTTTGTCTCGGTCTTCGCGTCTGTCTCTTCCCTTGCTGGTGCCGTTTGGAGGATGGGAGGGAGAATCATCATTATCTCGCCGCGAGTGATTCCGTTCCCACATCGCTGAGCTGTCGGTCCGCTTTGTGCGCTTCGCTGGAGGTTCTGCCATAGTATCGTGTATTGGGAAGATGGTGAGGCTTTGATGTGTGTGATACCTTATGGGAGAGAAATCATTAGATAGCTTGGCAGGGCTTTCTAAGAACGCGACCAATCTTATGGGTATCAGAGTTATCTTACGGATAGAATACCAGTCTTGTGGATATCACACCCTTCTGTAGATATCTCACCTTTCTCACTAATGCAATGTCACAAAGTTCTCTCCAAGAACGTTACTACACTCCAGAGTCCGCGGCGGCACTCAACTATCGTGCCACAACGAATGATCGCACAAATGGGCAAAAAGCCCCGAGACTACAATAATGGTCTACATTGAAGTCTACAGTCCACCTTATCGATATGGTAGTACAGCCTTGCGGCTTTCCTTATGTCAGTCAATTTGTATGGATTCATTACCTGTCGAGTGGTAGTTGGCCTGCTTTCTTTTTATAGAGGGAATAGACATGCTCTTGTCTCACATATTACAACACCTTCCCATCTATCATTCAATTCAACCAGTTCTAAAACCCTTGGTAGAAGTTCCGTGTCCAATAAAGAATAACCATACATATACCACATTCCCATCCTTTCACCCCACAGTACTATTTCTACTCACCTCGTGCCCACTCTCATCTCTAATACCATCAACCGTCCCCTCCTCCTCCTTCTACGTGGCAAGATCCCCTCCCCACTCCGCCCATCTAATCACCGCCATACATTACCCCTACTGCAAGACCCTCTCCCCACTCCACCCATCCAATCACCGCCCCACACCACCCTTACTTCTTCCAAGCTCATTAAATCCCTCCGCGAAAGCTGACAGCCAACCAGCATTTCAGCCAAATCATAAGCGCTATCCACTCCATCAGCTAATTCCACAAAACCACTGTTGAGATCCCCAAAGTAATGACAACCGCGCTTTCCGCTCTATCAAACCTGGCGTGCCGGATGAGGAATGCGGTCGCTCTCTCTATGTCCGCTCAGCCACTCAGTGATGGCATGGAACTGGCTGCGTCTTGTCTTGTGCTGCAGAAGCTTGTATGCCGCTATAGAGGCGGAGACGGCGGCGTCGGTCGTTGTTCAGCTGTGTCAAAGGTTGCCTCCTTCCATTAGCTGCTAGGATTACTTTGGAATAGAATAAGAGGATGCGACTGTTCGCGGATTGATATGCCCATAACAGGTTCGACTCCAATTGGCGCCGATCCAATACTCGTTATTCCATCTCTTCCTATGCTTTGTCCACTCACTGCCATCCAAACCCATCCCCCCCACACCCCCCCTCCCGCCACCCTCCCACACACACCATGACAATATCACTGAACGCTAGAAAAGAATCTACGACTCCACCAGCCATGCAACGAAACCAAGCATCGCACAAAACAGTGGATATCATAGCTCCTTCCCATATGACCGCACATGTTCCGCGGCAAAAAGGCCGTTGGAACGCTCGTCGGTCGAGAGCGCTGAGTTGCGTGCGTATGGGCGAAAGTACGCCATGGAATTAATGAACATCACAACCCCTGCCGAAATCCCCAATCAACCATCCCACCCACCCAAGTATTCTTAGAGCATTTTACCATCGAAGCGCTAAGCTCCATGAGTACAGTACATGAGCTTGCGGACATGCATGTATGGAGCACCAAGCCATCAATCACGAAATTACTAGGCGAAAAAGATAGGACCTCCAATTGAATCAGCGCCAATACGAAAAAGTAGAATCTTATTAAAGGCATAGTCGCAGGAGCAGGTTCGATTTTGTCCGTAATTATGCAATCGATATAAGAGATGGGTAGATTGGACATAAAACCCATTGATTTAGTGATCGTAGAAGGAAAGGCGTACTTTTGAGAGACGTGATTGGAATGCAAAAGACCATTGTGGGAAGCTGAGTCAAGCGGAAACTGGGCGTATCGAGATTGATGCCCGCAGAGAGAAGGAGAAGAATTAGGCCATAGCATGACTTCGTTCAATGTTTGATTGCTTTCTCACCAAGTCTTGTATTGCACCGAGATGCATGCGAGTAGCAAGGCAGAATCAAGCACAAATAGGAAGTTGCGGTAACATGAGGAAAACTTCATGACTTGCTAGATCAGATATCTAATCCCCGTCGCATCACCTCCTCTTCTTCGCAGACCCCTTCTCCGCCCCAGTGACCTTCTTCGCGACTTTTGCATCTGCCTCAGGAGCAGCCGTCAACGGCTTATTAGCAATTTTCTCTTCAACCTCCTCGTCATCGCCACCCTGTCCAAATTCGTTGACTCTGGTGTAGTCTACCTTGTAAGCATAACTTTGATACAGGTAGATGAAGAAGATAAAGTCATCTCTAAGGGTAGCTAATCTGTGAAGAGTGGGCATCTTGATGGTGAAGGCGAATAGGTCGTCAATAAAGGTGTTCAGGGTTTTGTACATCATTGTCCGGCCTGGCATGTGTGCAACGCTCTGATACAGGATTAGCAGACGAGATTGAAGACATGGGTAGTATTACCTTCAGGCGGTAATTGATGTATAAACTCGGCACCATCATCAAAAAGCCATAGGCGTAAACACTGCCCACGAGGGTAGTAATTACGAAGCTGTACCAGCTCTTGTGAGTGTCATAGACCAGGCTGTATACTGCGTACGCCCCCAGCAGCGGTATGGCGACAAGGTAAAGGTATCGAAAAGCAATCTCATCATACTCTTTTGTCTTCTCCTCGGTCTCCGAAAGTTTATGTTTGTCTTCAAAGGTGATCTTGTATGGTAGAAGGGAGCCCTCCTCCGCAGCCCGAATTCGTACATCCACCGTCTTCGTGATTTTCCACGCTTCAAGCAAAATCCCCATTCCTTGGCCGAAAAGAATCATCCACGATGTACCTTCGCTGTTGTCCATGAGATACAGAAAGATGACCGTCTGCATGAAAACATTCGCAAGTATGGTGCGGACTGAGATTCCCACGTTATCCTTCTTGTTGCGCCAATGAGAAATGTCGCTCTTAAACGCCAGCATTTCGAAGATCATGTGCAGAACACTGACAATGGCCGTGGTCGAGAGAAGGTAAATGTTGGTATCCACGAGCACTCTTTTGAACTCTTCGAATTCGCTCCCGTCGCCTCCAGCTGGCATTGGCCCACCACTGGCGGCCTGTCTTTGGTTCTGCTTCATGCCTTCGTCTATGCTAGCATAAAGAGACATCTTCCAATTGTTCATGTTTGTCAGGGTGATGTGAAGAGGCAATTCTTTCACGGTGGAATTCAGTTCGGTCATATGGTCCCTGAGTTGCCAGAAGGTATTCACGAACAGTATGGGATAATACCAGCCATTCTGTCCGGAGGAATCTCGAGCCCCTGTCGATTCGAGATGCACATGCTGCCGGACTGCTGGGTGCATGTTGACGTAAGTTTGAGTTCCCGAGTCAGGAATGAAGGCCATGGTGAAATTGGGATGGTAGTAGAGTCCGAATTGTGAACCTTTCGGTGCCTCTACCGGTTCCGTGTCATTCGATGCTGATAGGAGATTCTTTGTCTTTTTGATCTTCTTCTTGGGCATCAGCAGACTGAGAGGCCGAGAGTAGTGAAACGCTTTCTCGGGACTGTACGCCTTTGCTGCTGGATCGAGTACGGAACCATGCAGGCCAATGTAGAAGTGTCCGTACAGAGCCTCATTTTCCTGTACTTCTTTCGGCACCCTGAAGGTCGTGTCAATATCGCGAGTGTCCTTCCAGTCCCCAAGCCCAAATCCCTCCTCTTTCAAAACCAATGTAGCTGGATCCACACGACTCAACGCGGGCATCTCTGTCGAGGATGAGACATAAATTGAGATATCCAAGCTGCTATTTAGAGGCCATATTGGGGCGATATTTTGCGGGATCTGGTTGTAGTCCGCTATCGCTTCATGAGGTCGGTCATTCCATGCTGGTATTGGTCCATTGGCAGCGGGGACCACTGGCGAGCCAGGAGTAGCAGTGTTCGTTGCGCCTTTGTTACCGAAGAATTGTGAGATTGCGAATTGCACCGCCATGAAGACGGCGATGCCTTGAAGGGCGGACTTTACGGTGCTCTGTTGTTGTCAGCATTGAATGCGAAGCATAGGAAGGCCTAATGACCAGCTCTCACACTTAGACCGCCTTGCTGATCGCCGGCATCACCCGGCTGAACAGCTTGAGTAGGCATCTTGGGGTTTGGCAGGCGTTGACAAAAACCTGGCGAGGTGGACAAGAAATAAGAGACGTTGACCTTGTGGAGAAGTTTGGGCCTTGAGCTACGTTACGATACGGAGAGGACAGTGTTCTATCCTAAATATCGCGTTTCATAAACAACACTGGCGTAACTCGCATTGACACAGCTCACATAGTGTGGGATTTGGGAGTGATTTCCTGTGTTTATATATAGATGTTAGAGAGGGGCAACAGTGTTATTTCACTCATTAGCAGTATATTTTCCGGAATTTTTCCATTATTTGAACTCTCTTTACAACTCTCTACTGAAACATCACATCAACTTTGATATAAAGCAAAGGATTACTGAACCTTCTACACATATACTCACATCATCCCAATTCATCAGCATGTCTTCAGCTCCCCTAGCCTCGTCTTCCCAATCCAACCAAATCAATGCCCCCTCGACCTCATCCAGCAACACCCCAAGGCGCGCCGTCGTCTGCGTCTTGTACCCCTCCACCCTCACCCAATCCAAAACACAACTAACATCCTCCCAGCTGCGGCTCCTCCTCCGGCACCTCAACCTCATCTCCTACCTCAACCTCCTCCCCCAACACAAACCCTCACCTCGCAGCCGCCAACGCCCTCGCCCACGCCTTCGCCGCCCACAACATCTCCCTCGTCTACGGCGGCGGCACCGTAGGTCTCATGGGCGAAATAGCACGCACGCTCGTCTCACTCTCCGGCCCGGATGCCGTGCACGGCATCATCCCCGACGCACTCATACAATTCGAGCAAGACCGTCAACCGGACGCCGCCAGCGCATCGGATCGCAAACCCTCAGCAGCGGCGTTGATCAACGAGAAGATCTACGGCCGAACGACTGTTGTCGCAGACATGCACGCACGAAAACAATTGATGGCCAAGGAAGTCATGGAAGGTGGTCCTGGAAGCGGGTTCGTGGCGTTGAGCGGGGGCTACGGGACAATGGAAGAGTTGATGGAGATGACGACGTGGAATCAGCTGGGGATACATCGATGCGGGGTGGTGGTGTTTAATGTGGATGGGTATTACGATGGGCTGATACAGTGGGTCCGGACGGCTGTGAGCTCGGGGTTCATTACACCGGGGAACGGGGGCATCGTGGTGGAGGCGCTGGATGCGGAGGAGGTGGTGAGACAGCTAAGGGAGTATCGGGTCAGCAAGCAGAGGCTCAATTTGGATTGGAGTCAGAAGTGACGGAGGACTCCTAGGATCGGAGTTCCAAGGAATAGACACTTAGAAGGGCACATTCACGAATGTCAAGCATAGCGAGGCGCAGATCATAGTCATAGACATAGAGCCGGAACAATCCGAAGCATAAAGAATCGAGCATCAACCATCTATTCCTATGTATCCACTTCCATAGACTCTCCCCCTTCCGCAGGAGCAGTCTCCGTCGCAGTCTCCACACCCTCCAGCGCCGCCTCCAACAGCGGTCCAACCTCCGGCCCATCATACAGATGAAAATTCTCAATATGCCTCTTCCCCCCCATCTTGATCCCCGTCACCCCCACACTCGTATTCTCAACCGTCAACTCTTTATCCTGCGACAAGCTATCCTTGAGCGCCAACAGCCCATGCTTGATCAACTCCTCCCGACTCGCATCCGCAAACTTGTCCAGATGCCGCTCCAGATACGTCCTGGCCATCTGACTCCTCGCTCCAATCGCACACGCCACCATCTCCTGCGTCATGCCACTCGGTTGGAACTCGAACAGATGTGTTCCAGTTTCGTCGACCCCCGCGATCAGCAGTCCGACGCCGTAGGGGCGCTTGCCGTAGACTTGGGTGCTGGTCTGGGCCTTGTCGCCGATTTGGGCGACGATGCGCTCGAGAGGGATGGGGCGGTTGTAGGTCATTTTGGAGGCGAGGGCTTGCTGTTTCATGAAGTTTGAGAGGACGCGGGCGTCGGAGGCGAGGCCGGCGAGGGCGATGCCGAAGTGGTCGTCTGTCATGATGATCTTTTTTTGGTAGGAGGAGAGTTCTTCTGCGTTTCGCTGTGGTTTGTAGTTAGTAGTTGAATATCAAGAGCCGATGAGGATGGTAGATGGTTTACCTTTAATGCCACCAGCACGGTATGTGTTTTGCTCGCTATGCCCACAACTACCGAACCCTGCTTGACTGCTTCTGAGGCATATTCGACTTGGAAGATGCGGCCTTGTGGTGAGCTGTAGAGCTTGTAAGCTGGTGTTGCAGAGTCGGAGCGGAAGATCTCACAACGTCACTGCGTCGTTGTCATAGTTGTTTCTAAACATCTCGAAGGCCCTACGGCATCAGATACAACACAGTGAGACCTTGAGCCTATTGACAACAGTGGTACATGTGACAATGGAAGCTCTGTCGAGCTCAGGCACTCGAAGGCGACGTGAAGCTCTCCGTAGGGCTGACTGCTCCTACAAGCACGCTAGTACAAATGTGGAGTCAGGTTGCACAACCTTAGTAAATTATTCTCCATTGATATTACAGTGTTTCGCAGTATGAACATCGCCCCAAGAAAGGTCGTAGGTTTTGGAAGAGGCAGGACAAATGATCTGGGGACGATCAGGCTTTCAAAGAGAGCCTCCTGCTATACTTGGCAACGACTTTGAGGATTCTTGGATTGATTTTCGACGCATCATGCGTTGCATGGCAATACCTATTCAATCGTACAACCCAATATGTTGGACCATAACCCTGCTTCATAAATGTGGACCAGAACATTCTTACAGCAGCCGGAACAGCAACGGATGAATAAACATAGCAGTTTCTTGCAAGGAGCAGCATGCCTGTGGACATGAGTAGCGAGCCATGATAATGTGCATTATCAGCTACGAGACGTCTAAAATGATCTGCTGTTAGCTGAAATCATGACGATGTTTTGTCATTACCTATCATGGTTCTGGTTCGAGATTGTGATTCGTGATGAGAGGAACTCCCAGGCTTAGCCTATATCTCCTTACCATCCACGGGGAAGATTTCTTCGGAGCTCCGCCGCGTTTACTCATATACTAGCCTACCGGGGTGACCTCAGGAGGTCCTCCTGGAGTAGTATAATTTGATCTGTGCAAGCGCCGCCAGCTGAAATACAGAACATATGTGACCCTTGGATAGCGGTGAGCGTACAAATGGATTGTCAAAAGCAACGGAATCTCAGATAAAGATGAATCATGCTTCTTGCGGCGAACTTAATGTCCGCATGTTTCAAGGCCTTAAAAGCTCGCTACTAGAGCGCATACCTAACCCCAACATCTACTAAAAAGCAGCACGAGATCCCTCGTAACAGCAATAGTAGCTATCATTCTGTAAGTACAAATAATTGGACTGCCGTCGGCTCGAGGTGTCGAAGACATGACTTTCGCAGGACATGACAACGAGCAGTCCAAGGCATGACCCTCCAACGATCAATGGCCCTGTTAGCAATTAGCTTCATGTCCATACCCATAAAAGTCCTTCCTAGACCTCGATCCTCACCGCCAAATGTTTGTCGTTTGAAGACGACATCAAATTGACCAAAACAACAGCTCATCTGGATGAGAGTTTTGAAGGGTTAATTGAGGAAGTAAGCAATGTGGTGGAGCACGCAAATGGGGCAATTGGCTGAAAGACCGCCTTGGGCTGTACTGTTACGCTAGCAGCTTTGTGCGACCTGCAACAACACCGTTCTCGTTTTTGCTCCTTGCCTTCCTCTACCGACACCATTATCAACTCATTCGTGGCGCTCCAAGAGGCTAAACACCCTCCAACCCAGCTCGAGAGACATGATTTGAGAAGTAATTTTGTACCTATGCGACAAGACCCAGTAGACCTACATTGGACCTAATCCTCTAGCGCTGAATACGCTGACCGGTACTCTGGGTGCAAGCAAGTAACTCCCATCTTGGCGAGCCCTGGTCAGCAAAATCTTCTTCCTGGGTGACGGTTATTGGAAATTTCACGGTATCTTCTTGGCCCTTGCTCTCTTAGACTGATTGTGCTGACTGGTCTTAGGTTTCATCTCCTTCCTTCCTACCCGCACAATATCCATGATCATGGCCGAGGCTTCGGCACAATGCGGGCTTTTACCTTTCCCTGGAGAGATACGAAATAAAATCTACCACCTCCTCTTCGATTCGAAAAAGTATTTGATCCTGTGGCCAGTAGCTAGCCCCACCGACTCAACGCCGCCAGGTACTACTGCAGATCTTGCCCTTCTTCAAGTCTCAAAAACCACCAGGGAAGAAGCGACGAGCGTCCTGTACGCAGAATGCCAATTTCGATGCTTGATGGACTTTGCAGTGGAGGTTCACTCTCCGTTGCCCCCATTGCAAGCGTTTACGCTGATGAACGATATCACGCTGGACTTTCGGAGTGGTCCTGGTAAGGAAACTGCGCAGACATGTGGGGCTGTTCTTGAGATGCTCGCTGAAACAAATGTCCCATGTGAAAAGCTACGGATTATGCTCCATGTTCAAACGTTCGGAGCTTGGTCCCCAAGCCGTCGCCAGACCGAAGTTTTCCTTGGGGCGTTGGAAGGATTGGAGGACTTTCGGAATGTCAATGTAGAGATAATTCATGTTGGGAAGTCCCAGGACATGGTCAACGTCATCAAAAAAATGGTTAGAGACAGTGCGAAAATTTATCTGGGAAAACCGATTGAGCGTGAATGGAAGGTCGCTCATGATCTCGGATGGGCGTTCAATTTTGAATTTCACCCTCGGGAATGTCATAGCTTCTATGGGCACGAAAGCGGCAAAGCTCGAAGCTAGGGTGGCCCAGCTAAGGACACAAGTAGACGTGAGCGTGGACAGAAAATTTTTGATAAAACGTGGCTGGAAGTTCACGCGGCACAATGAGGATTCGAGCAGATTGCAGACGAAAAGAACAAAGGGGCATGCTTGAAGGAAGATCCTTGAAAGATATACCGATTTCTTGAGAAGTAGTAGGAGGTCTTTAAGCCATTTGCCTTTTCAATAGAGTGCATCCGGTGGAAAACTAGAGCAAGTAGCATGCGAGGCGGTCGGGTATTAAAGAAAGCTCTTCAAGATTCCGAATTATCTGGCTTCTCGGGACGTTTGCTAGATCGGAACGACGCAACTTGATCGATTGTGATGCACCTCATCGGCCAGAGTGTAGGCTTCGAGAAAGTACGTTCTCAACCACTGTGCCCAGGAGGTAGTCAGGGAGTCAGGATGAATGAGCCTTATGCCAAGACCCATAGGGCTGGCTTCACCCCTGCAAGCGCGGAAATGGAACACTTGCAACTCCCATGTTCAGCCTCGCCGCAAGTTGACCATCGCTCCAGCGACATCAACCTCACCTCTTCGCATACATCAGATGAGCTCTAGCCCTCGCCGGAAAGAGAACCCCTAGTCTTCAGCATCTCACCACCCCAAGCTCCCTCAACAACGTCCCGATCCAGCGCATGTCCGCCTCCGCAGCCTAGACCTCCCTCCCTCCGCACACGACCTCACTCACCATGGCAGCCGGCCTCAAAACCATCATCGCCCTCTCCTTCGTACGCCCCTATCCTCCCCGTTCCCACTCAAACCCCAATACTAATCCTCCGGCTTGCAAATAGGTCCTCGCAATCGGCTTCCTCCTCGTCATCCTCTCCTCCGCCCTCTTCCACAGCTACCTGACCTTGCTCGTGGTAGCCACATACGTGCTCGCACCGTTGCCGAAATTCATATGTCAGCGATGTGCGAACCCGGATGATTTCATGGAGAGCGCGGGGAGTGCGATTGTGGATTTTGGGCGGTTCTGTACGGGGTTTTTGGTCGTGATGGGTGTTGGTATGTGCTGTGATTTTCCTGCTCTATCAATAATAGAACGGCGACCTGTGCTTGTTGCTACTCTTGGGGGGAGGGTTGCGTGGCTTTGAATACGTGCTAACGTGGTGTCCCATCTACAGCTCTCCCAGCACTCCTAGCCCACTGCGGCCTCATCGCCGTCCCAGCCATGGCCATGTCGATAATTGGGGGCCTGCTGATCTACGGGACTATCATCAGCTTCACGATGTTCTTCCAGGAGGAGCAAGATTTCTAGGAATATGATATCGGGTCTGTATGAATATAGAATAGGCAGGCAGGCAGGCAGGCGTTCATAATGCAGATACATATTGGGAAAGCCTCCTATTCGGGACGTCGAGCAGCCACGCACGTTTTGGGAAAGGACGTCAGAGATATGCTCAATTCCTATACATCCTTCTACCGCTTCTCTACAATCTGTACCATGGATTCGAAACTCGATACCCTGTCAGCTTTCCGCCCTCTCAACATCAACGGCGCCTATCATCAAATCCAGCTCACAGTGCCAACCTACCCTGCTACCCAATACAAAACCCCACATCCTTACATCTACTACCAATTTCAAAATTCCAAGTATCAAACCAATAATACAAAATCCTCACCGGCGTTAATGGAGCGTAATTGGCTCTGAAACTCTGTATTGTTGTGGCCGTTGGCCCCATTCTTATATTTCGATTTCTCTTCAGCAAACCCCCACATCAGCGTGGCAATATCAGAAGATGACAGGACATTTGCCAACTTTCTCTGTCTCCCGCGGCAAGCGTCAAGTCCCCTCCCTGTTAGCCCATTTCGAAAACCCTCCACCCGTCGCTCCTTCTCACTCTACCCACTACCCTTCCACCACCCCCTTCCACTCTACGCCCTCCACCCTCCCCCCCTGGCCTCCAACCCCTTACCACCATCTCCCATCCCCATCCATCTATCCTCCGCCCCTCTCCCCTTCTCTCCCCTCCACCCTCTTTACCCATGCCTAACC
>JAABUL010006801.1_pt1 | contig 12881 bp, 8 predicted proteins | sample 5559151 | NCBI WGS metagenome assembly JAABUL01 (sample SAMN10711876, study PRJNA513368) | rock metagenome | isolation source: Antarctica rocks | place: Antarctica: Victoria Land, Pudding Butte sud | reverse complement strand
CCTCGTTATTGGACTAAAGTCCAATACTTTACATTATGTAAAGCAAGTACATTTTGTTTACAAAATGTGGTACATCCATTGCACTTACATTTTTTTTTTAGAAAAAAATGTATGTGCAATCTTTAAAAGCATCAATGGATGTTAAAAGAAGAGTGAAGGCCACCTATCGGTGGCCCCCCCCGAACCTATATGAAGCATCACATTACACACATTCTACTTTAATGCAATATGTGTAATGCTTTACTTTCACTTTACATCACACACATTATTTTATAATGTGTGTGATGTAAAGTTTGGTGTTAGATTGCACTTTTTACATAAATAAATGGGGATGGCCATACATTTTTTGTACCCCCTTCTTACATTTTTTTACAAAAAATGTAAGAAGGGGATGTGTCACATTCACACATTACTTTCACTTTACTACGTCAAGTGATGTAATGTGAACACACATAATCACTTTTTACATTTTTTTGTAAAAAAAAATGTAAGTAGTCACATTATAAAATAATGTGTGTGATGTAAAGTGAAAGAAGTAATGTGTAAGAAGTACGATCTTAATTAGCATTCACACATTACATCACTTTGTACATTTTTTTTACAAAAAAAAATGTAAGTAGTAAAGTGATAATGTGACACAATGATACATTACCCTGTTTCACCCCAATTCTTTATATTTTAAAAAAGGAAGGGATGATACTGATTAAGATTGTGCTTTACTTTCACTTTACATTACTTTACTACTTTCATTTATACATTGTGCTAAAGCACAATCTTAATCAGCATTTTTTTTTACAAAAAAATGTGGTACATCCATTGCACTTACATTTTTTGTACATTTTTTTAAAAAAATGTACAAAAAATGTAAGTGCAATCTGGTACAGTGTAAAGCCTCTGTGTATACATCGAGAAAGTTGATAGATGTGGATTATGATGTAAAAGGGTTAGCGAACAGTAGGGCCAATGCAACTACTAGGCCATAAATTGTTAACGATTCCATGAAAGCGAAGCTTAGCAATAAAGCACCACGAATTTTTCCTTCCGCTTCCGGTTGACGTGCAATTCCTTCTACAGCATATCCCGCAGCTGTCCCTTGTCCCATTCCAGGTCCAATAGCAGCAAGTCCTACAGCTAATCCAGCAGCAATTACAGATGCAGCAGCAACAAGTGGGTTCATAATAGTTTTCTCCAATATAGTTATCACAAGTATAATACCAAAAAAACAGTGTAAGGGAAAACCTGTATGGAAAGACTAAGAGAGAGGCAAGAATAACGCTATTTGTCATGATCGTTATTATCTAATAAGAAATAATTAGGAGAGGAGTTTGTGTTTACCTTCACTCATGTTTAGGCATCACGGTGGATACATGCCACCTATCGGTGACCCCCCCCCCCCCCCCATAAATTTATGTAAGAGGCTGCTTTTTGTAGATTCTCTGAAAGAATGCAACAGGGGGGCAAGTGGTTTGCACATTAAAGCAATGGACAAATTGCTTTCCCTGCACTAAAGTGCAATATGAAATAATGCTAATTAAGATCGTACTTCTTATAATGTGATACACCCCCTGTACATTTTTTCTTCATTTTTATAAAAAATGAAGAAAAAATGTAAGAAGGGGGTGTTAGAAGCGATGTGATACATCCCCTTCTTACATTTTTACCCCTGTACATTTTTTGAAAAAAAAATGTAAGAAGGGGGTACAAAAAATGTATGGCCATCCCCATTTATTTATGTAAATACACCAAATGGTCACATTACTTTCACTTTACTACTTACATTTTTTTGTAAAAAAAATGTACAAAGTGATGTAATGTGAGTAATGCTGATTAAGATTGTGCTTTAGCACAATGTGTGTGGTGTAAAGCATTGGACTAAAGTCTAATCTTTAACAGCATTGGACTAAAGTCCAATCTTTAATAGCATTGGACTAAAGTCTAATCTGGTACACCAAAACTTGGTGTAAAGCATCGTGTCACATTACTCACATTACTACGTAAAGTGAAAGTAATGTGTGTAATGTGAACACACATCATCACTTTAGGCCCCTCATGATTGGACTAAAGTCCAATACTTTACATTATGTAAAGCAAGTACATTTTGTTTACTTTTACTTTTTAGGATGGGTTGAAAACCTCCCCAAAAGTAACCATGTAAGAAGAGTGAAGCCCCTTCTTACATTTTTTTTACAAAAAAATGTATGTCCTCCCTATCACATTATTTGGGGGCGGTTTACCAACCCCTTCACTCTTTGAGCAAAGAGGGTCCTTCACTCTTTGAGCAAAGAGGGTCCTTCACTCTTCTTACATTTTTACCCCTTTACATTTTTTGTACCCCCTTCTTACATTTTTTCTTCATTTTTATAAAAAATGAAGAAAAAATGTATAGGGGTAAAAATGCTGATAAAGATTGTGCTTTAGCACAATGTGGTAGATCCATATATGGATGTTATACAAAAAATGTACAGAATGCTGTTAAAGATTGGACTTTAGTTATAGGTCACCTATCGGTGGCCTTCGGTTGGCAAACCGCCCCCAAAAATGTAAGAAGAGGGGCATAATGTGACATGACCCTTCCTTTTTAAAAACATAAAGAAAAAAGTGAATCATTGTACTGTCGTACAACTTAATCAGCAAAGTAATGTGTGAATGTTATACATCCCCTTCTTACATTTTTTTACAAAAAATGTATGGCCATCCCCATTTATTTATGTTAGACAGGATGCTAATTAAGATTGTACTTTAGTTTGGGGGAGGTTTACCAACCCATTTTACTACTTACATTTTTTGTAAAAAAAATGTATAAAATGATGATGCGATACATCCCCTTCTTACATTTTTACCCCTTTACATTTTTTGAAAAAAAATGTAAGAAGGGGGTACAAAAAATGTATGGCCATCCCCATTTATTCATGTAAAAAGCACAATGTGATACATCCCCTTTTTACATTTTTACCCCTTTACATTTTTTGTACCCCCTTCTTACATTTTTTTTTCAAAAAATGTAAAGGGGTAAAAATGTAAGAAGGGGGTACAAAAAATGTATGCTTTACATTATGTAAAGCATTTATTTATGTAAGGAGTACAATTTCCATTCTACTAACGTAGAAAAAGCCACAGTTAATGTCCTTCCAGCGATTCACCTATATACGCTCCCGCCAATGTTGCAAAGACTAATGCTTGAATAGCACTTGTGAACAACCCAAGCAGCATTAATGGGATTGGCACCACTAATGGAACTAAAGCGATTAAAACACCTACAACAAGTTCATCGGCTAATATGTTACCAAAGAGACGGAAGCTTAGGGATAAAGGCTTTGTAAAGTCTTCCAACACATTAATAGGCAAAAGGAAAGCAGCGGGCTCTACATATCGCTTGAAATACCCAATCCCCTTCTTCCGGAGACCAGCATAAAAGTATGCTATTGACGTCAGTAGTGCCAAGGCAACTGTTGTATTAATGTCGTTTGTTGGCGCCGCTAATTCACCATTTGGAAGTTCAATAAGCCGCCATGGAAAAAGAGCTCCTGACCAGTTCGAGACAAAAATAAATAGAAAGATAGTTCCCAAGAATGGAACCCAAGTAAGATATTCTTCTTCCCCAATTTGAGTTTTTGCTAAATCACGAATAAATTCGGTAATATATTCGGTAAGATTTTGTAGCCCCTCTGGTGCTTCAACTTTTAAATTAGAATTTGCAATAATTGATAAAGTAACTATAATTGCAAATACAATCCATGAAGTAATAAGAACTTGACCATGAACTTGAAGGTTTCCAATTTGCCAATAAAGATGTTGACCTACAGATACTTCAGCTGTATCACAAAAGTTGTTTACGATACCAGTAAACAAAAGTGTATGTAAATTTTGCGTGAGACTAGATAAAATCATTGTAATAGTAAATCAGTTTTTGTATATCTTGCCTATCCAATCTTTGCTTCTTACATGCCACCTATCGGTGGCATGTAAGAAGCAATGGTTTCGCACTCTAGAATCTTGAGGTCTTTGGGGTCCTTGAGAATCAAGGAAACCAATCAGTTTGGGAACAAACTAAACTATATTATGCATTAATATACATTGCAGCTGTTATACCTTGATTGCTTCACATTACACACATTGTGCTAAAGCACAATCTTAATCAGCATTGTGTCACATTATAAAATAATGCTAATTAAGATCGTACTTCACACACATTATAAAATAATGTGACACAATGCTGATTAAGATTGTGCTTTAGCACAATGTGTGAATGCCTTACATAAATTTATGGGGAGGAGGTTTCCAACCCATGTACTTCACTTTACATAGTCACATTATAAAATAATGCTAATTAAGATCGTACTTCAGTGCGATGTGTGTGATGATGCTGATTAAGATTGTGCTTTACACGCATTATTTCATAATGCGATACAATGTGTGTGGTGTACCAGATTGCACTTACATTTTTTTACAAAAATGTACAAAAAATGTAAGTGCAATTCAGCAGATAATGTGTGGTCACTTACGTGCAAAGCATTGTTTCACATATTGTACGCTAGTGAAATAAGATAATGTGCTGGGCTGGGTATACTAGATTGTACGTTAGTACAATGATAATCAATGTTAGACCTCAAAACCTACAATCTAGTATACCAATAAATTAGTGTAACAGCATTCACGTACTTTAGTACAATGTGTGTGGTGTACCAGATTGCACACTAGTGCACCACGTTTTATTTACTTTTAACCACGTGAAATTGATAGAGTAAGATGCCACCTATCGGTGGCCCCCCCTATCACATTGCTGCTCGATTGTACTAAGGTAGAGCATTGCATTATGACTGACACAGAAAGGCCGTTTATTGTGGTAACAAAATATAAGAACAGGTCCAAAACTTATAACTGTTGATTTTTTAAAAGTCAGGTCTTATACTACTTGATACTTATACACGTTTTATTTTTTCATTAACCAAAGAAGAGAGTTGCAAGCAATACTCACATTACACACATTGTGTTACATAAATTTATTTATGTAAGGCATTACACACATTACTTACATTACATACATTACAAAGTAATGTATGTAATGCGTGTAAAGTACAATCTGGTACACCACACACATTACTCACATTACTTCGATTCACTTTTTACATTGTGCTAAAGCACAATCTTAATCAGCATTTTTTACCCCTATACATTTTTTCTTCATTTTTTATAAAAATGAAGAAAAAATGTAAGAAGGGGGTACAAAAAAATGTAAGTAGTAAAGTGATAATGTGTGTAATGTATAAGGTCTTACATCTTTTGTCACTCTTGGTCCAGATGTACTACATTACTTTTACTTTTTAGAAATAAAGAGTAACCATGTCTTACATCCATTTATGCTTTACACCAAGTTTTGGTGTACCAGATTGGACTTTAGTCCAATCCTTTACACCACACACATTGTGCTAAAGCACAATCTTAATCAGCATTACTCACATTACTTCTTTTACTTTTATACATTGTGCTAAAGCACAATCTTAATCAGCATTTTTTACCCCTATACATTTTTTATAAAAATGAAGAAAAAATGTAAGAAGGGGGTACAAAAAAATGTAAGTAGTAAAGTGATTATGTGTGTAATGTGACCATTTGGTGTACCAGATTGCACATACATTTTTTGTACATTTTTGTAAAAAAATGTAAGTGCAATGCTTTTAAAGATTGCACTTTTTCTGGCATCCATACATTTTTTGTAAAAAAATGTAAGAAGGGGATGTATCACATTATTTTATAATGTGATGCAATGCTTTTAAAGATTGCACTTACATTTTTTGTACATTTTTTTACAAAAATGTACAAAAAATGTAAGTGCAATGGATGTACCACATGTTGTTTTAAGTACAATTGATCAATTGTACTACCACTTTTACTTTCTCTAAATAAAAAGTAACTAAAAAGAATTGATGCCACCTATCGGTGGCCCCCCCGATAACTAAGATTTTCTTTATGTTTTTTAGAAAGTGTTACATTTTATAAAAGGAGCTCTTAATGTCTGGTGCTACAGGAGAACGTCCATTTTCGGACATTTTAACTAGTATTCGATACTGGGTTATTCACAGTATTACTATTCCTTCTTTATTTATTGCTGGGTGGCTCTTTGTGAGCACAGGCCTAGCCTATGACGTTTTTGGAAGCCCACGTCCAAATGAATATTTTACCGAAGATCGTCAAGAAGCCCCATTAATTACAGACCGTTTCAATGCATTAGAACAGGTTAAACAATTATCTCAAACAGATGGGTAAACTTTTCTTACATTTTTACCTAAAGCTAATTCTCCCAATTGGGAGAATTAGCTTTAGGTAAAAATGTGGTACATCCATATATGGATGTTAAAAGAAGGGGATACAAAAAATGTATAAGTGATGTACAATCTGGTACACCAAATGGTCACATTACATACATTACGCATATTACAAGGTAATGTTAGTAATGTTAGTAATGTGAACACATCATCACTTTACTACTTTTAACATCCATATATGGATGTACCACATTTTTTTGTACCCCCTTCTTACATTTTTTCTTCATTTTTATAAAAAATGAAGAAAAAATGTATAGGGGTAAAAAATGCTGATTAAGATTGTGCTTTAGCACAATGTATAAAAGTGAAAGAAGTAATGCTGATTAAGATTATACGACAGTATAATGTGTGTGGTGTAAAGCATTGTACTAAAGTACAATCTTAATCAGCAATGTCTGTAATATTAAGTAAAGAGTCAATTATCTACAGATCTAATTAGTATGGCTGCAAAGAAATCCTCAACATATCCCATTTTTACTGTTCGTTGGCTTGCTGTTCATGCACTAGCTGTACCCACTGTGTTCTTTCTAGGATCTATTACAGCTATGCAATTCATTCAACGATAACACGTTTATTAAAACTATGGCTAAACCAAATCCAAACAAACAATCGGTTGAATTGAACCGTACTAGTCTTTATTGGGGTCTTTTGCTCATTTTTGTGCTAGCTGTTCTCTTCTCGAGCTATATTTTTAACTAGTTTCTTTAATTCTCTAATGTTGCGAATTAGAAAGGGGTTGGTAAACCCCCCCCAAACGCCACCATGCATCAACTGTATCTTTTTTGACAGTTCGCTTTTAAACTCTTAGCCGTTTTAACACCTCTGAATCGTTACCGTTTTAGGGATCTTATATTTTGTTACCAAAATATACCAGACGCTTTACACACATTACTTTGCCACATAATCACTTTACTACTTACATTTTTTTTACAAAAAAATGTATAAAAGTGAAAGAAGTAATGTGAGTAATGCTGTTACACCCATTTATTGGTCTACCAGATTGTGCTTTAGCACAATGTGTGTGGTGTAAAGCACAATCTTAATCAGCAAAGTAATGCTGTTACACCAATTTGTTACATTACAAAGTAATGTATGTGGTGTAAAGCATTGCTGAACATTATAAAATAATGCTAATTAAGATCGTACTTCACACACATTATTTTAGGGGGTTACCAACCCAAAAATTTATTTATGTAAGAAGTGCAATGGTGGGACTAAAGCCTCTCGTTATCCGTTGCAACCATCAGTTCGAGGGTGTAAAATCAACACAATTTTCTTATATATTTTGGTAGCAAAATACAAGATGCTTCAAGAGATTATAATGGCTAGCTCTCGTTAGTTTTCTATATTACGCATTACTCTACTCACATTATCTTATAATGTGTGTAAAGTAATGTAGTACATAAATAAATTTATGTAACACTTTTCTGGTACATCTTGTTTACTTTTACTTTTGGGGGCCACCGATAGGTGGCATCTATAAAAAGTAACCATGTTAAATCGATGTAACGTATTTTGTTTACTTTTACTTTTTATAAATAAAAAGTAACCATAGAGCATCGATTTATCGATGTAAAAAGAACTTAAAACAAATTTACTATTTAAGGAGAAAGGCACATGTCAAACACTGGAACTACTGGACGTATCCCATTGTGGCTTGTCGGTACTGTTGTTGGTACTGCGGCCCTTGGGCTGTTAGCTATATTATTCTACGGGTCCTACGTGGGGCTAGGCTCATCTATTTAAAGATGAAAGAGGCTAATTAACAGCAATGGTAGCATTAGACTAAAGTCCAATCTTTAACAGCATTGTCGTTGATTTGTTTTTAGGTTCCATTGTACGAGAGCTTTAGATTATGTCACTCTTCTTTCATTGTACTATCGTATAATCTTAATCAGCATCATCACTTTGTACATTTTTTTTTACAAAAAAATGTAAGTAGTAAAGTGAAACAAGGTAATGTGATAGGGGGGGTTTACCCACCCATAAATTTATTTATGTAAGAAGTAGGATCTTAATTAGGGAAGAGTAACAGGTGTTTTTCATTACTTTCTAACATAAATAAATTTATGTATCACTTTACTACTTACATTTTTGGGGGCGGTTTGCCAACCCCTTCATTTTTATAAAAAATGAAGAAAAAATGTACAATGTGAGTAATGCTGATTAAGATTGTGCTTTAGCACAATGTGTGTGGTGTAACAGATTGTTCTACAGTAGAAAGTCTTTTTTATTAGTGTCTTTAGATTTTTACCTAAAGCTAATTCTCCCAATTGGGATAATTAGCTTTAGGTAAAAATGTGGTACATCCATATATGGATGTTAGGATACAAAAACATGTATGTAGAGTTTTGTTTTACATCGTTGAGACCTTTTTTAGAAGGCGAAAATTAAAACTTAGTTTTAAATTTATGATTGATCATGACAAAATTTTTGGCCCGCATGGAGAGCGTGGTTGTATACATTTTTATTAAAAATGTAAAGGGTGACGTGGACGAGGCAAACACTTTCCTTAAAAAGGTCCCTACTGCCACATACAGTAGCCAGTGTTTTGAAGATGATGATTTCTTTCATCCCTATAAACTGGATGAAGAATTAGAGCCTGAAACCCGAGAGGAAGCTTGGGCGAGAGGAGAGAAAAGACGAGAATTGTTTAACGATGCCAAGGGCTGGCCCTTGGCTTCTGCAGTAACTTCAGCAGTCTACAAGGTATTGACTGATGAAACAGAGAGGTTTGGGTCTGTTGGTAATTTTACTTGGTCTCAACTTTTTTGGTTACTTTTGTTGTTTAAAGAACAAGTCTTTGACTTGGTTGAGGCGAAAGGATGGGCTTCTATTAGCGGAAAGGAGGTAAGAGAAGGGTTTAAACGAGGACTTCGCTGGGACACAAAGAATTTCAGAGGTGATCCGATAATATGGGGCGATGGCTGGTTTAGAAAAAGCTATGTCAATTCGAAAATATACCCTCAAGACGTAATTCGATGTTTTCGATTAGCCGGTGTAAATGAAGATGTTGCCCGTTTAGCTAGCAATCAGGTTTTTAAATCGCAGAGTCTTACTCCTTTCTATGATGCTTTATCGGATGATGTAACAATAACCTCTATTGCTTCAATTTTACCGTCTGAAAAAGATCAAAATTCCCCTCATTCTGAAGGAAAGAATCTTATCGAGAGCATCACGGCTCTTTTTGGCCTGTCAGCATTTCTATTTTGTCTTATTTTTCGGCGACAATCTTATATCCCCATTCCAGTGGCAAAGAGGCAAATAACAATGGGGCAGGTGGTAATAGAGCAGAATCCTTGTTTTGCTGCAATAAGGATGGGAGAAATTAATACGCAACGACCACTTACATAAATGGGTTGGAAACCTCCAACCCATTTATGTTAGAAGAGAATAAAGGTCGTTCTCCCACTCGTTCGCTTCATCGGTCAAGCCCTCAACGTAATTATTCCCCAACCCACTCTTCTCATCGGTCAAGTTCTCCACAACCACACGAAGATCATTTCGTGACGCGTTCTTCATTATCGCTTAGTCCCCAACGAATTCCAGATCTCGAAATTTCTAGTGCAGAAAAACTCAAAACCTTGACAAAAGGTATGTTTAGGATGGAAGACTCGGCGACTCGTATCGTACATACAAAGCTTAAATGGCAAACAATACTGGGGCATGTGGTAGTTTCGGAAGAAGAACAACAGAACGAGGAAATAAAGGTAGGTTTATCAAAAGAATCAGAAAAAAAGCCCCCGTTGATAAGTCGACTATTACGTCGAAGGTTGATGAGTCGATTACTACATCTAAAAAGCAACAAAATTGCGGCCCTATACATTTTTTGTAAAAAAATATAAAAGGAACTTGCTAGCCATAGGATTTTAGATGCCAGCCAAGAAGAAGGGGAGACATCAGATAGACCATCAAATAGACTATCAACTAGTCTATCAACTAGTCTATCTACTAGAATATCAAAGAGACTCAGCGACCTCCATAAGAAATTTACACTGCAAGGCGAAAAGGTCGGGAGGTGGATCTCTAATGAGAAAATTATAACAGAGGATTCTCTGGAAATTAAAGAAATGAGAGAAAACGCACGAAAAAGTGGGAAGGAAATACCTCACGAAACAGTCTTCTGTGTGCACTTAGAAAAATATGGACAAAATGCGGTAATAGTTCGAACACAGGGCACGGTGATGCAGTACAGTAGTCTCGACGACATACAAAAGATTATGAAAAAGCACTTGAATATTGAGGGGAGAGAGGTACTATTCCCTACCGGGGAAAAGTATGAAAACGACCACTATATTCCTAGCCCCATCTCTGACGCGTTTAACACAAGAAATAGCGTGAAAGGCCAAGATTCAAGTCTTACGATGAGATATCAGAAGAAGTTGCACGACAAGCGAACCCATGATCCTGCAATCCGAGCCCTAAAATACAGCCTCGAAGACTTGGCAAGACCACTACATTATCTTTTAGGCCCACTTATCGAAGCTGACAACGCTTTATGGATAAAACCCGAACACAAAAGTCATATACTTCAAGCAGGGCTTACTGCTGAGTATATAGTTAATCAAGCAGGTCGTGCGTATACTGCAGAGGTTGTGAGGATGTCTATCCAGATGATTAAAGCAGGTTTCGATCTTAAACAAGCGACTGCTTTTATGGTAGATGGGATGCTTCAGACAGCAATAACTTTATCTGTACAGAAATATATTAATTACCAACCTCCTCTTCCGTTTGTAAGCGTACAAAAAGACCTTACTCCGTTTCAAACGCAGTTTGCCAATCAACGGTATTATGATAAAGTGAGACTTCATAATCTGCCTAATCTGATTACCCTTTTTGCTGACTACATAAATATATTGCAAAGTTTTGAGTACTACTCTGTTTCTCCTGAGGGGATAAAAAACGGCTGTACTCCCTCTCAAACTGAACGACATACAGAAACAAAAGTGGGAGCATTACGTGGTTTTGCAACAGCTTTGAAAAGAGGTGGCCTGGAAAACAAAGAAATTGAAGATGCACTAAAGGAAATGCAACAGCGTATTGATCAATGTAACGCAAGCTTAACAGTAGATGAAGCCAAAAACACGATAAAAAGTTTAGGAGAAAAAATAGGAATAAACAATATGTCCAGACGAGATGCTGTTTTAACTATGGCACTTCCACTATCTGAGGATAGAGATATATTCTTAACAGCATCTCTAAATGAGACAGAGAGAGGAGTTAAAAATATCACTCCACCGAGTTCCGTTGATTTCCATCAGTACGATGCTTTTAAATGCGTGTAGTACTAGTTAACACAACCGTTTGCATTGTATAGAATAAGAAAATAATGTTCTAAACAGTTGCGCATCTGTCATAGCTTAAGGCAAAAAAGTATGTAGATTGGAAGCATAGTGTGCTGCTTACCCCCTTCTCATCACTTTACTTTCACACACATTATACTGCCGTATAATCTTATAATGTGATACATCCCCTTCTTACATTGTGCTTTAGCACAATGTAGTACATCCATATATGGATGTTAAAAGAAGGGGGTACAAAAAATGTATAGGATGTTAGAAGCGATGTGTGTGAAAGTAAAGCTGATTAAGATTATACGACAGTATAAGGACTTAAAAACTATAGACGTTACGCTTCTAAAGGACACTCTTATTTCTGTACATTTTTTGTAAAAAAATGTAAGAAGAATTAAGGAAGCGGAGCTCCCTTCTCTTTTAGAGCAAGGAATCCCTTCTCTTTTAGAGCAAGGAATCCCTTCTCTTTTAGAGCAAGGAATAAAGATATAAAACGTTATTGTGATAATATCTAAAAAAAATCTATAAACGTGGTGTTTTTTAACATGGGCTACGCCTAGAAACTTTTTGTTTCTTAATCCCCTAAAAACCTAAAACGTTGCTGATTAAGATTGTACGAGAGTACAATGTGTTTTTTAATATCTATAAAAAAGATGCTTTACTTACATTTTTTGTACATTTTTGTAAAAAAATGTACAAAAAATGTAAGTACCAGATTGCACTTTTTCTGGCATCCATACATTTTTTTACAAAAAATGTAAGAAGGGGATGTTAGAAGCAATAGATATATTTATTAAATAATTATACATATAAAAATAACTTTATCTTTATTTTTATAAGTACAAATGTAGTAAGTGTAGTAAATACCCCTTATTTATTTACATTAAAAAGTGGACTCCTTCTAACATAAATAAATGGGGGTTTCGAAGGCCACCCCCGGCCCTATACATTTTTTGTACCCCCTTCTTACATTTTTTCTTCATTTTTTATAAAAATGAAGAAAAAATGTACAGGGGTAAAAATGTAAGAGGGGGGGCCTATACATTGCACATCACTTTACTACTTACATTTTTTTGTAAAAAAAATGCTGATTAAGATCGTGCTTTAGCACAATGTAAAAAGTGATACATTCCCTTCACTCTTCTTTTAACATCCATTTATGGATGTACCACATTTTGTAAAGAAAATGTACTTGCTTTACATAATGTAAAGTATTGGACTTTAGTCCAATCATGAGGGGCCTTCTTACATTTTTTTAAAAAAA
>JAABUL010006799.1_pt1 | contig 12893 bp, 13 predicted proteins | sample 5559151 | NCBI WGS metagenome assembly JAABUL01 (sample SAMN10711876, study PRJNA513368) | rock metagenome | isolation source: Antarctica rocks | place: Antarctica: Victoria Land, Pudding Butte sud | reverse complement strand
AGAACGTAGTGACGCGCCATGCTGGCTGCACAGTTGCTCCGCCGGTGCGCGAGCGGCCTCGGAGGGGCAGAAGCGACTACTAGAGCTGTAGCAGCTGCGCAGGTTTGTTCAAAGATTCGCTTTGTTTTGCTTTGAAAATTGTGTTGTTGATCTGCCTGCAGCGCGGTTGTCCTTCTACGGATCCATGTCATTTGCTTCTGGTGCAGGTAGCAGCTAGGCAGGCTGCAGGCTCCCACTCTCGATTCTTTGCCGCACAGCCTCAGGTGAGATTTTGGAGTATCAGAAAGGCTCAGCCTTATCCACACTTCTGTTGTGACAGCCTGCTCTTGCTCTTGCAGCCAGCAGCGTCCAATGAGGAAGAGTACAACAAGCTGACCAGCCAGAAGTCAAGTGTCACGGTATGCTGATGATTTCAGCTGCATGCTTCAGTCTGTATATGATATCTTGTTGCAAGACCTGGGTAATTTCACCTCAGAAATGCACTTCACTGTCTGCTGCTATGCAGTGGCCAAAGCAGCTAAATGCTTCCTTGGAGGAGGTGGATCCAGAGTTGTATGACATCATTGAGAAGGAGAAGAACAGGCAATTCAAGGTATGTTCAAGAAAGGCTTGATTAGTCTAGAGTGAGCAAATCCAGCCTTACGGTCATGGTGTTGCTGCTTTGACACATTCACCACTGGCTGCAAACCATATGCACGCATGCATTAAGTGTGCAAACCACAGTTGCCCTTGAGGCATGTGACGTGTTGCAGAATGTTTGCCAGGTCATGGGCTGTCTTGTGAGCCAAATCATACATCAGTCTGAGCAGACACGTGTCTCCTTTGTGTCCTCATGTAAACAGTTGCCAAACAGGACCACCTTGACTGTGGTCCTTTGTCTCGGTCCTTTGTCTTAGCGTCATTGTTGCTGTGCGGCTTTGGTCCCATAATATTGACTGCTCTCTCAGCTACAATTTACCTTCTACCCACTTCTGTTATGTGCTCTTGCTCTATGCCTTTGCATGTCTTCAGGGCCTGGAACTGATTCCTTCAGAGAACTTTGTATCCTCATCAGTCATGGAAGCAGTGGGGTCTGTCATGACCAACAAGTACTCAGAGGGATACCCAGGCACTCGTTACTATGGAGGCAATGAGTTCATTGATCAGGCTGAGAGCCTCTGTCAGGTGAACTTCCCAATGCTTTCTAGCACAGAGCTAGCAGTGGTGCTGGGCAGCGTTAGCTATCAAGCAGCAGCCTTCATAGTTCTACAAGCTCTTGTGCATTGTAGAATGCTCAGCAGAACACAAACAAGATTCAGACTGCAATGCCGGTATCTGCAGCTCAAGTTTTTGCCTCCGTAAACATGCACAGCTGTGTCTGCAAGATGTCGCACCTGCAAAGGCACATGATAGGATCTGCAGCAAGCCCTTTGTCTCTGCTGCTGTGTCTGTAGGCACAGTACATTTAGACAGGTGCAGAACGAGCTGTCAGTTTGGTTTGTACTTGTGTGTCTAACATTATCAGCATATGCACATGTGTTCTCCTCCCACAGCAACTGCCTCAAATGTGGATCAGGCCAGATGGCGTCACAATGCATGGCAGTCTGTAGACAGCACATGTCATGACACACCCCTTGGGCAAAAACTCAGCCTAATTCTTGCTGCTGTGTTTCTGTTTTGATGCAGCTGCAGGAGGCTGACAACAACTAGTGTGCCTGGTCTCTGTGCAAACTATGCCACATGCTGGCATCGCAAAAAAAGCTTCTCTGGCATAGCACAGTTGTATCTGTGGGTGATAGCCATCTGCTTGTCATCTGACATAGTGCATGTGGACTGCAGAAACGAGCGCTGGAGGCGTTCAGGCTGGACCCTGAGAAGTGGGGTGTGAATGTGCAATCCCTCTCAGGCTCTCCTGCCAACTTCCAGGTCAGCTGCTGACATGTGGTGTAGCACATAAGTGACGGCTGGCATACACATCTTATCTGATTCAGAGATGGATCTGTGTAGTATGACTGCCTCAGCCTTTGCTTTGTGCCAACTTGGCTTTGCATGCTAAACACTGGATTAGCTCCTGTTTTCATGTGCTTGCCTGAAGCCTGTCGCCAAAAGGTCATCTCAGAATGCCTGAGGCGGTGCCTATACCCTGCCGCAGATTTACAATGGGCCCATTTAAAATCCGCGACAGAGTCAAGGAATCAAGATACACAGCAGATCTGTGCCTTCAGTTTCTAGTATACAAGCTGCATGCATGCATATGCATACAGCTCTGCTGCAGCCGCACGATACAAATTGGACGTTCGCCACTCAGGCCTATGCATACAAGTTGCATACATGCAGGTGTACACAGCTCTGCTGCAGCCACACGAGCGTATCATGGCCCTAGATCTGCCTCACGGAGGTCATCTCAGCCATGGCTACCAAACAGACACCAAGAAGATCTCTGCTGTCTCCATCTTCTTTGAGGTGCACCTTCTGCTGTTCCACTCTCATGCTATGTTGCTCCACACTCATGCTAGGTTGACGAATGTAGGGTCAACCTATCTTGACACTCTTGGAGATGGGTAGCCTTGCTTTGATGCCCAACACAGCAATCTGTCTTGCATGGCGTTCTTGTACTTCCTCAGTGTGCCATTTTTGGGTTGCTGCAACAGCTGCACGTCTGCATGCATGGCTGCAGTGATGCTGTCCCTGCTGCAGTGTCGTGGTTGCCTGTTTACCGCAAGAAACAAGTGACATAATTCGTGCATAGTCATCGCTGCTGGTCAAATGTCAGTCATCAATGGTGCACACTGTGTTGGTGAAATGTGTCACCTTCCTGCAGAACCATTCATCTCCTAGTTTGCTGCGCTGCATAGCATGATTACATGCAGATGGCGCTCAGATCAACAACAGCGCCTAGGCTGGTTATACTCAATCAGACCGGTGTCCTCATGCACCCAGTATGTATGAAGGCTGCATATGATAGACAGATGATGACAAAACATCAACAAAGAAATGATGACAAATCGTCAACATCAACAGCGTCTAGAGCCGTACCTAAATACGCCTGCAAATGCTTTTGATGTCGATGGCTTGTCATCTTTTTTTTGCAGTCGTTTGTCATAATCTGCCTGTCATATGCAGCCCTTGAACATACTGGGCGTATAAGCACAATGGTGTGACCCAGTACAACCAGCTGAAGGCCAATCCGCTGCACAGTATCGTCACCCCTGTCTGACTTAGTCTCACATATTGTATAATGTATGCAGACAGTCTTGTACTGGGTGCAACCTGCTGAAGGTCAAGCAGCTGTGTGACTGCACAGTGTTGTGACGCCTGTGAGACTCAGATTCACTTACTGTATATCATATGCAGACATTCCCATACCGGGTGCATGAGGACAGTGGTCTCATTGACTACGACCAGTTGGAGGCCAACGCAGCTCTGTACCGCCCCAAGCTGATTGTGGCTGGGGCCTCCGCCTACACTCGCCACTACGACTACCCTCGCATGCGCCAGATTGCAGACAAGCACAACGCCTGGCTGCTGTCTGACATGGCACACATCAGTGGGCTGGTGGCAGCAGGTATGGGTTCCCACTCATTGACCCCTGAGTGTGCATCCTGAGAGGCTTCCGTGCAAAGTGTTCTGCCCAGATATGGCTGGACCAGAACCAAATGGACAGTGCAATCTATCTCTTGAAGTTGCATGACACGGCAGGCGGTCTGGGGAACACACAGCCCCTACTGTGTCATGCAAGGCAGGCTAGTGCGTTGCTGCTGGCATGCGGTGTCCCAACATAAATGATAGTGTTTTGGGACAAAGCAGCTGTCGTTTCTTGTATGTTTGCTGCGTGTCAAGGTCAGTGGTGCTGCAACTCTCAGGCAGAGTAAGCTGCTGCTGTGAGGCATTGCTTGCAATCATGACTTGCTTGGCTCTGTGCAGCGAATCAGTGAGGCGTGAGCAATTATGACAGATTGTGCGCTGTGCTGTGTAGGCGTCGTGCCATCTCCCTTTGACCACTCAGATGTGGTGACAACCACAACCCACAAGTCTCTACGGGGGCCCAGGGGGGCTATGATCTTCTACCGCAAGGGGGTGCGAAAGGTCACCAAGAAGGGGGTGGAGGTCATGTATGATATTGACAAGAAGATTGACTTCTCAGTCTTCCCTGGACTACAGGTATCACAACGCAATACCTTCTTTGATGTTCAAGTTGACGTGATGCAGTACTTGTTCAAGGTTACAGCCAGGACGAGTGCCTTTGTGCGGCTCCATATTTCTCTGGCTTTGTTGTTGCTCTTTTGTCGCTTTGAAGCAGCAGATTTTGCTGGACGTGTTCTATACAGCAGATGTGGCTGGGAGGGTGCAGGGAGTGGTGCTGCTGATGCAGCAGTCAGCTATTCCCCTCCTTTGCTGTGCACTTTCTGGCTGTGCAGTACACTCCAGCCTGTCTTCTTTGGGTAGCACTCTGCAGCAAGACTGCGTTCTGTTACAGAAGGTGTTGCAGGTCAAGTTTTCTGGATTTGCAGCACATTGGGCATCACATCAGTTATGATGTCTCGATTGGGTGTAGGCTCAAACCTCATCACAACTCTATTACTCAAACAATAAATAGATACTGCAATAATGAAACACACTATGGACGTATATATAGTGATATCATATATCATATATATTGTGAAAAACGTATGTTCGCATATATGTGATACATTTGTACATATCTGTCAATATATGTATGTAAACACACATTTACATACGTTTTTAAACGCGAATGATATATGACATTTGTGTCTGGTGATTGCTCACAGGGTGGCCCTCACAACCACACCATCTCCGGTCTAGCCTGTGCTCTGAAGCAAGCCAAGACTCCAGAGTTCAAGGCCTACCAGGAGCAGGTGCTGCTCAACAGCAAGGCCATGGCGGAGCGCTTCAATGAGCTGGAGTACAAGCTGGTGTCAGGAGGCACCGAGAACCACCTGCTGCTGTTGGACCTCAGACCCAAGGGTGTTGATGGCAGCAGGGTTGAGCGTGTCCTCGAGATGGCTCACATTGCCACCAACAAAAACACTGTCCCTGGTACTCTTCAAATCAAAATTGATCTGTAGCTTTGCTCTGAAGCTGTAATTGAAAATCACCTGGTCAAGGTCAAGGTGTTCTGGGGATTGCTTATGCACTGCTGCACAGACTTCAGACTGGATAGAGCGATGAGCCAAAATGTCAGGGCAATGTGTAATATTGAGATGCGGTAATGTATGTGCAGATGTTGCAATGTGTCAGGGCAATGACTAACCTTGAGATGCGGTAATGCAGGGGCAGGTGTTGCGACATGTCAGGGCAATGACTAAATTTGAGATGCGGTGATGCAGGTGACACATCTGCCCTAATGCCAGGAGGGCTGCGCATGGGAGCCCCTGCCCTCACCTCCAGAGGCTTCACAGAGGATGACTTCAGACAAGTGGCTGACTTTGTTGACAGGTCAGCTACAGAAACGTCCATTGTGTAAGATTTAGATTAACATCCCTTGGACAGTGTCAACCTAAATTAAAGGATGCCTGGGGACAGCTAAAATGCGTTTCTGTATTGGGGATTTATCTCAAGTGCCATGCTGCTGTGCAACGCCGGCATGTCACCCTGTGTCTGCACAACAGCAGGATCTCAGTCACGTCTGTTGTGCAGAGGCAACATCTGCCAGTGTTGGTAAAAAGTCAAAACTGATGCGTTCCACAAATGAAACACTTGCCTGAGGCAGCTTGTAAAACGGCGTGAGCTTGTGCTTTCCCTTTTCTTGCAATGATGTTTGGGTTATTGGACTTGCTTGTTTCATGAGTGTTTGTAATGAGCGCAACAGAAGACCATGATCACTATCTTGCTGCATGACAAAATAGTGTGCTCCATGAGCACTCCTAATCCGGCTTTGTCTGCAACTTGCCCCATTGAGGCTTTGTTCATGTCTGTAAAATTGATTTTGGTTGCTAAGAATGGTCCATTGTGGTGTGCAGGGGAGTGCAAATCACGCAAGATCTCAAAAAGAAGCACGGACCCAAGCTCAAGGATTTCAAGGCATACCTGGAGACCAATGTGCCTCCAGAGATTGCTGAGCTCAAGGACAATGTTGAGACATTTGCTAAGCAGTTTCCAACAATTGGCTTTGAGAAGGCTGCCATGAGATACAAGGACTGAGTGTCTTAATAGCTTGACCAACAGAGTTGCCTGAAGAGATCAGAGGTGTCCTGATCATGACCGGTGTCAAACCAGGGTTAGCAGTTTTTGGTGTGAGTGTAAGCGGACTCTCGGGAGGTATTACTGTTTCTGGGATCCAGCAGGGTAATGTTGTTTTTGCTTGGTGATATTTTCGGTTACTGTTTCTGGGATCCAGCAGGGTAATGTTGTTTTTGCTTGGTGATATTTTCTGCAAGGCCATTGTTGGAGCTGACAAATGTGCCTTGTATGCGGGTTGATTGTTCTGTAATCTTATCATTGTGAGGGGATTCTGAATATGTGTTTGGTGGCAAGTGACAACCAGCCCTTGTAACAATGGCACATTATTATCTCAAGTGTTTGGCACTGTCTACAATGGCCTGTAAAGAAGCCTCCAGGACCTATACTGTCAGCACGACATCTGTTGGGGTAGACTTGCAGTCTTACGATGCATGTGTATACGTCCATGTGCTGAGCATGCAAACATGTATCAGTGTAAACACATAGCAAAGACAGACCACACGCATCGTTTGTTGCGTTCAGACCCTTCAGCACAATGGCTCACAAAGCCTGTTGCAAGCCTACTGCCAGGATTGCAGTCACATCCCTGCAAGAACAGTTCTTGGGAGGCAATTGTGCATATGAGCAGTATCGTCTACATAGCTCGTCTATATAGCTGTGAAATTGCGACATGAGCTGAAGCAAAAAATGCCAAGAGTCATGAGAAACGGTCTGTCAGCTGACAGAACTAGGACATTCATCACAGCTTGTGAGAACAGCACTGGAGGTCTGAGATCCAACCTAACAAGGAATCTATGTTCTGTGTCTGCTTCTGGTCAAGGTATTCTTGGAAAGCAAATAGCTCAAACTGCCCATAATTGCGCCAGGTATGCCTTAGGCTTTTCATAACTACAACAGCACTGGAGGCAAGTATTTGTCTAATACTGCATCCTGCGTAAACTGCTACAGCACATTCAACAGCTCGTCATGAGCAACATGCCCTCACTTAGCTCAAAAGGTGTTTTTGAGTTGCTAAGCAGCTGCTTCCTGCTTGTTGCCAAAGTAAAATGGATTGCAATGTCACTGTGCTGATTGGGTATGGCAAACTCTGTTACTTGTGCTTCCTCATGGTCAAGCTTCTGACCAAGTTGAAGCAAAAGATCCAGATTGCCCCGCCAAAACCAATTGCTGCAATTACCACATCAGAAGTCACAGCTGCACTTAGTCAGCAACAAAGTATCACATGCGTAGGGAGCATGCAGGTCAGCTTTTGATGCTAAAGAGGTACAGAGGAAAGCTAGTCACCATGCATGATATGACACTCAAGGCGCATAAAGAGGATGACACTCAAGGCGCATAAAGAGGATGAAGTGACACTGTGCAATAGGCAGACGACCGCTCTGCAGGTGTGCAGTTGAGCAAGAAGTTGCCAGTAACCATGTATGGCTCACAGGTGCAAGACACAAATGCTCACCTGCTATTAGACCAAAGACAAAGGAGGTCAGGATGAGACTATCCTTGTGCAGGTCTTTCAGCCACTGACGCAGAGTCTTCTGAGGGGCCAAGGGTTCAGGATCAAACAACACTGTGGAGAAGAGAGCAGAAGTATTGTATGGGGCCCCGGAGCAAGCCCCGGTACCGGCCTCGTATACCGGTATTGGGAAACCTCTCAGACTGCATGAAAGGCATGCCTGATGTGATTTGGGCAAAGCTGACAGCTGAAGGTGACAAAATGTGGGTGGTGCAACACTTGAGGCGACTCACGTGCAGACCCCGAAGTACTCCGCTACGGCAACATCGACAAGACCGGCGGTGAAGCGCTCATAGACGCTTGGCACGCAGAAACAGTTACGAGACGTCATAGTGCTGTTTGATCCGAAGTATTTGAGGGTTCCGGCACAGCATTCGTCATCTGCAAGCACAAATGGGTCCAAGTGACATTTTCGAGGTAGGCCGGTCCACGCCAGATGTGAATGGTAGAGCGGTGACATCGTGTTAGCGGCTAAGCGTGCAACCGTTTGCCGCAACTCAAACGAACATTTTGCGCAGAAGGGGGCATGTCGTGCCTGGATCAACCTCAGGTGTATTATAGATCACAGAGTTTCCCAGTATAGCTCGCGGACAGCTGGGATACTGTTGGGACCAAGCTCTCGTCACAGCAGGTCCGCAAGCTGTGGCAGGGTTCGTCGGCAACGGCAAAGGAGCACTGTCAACCAGACTGACCAGACGTGCCAGTAAAACAGTTGCCTGTGCACATCGATTCAACACAGATATCAAAGGACCGCGACTGCCACAGTCAAGCTTCATGGTACAAGTTAGACACACAGCACGCAGCCAGAGCTGTTTGCATTGCTCGTAGCCGCCGCATACCGGCGAAGTGCTTGTGCTTTGCTAGTGCAGAAAATTCACGTGGGTCCTTCAGATCGTGCTCGGCGTGCTCAGCGTTATCCAAACAAGTTTGGCCCGCCAACATGGCTTTGGCGGGCATGCCACGTGAATGGACATGTGACCGTATGCTGCGCTTGGCAGTGCCACGTGATTAGTCATCCCAGCTCAAAGAGGTATCAGCGGCCGCCAGAATGACTTCAAAGACGAACAGCGGAATGGCAACATTAGCACAGGTCTGCAGATGTGAGGTGATCCGCAAGGCTCATCCGCCGACACAGTGCACGTCCTCCGCGCTCGCAGCACTTTGTCTGCATTGCACAATTTGCGGCACAAATCCTTTGCAAGCAGTTATAGGAGGATGAAGCAGTCAACTGATCATACACCTCGACGTCGTCCGAGCGCAAGCATGAATATTTTGAGCTTAGTCCGGGTCGCTCTGATCGTATTAGCATGGCTTGCTATCGTTCCCTTCTTGCTTCAGCTATGGTCAGTCGTGCTGGCCACTTGGAGGTGATTTTGAAGCTTCGCTGCACTTATACACAGGGATGGGGTTCTAAGCCTCAGGAACCGTCTGTTTGCGGGGTCTAAAAATCATGCATCTTGATTATCTTACGCTCATACTGAATCGTGCGCAGGTATTCGTATACCCTTTCAGAGAGCTTTTGGGGTAAAACGGAGTTGAAGTGGACGACCCCAGACAAAATGCTTCCGGCCACAGTGTTGTATAATGACCGCTTCGGTGGTGGATACTTCTCTCAATTCCTGGTTTGGTGGTGGGCGCCCACTTTAGCAGCTGTCATCTTTGTGGCCGCTCTTCCCAGTGTGCCTTACGCCAAAAGATTTGGGGCCCGCAATGCGTTCGCAGTTGTCGCACACCAGGTGATTATCTGTCATTTACCTTAAATTTGCCATTGTCCTAAGCGGATGTCGAGTCACTGAGCCCTCCAATCTAAGCTTGGCAACTCCTGCTTGTTTGCAGTTCAAATCAGCTGGAAGCTACCAAATGTATCCAAGGAAATTTTGGATGACAGTGATGGGTGGTCTGACTGTCTTAGAGGCATTCCTGCTTGCTATCTGGATCACCTTGAATGTTGTGATGCTCTGGAACTGGTACTACTATTACACTGAACCATATGATTATGGTGAGTTTATGCCATTCCCTTGCGTAAGAATGCCAGTGCATCTGCAACACCTGAAGCTGTACAATTGTGCACAATCAGGACAAATGGCAGCCCATGCCGAGATATCACTTGCATGTTGAACATCGTGCAGAAGCTGTACAATGGCGCACTCTTATACAGTGCATGCTGCTGCTGCTGCTGCTTATGCCAGGTAGCAGCTGCATTGCCATCACACAATACCATTGTAATCGCAAACAAGCATTCACCTTCGTTTCCTCTCAGCTTCATCACAGGCAAAATTGTGGCTGCTGCAGTTCAAAAAGTGATTGGCATGGACTTTGCCATCCCAAGGCCACAGGTGAATTTTGAGAGGTAAAACAAGCTGTACGGTCAGCTGCAACTTTGCACATTCAGTCACTGTCTGTGTGCATGTAACATCAACGACTTGCTTAGGTCCATGAGAGGTGATGACTGAAGAAGAAGAAGAAGAGGATTACAAGCTTTGGCCAGCCAACAAGTCTGATGCATATAATGTGCATTTGTCATGATGCCACTTTCACGATGTCTATTTTACACTAACTGCAATCCAAGCCACCTCAGAGACACACTGTCAGGACTCGACAACTAGTCCCCCTGCAACTTGCAGTTCGTGAATTTGCTTGGGCAGATGCATTCTGTCTGTGCTGTTGTCCTTTGACCACTCTGCAAGTCACTCCTCTGTAACCTTTTGATGTGCTATGCATGCAGGATTGCACTATCTTTTGGCTGGCTATGCTTTCTGGACCTGTCAGTCTTGTTCTGGCCCATTGCCCACAACAGCTTCTTGCACCAGCTGACAGGGGTGCCATATCCGGTTCTCATCAGGTTCCACAGGTACCAAAACACATTGCAAGTTCCGTGTCATTCTGATCATCTACTGACACACGATGATGCTACACTTCTACACAACATGTTGATATATGACGCTTGTTGCGTGACTGGTAACATTCCCAATTGCATGAGCAATGCCGCATTAGCCACACATGATGTGAAGGCACCCTGGTAGCAACTCGCCAAATTTCAGAACAGCTTTGTGTGGACAGTGATGATGTGTCTGTCCAGTAGAGACACGCACCACGTACTCTGTAGCATTTCTGGTGCTTAGCAGCTTGCTCTGCACCTCATAGCTTGCTCCTGCAAGCTTGTCCCTCAAGCTGCTTGTTAGTCTGTCTCAGGTGTGCGTGTCAGCTGTATGACTGCAGTGCTCCCTTGCAGGTGGGTAGGACACACCACTATGTGGTCCACCACACTGCACGGTGTTTTCTACTACATCTACTGGGGTATTAACAATGACATCAAGTAAGCCCACACGAGCTGCTGCAGTACCACAGGAGAGGCATAGTCTGTCTGTGCGTGCATGCATGTCTTTGCGTCTATGTGTGCAGGACGCCTTGCCTTGAGAATATTGTTTGACAAGACACAGAATGCATGACCCACCACTGTACGCAAACATATATGTACATATACACTTTATATATATGTAAGACCCTACACTCTTACTATGTTTGTACATTGGACACTGTCAGCTTGCGATGTTGATGACGCTGTTGTCTCTTGCAACATTAATGTCGTTGTTGTCTCTTGCTGTGCTGCATGTCTGCTCAGTGCTTGAGGTGTTTTGCTTGTTTGCTGAGTGCTCTTACTTATCTTTTCATTTGCTGACTTGTCCTGACTTGTACTGTAGTGGGTGGGCAAAGTTTGCTGATTGGGGACAAGTGGAGTCAATCAACAATCTGGCAGGCTCTGTATCCTGGTGGTTTGGCCTTGCTCTGTGGATTACCTCAGTTAACTATGTTAGGCGACGCTGGTACTCGGTGAGTGAGCAAAAACCCAACTGCTCTTTGTGGGGTAGTGCCTGAACCCCACACATTCACAAGGGATGCTTCTTACAACAGGCTCCTGGTAGCTTGAACATTTGCATTTGCATGTCATCTGAGATACAAATGTGGATTGAGTGCTCTGGTTCACCAGAATAAACTGCAGTGTTGGTCCCTGGCAACTTTTTTTGTTGATACAAGAGCTTCCTGATGCGCATCAAGCTATCTGCATCTACATTGAATACATGAGCACTGCCAGACAACTTGCAGTCCAGTCACTCAGAACCATGTCATGAGTCATGGTCACCATCAGATGCAATTTGATCAGACGGCCACAGAAGAATGTCTGTTTGTGCCAAAGTTGGGTGAGAAGAACACGTGTGTTTGTGGAGGTTTCTTCAACAAATTAGCCTATTCATAACGAGATCTGGTGATCAGTCACACTGCAGAACAGGGCGCTGGCCGCTGCAGGGAGAGGCAACTGTAGCGATTGTGGAACACCATGTTTGAAATCCTTTGTGTGTGCAGGTGTACCAGTCAGTGCATATGATAGGCTTCCTTGGATACGTCTTGTTTGCTTTGATCCATTACCCGGGCATGTGGGCCTCGACTGTGCCAGGTGAGTTGAAGCTAGTCTGATCTGAGTAATCACATGAAAGCTGAGGGGATGATGCATGGTGATTGACGCTGGCAAGTTGAGACACGCTCAGCCCTGGAACATGCTGTCCTCTCTCATTTGTGCTTTGCTTGGTCATCAGCATCAGGGGATGAGAGGCAAGAGTAAGGTTGCTGTATTTTAGCCTATAAACCCTAAACCCTTGCTGTATCTGGCATCCTTTCTTTCTTGCCTTGGGCAGAGCTGCAAATTTTGCAATGATGCCTAGCAGATTGGCATGCAGAATTCGACGTCCAGTGAGCTTGATGTGTTTTGCTCATGCCCATGTTGCAGATACTCAAAAGATGCTGCGGCAAGTGCCTGGCATACAAGTCTGCTTGGGCAGTGGTCCTTCTGGCAATGTCTGCTTGCCATATCATCAGTGGTTTAGCCTGCTGTGGAGACTGAGTAATTGTATTTGTCTGCAGGTTTATTACTGTATGCAGCAGACATCGCCTTGCGCATGTGTCAGTCCAGCAATGTGACAACTGTCACAAATTGGAGGGTGATAGGCAAGGGTAACAACAGAGCAATCGTGATGACTCTGCCAGTGGACAAGGTACCTTGCAAGTGCCTTAGTCATGCAGCTCACTCGCTCACTCACTCGCTCACTCACTCACTCACTCACTCACTCACTCACTCACTCACTCACTCACTCACTCACTCACTCACTCACTCACTCACACACTCACTCACTCACTCACTCACTCACTC
>JAABUL010006798.1_pt1 | contig 12894 bp, 17 predicted proteins | sample 5559151 | NCBI WGS metagenome assembly JAABUL01 (sample SAMN10711876, study PRJNA513368) | rock metagenome | isolation source: Antarctica rocks | place: Antarctica: Victoria Land, Pudding Butte sud | reverse complement strand
GAATGGGATGGTGGGATAGGGGATTTAGAGGGCCGTTGGATGGGATTATGGCGGGTTTACGGTTGGAGGTATAGGATATTTTGCGAAATCTGGGAATGGGGGTATGATGGTGCGTGGGTGGGGTTGTGGTTGGAGGATATTCTAGCGCTCTAATGGGGGGTTTGAATTAGAACGGAGTTGTGTGGGGGTGGTTGGAGTGCGGACGGTTGTGTGGGGGTGATTGGATATGGTTGGATATAGGAATGGTGGAAGGATGAGTGTAACTCTGGAGGGTTTGGATGTGGATGTGGAGGCTAGGTGAGAGGATGAGCGAATCGGTATGGGAATGGGTGGTTTTGACAGAGCGCTGGAGGTTTCGAACGATATCCGAGGTTAGGATCAAGAACGACTTATGACTTGGAGTTTCGTCTGGGTTCAGGTTCCACGCAAGTAAAGGTGGAAAGCCATGAGAATTCCAGTCTGTTATCTATTATCGTTTACATACATTGATCGTTCGAAGGTCTATGTTGTAGAGTACAAACTTGGTGAACATTGGGGGGAACTCGTTCGCTCCCTTGCATCTGTTTCAATCTGGGTCCACGTCGCTCAAAATACACCAATCCACCCCTTACAAAACAATCTATCGGTCAGTACAAGAATCGAAACATAGAGAAAATGCTTGGTCTTGAGTAGGACCAATCCAACAGCCACAACCCCCTTCTACCAAACAACCCCTCCACGCCACCCTCTCACAACCCCCCGTCCAAAACCCGACTCCCACTCCACTCCCGCACACACCGATTCACATCCCCCAAACTCTTCTGGCACAACACATGCGCCACCTCCGCCCTCCTCGCCGCCTGCTTGGCCTCTTCCATCGCTTTCTCCGCATCGCCGGCGCGCGTGATCGCTGCGACCATCACTTCGCCCAGCTTCATCAGGCGCTCCTTTTTGGGGCTAGTCTCCTCGTCTCGGGCGGCGTCGAGGATTTGTATCGCCATTGCTGATGTGTTGGATATGTTGGTGGGTGGGGGTGAGGCGTAGCATGGTGTGGCGGGCGTGGTGGGGTTGGTAGAGGGGATGAGCGCTTTTTGGATAGGGGTGGAGGTTTTGGAGCGCCTTGCTGAAGCAAGCGTGGGGCGATGGACGGGGTGGATTTCAGAGATGGGCGGGTACGCCGGGTAGGGGCCGTAGGGGCTGCCGTTTCTGGTGATGGTGACTTTGGGTTTGGTCTTGGTCCCGGATTTCGGGGGCTCGTTCTCGGAAGACCGTTTGTGGAAGAGACCTTTGAGGTTTGAGAGCACGCCGTTGCCTTTTGGTAGCGAGGCTTGCGATTTGACGGAGTCGCGGAGGCTGTCGTGCTTGGATTGGGGTAGCAGGTTTACTTGCGAGGAACCGTTGCCACGCTGGAAGCCGAGGTCGTTTTGACGGTGGGCGAAGGTCTTGGGTTTTGGTGGTGTTGGTGGTGGAATTTTCTCGGCTGTGATTGGGGGTGAAGGGGACTTCTTGTTGCTAGTCCAGTCGGGAGGAGCCATTCGAGACGAGCTTCGGGGTGGGAGACTGCCTGGTTGCGTGCCTACCTTGCCCTGGGTTGTTGGTTGAGGCGTTGATGGTAGGAGCCCAAGGACGACCTTCTTCATGTCGCCTTCTGGCAGCTTCGCGATGTCTTGAGCTTCAAGGTTGCTATCCTGGAACGGGTTTGTATACTCGGTATGAGTAGCGTGTTTTCCTAGGTGATCTAAGTTTTGTTTTGGGGGATCGACGGATGAACGTCTGTTGGACGAAGGCACCTCCTCAACAGCGTTGATTTTCGGAGGCGATATCCACATCTCTTCCGAGGGAGCACTTTGCTTGTTCTCTCCACCAATGACTGGAGTGGTGACTTTGCTGTCGCCAATCAGCGACTCCTCAGGAGCATCGAAGAAGTACGGAGCCGTGCCGGTTGAGGTTCCAGAGCCCCTCACAGAAAAATTGTCATCATTGAGACCATGCGACTGCTGGTATGCCTTTGCGCTACCCTGTTCAAGGACCTTTGGCGAGCTGAGACTCACATCTGCGCTTTTCACCTTCTTTTCTCTACCTGCAGGATCAATCAGACCTATGCGCGAACCTAATCGCGTGAGACCCTGACTGGTCGAAGGACGTTCTGGCAGCTTCTCGGCCGATGAGATTGAGGAGGTGCTGCTCTTGCGAACTTTCAGGCCATCCGTTGTCTTTGCACCCTCAGACTCTTTGCTAGGCTTTTCCCTCACCGATCTGTCCCCTTTCATGGGCTTAGATCCCATGATGAATCGCTCAGCTGATGGGGAGATCTTCAGAGTTGGGCCGTAGTCTGGTGAGTTCATAGACAGGCGCTTGATTTGGTACGCGCGCTGAGGAGACTCCTCGATAGCTTCGAGGACATGTGCATTCTTGTCGTCAATCAAGAAGGGCACAAGACGGTTGACGATGGGACGTGGTGGCGGGGTGCCGTTAAGGTCATTCATCAAGTCTTGAGAAGAATGTTCGTTGTAGATGCTCGATTCGTTCCGAGCCTCTTTCTTAGGAGAAAACTTCCCCACCTCAATGGACTTCGCTTTTCCATAATATTGTTGGGAAATGTTATCAACGCCCTGAGTAGTGGCATCTGGGGTTCTCTTGCGCGATATTGGGATAGAGCTCACGCGCTGGTTGGTATTGGGACCTGCTTGTTTTCCCACAATATCGGTTCTGACTTCCTCAGAGTTGGGTCTCGTGGGTGCTGCTCGGTTCGGTGGCGGCAGGCTAGATGCAGGTAGACCTGCAGCCCGTGCCTCATCACGAAGGCTACCGCGACTGCTTGGGCGATGGGTATGGGAAGGGCGTCTGCTACCAGCGACAAACTTGGCTGGGGCTCTGCTGGCGACTGCTTCTCTTGATGCTTTCGTTCGGAGAGGTTGCATGACAGGAGGAGTGATGGACCGACGCCCTTCAACCTCCTTGCGACCACGTAGGCTGTCTCTCTGAACGGCACCTGCTGCTTGTTCGTCGAGGGTAGTGAAGCTAGTGGGGCCGCCGGATTGGGACTGGCCAATGTTGACGATATGGCCGGCAGACAGGCGAGCTCGAAGGGAAGAAGTCTTGTTTTGACGCGGCTCCTTGATAGACCTTGACAACGGGTGGATGGAAGGAGACGAGACATGGTCCTCAGACGGAGCGCTAAGATCAGTGTTGTAGACACCGTCACGGAACGGATCGTCTATGGACTTCTTCCTACTTGGCTGTTCCTTCTCGTCTGGTCCCTTCTCAATGTTTGATCCTCTCTCTCCTTCCAATTGCTTCTGCACTTTGGGTGATGCGACTTCCTTGCGTGGTATTTTGTGCTGTGCAGAGTACCTGGATACTGGCAGCTGATCCTCGTCTGGCACTTGACGAAGAGTAGTGTTGCCGAGAACAGGATACCTTTCCTGTTGGCCTGATACAGCTTGCTGGTTGAGTTGATTGCCGGTTTCACGCATCATTTCTCGTAATGTGCCCGCGCTAGAAAGTCGTCGAGGCTGCAACACCGGCCACTCTTCCACATGGTTTTGAAGGCCGGTCGGTGATCGCCGCAAAGGCTTGTCGCTGGCGTCAATGAGCGAGTGGGAAGACAGCATACTTGAAGCTGACGAGTGAAGCTGTACAATGGGAGGACTCGGAAGTGGCTTGTCCTTTGGTGGTATCCCAGAAGATTGATTCTGAGACGGTGGAGGAGAGTCTGAAGCATTTCCACGAGATGGTGTAGCAAACTGTCTCATGTGTAAACACTTTATCTATGTCGCCAGGTGAATTCAAGGAGGCTGAACTTACTTTGTCCGGAAAGCTGATGGCTTGTACTTGCTTTGCAAGGCCTTCTTTCCTCGATCGAGGTGTTCCATCACCAGCGCGACGAAAGCCAACACGTTTTGCAGCCGACTTCATCTTGCCATCAACCTTGACTGGCCTAGTAGTCTCAGGAGCCGGTGTAGGGCCTCTGGCTTCGGTCTTCGCTGCAACTGTCTGCTTCGAAGAGGAAAGTGTTGGTGTCATGAAATGTGGTGATCTTGGTTTGCCAGGATTCTCTTTTCCCATCCCTGTCGGCGACTGAAATGTTCGATGGCCCGGTGATGAGTGCAGATGTTTAGTTGTGTTTGTAGCTTGAGCAGTAATATCAGTCAACTTACCCATGGTGTCAAGAGTGTGTGTCTAGCCACTGCAGAAGCCTAGTCGGTATTGATGATGGCGTGTTGTTTATGCATGGGTACGATCATTGATGTACGAGATAAGGCAAAGCAAATGAAGCCCCTGTCCTGGCCTGGACACCTCTACCTGATAGGAATACCAATGAGGACAAAGAGCTGGAAGCAGGTGCAGAGTACTTTAATATTGAGAGGGCGAACGTTGTTCGGTGATGTAAGCAAAGCGAAACCGCGATGGAGACGCGCCGAATCGAATCAGTGTTGATAGACGCCAAATGAATGATCAGCCCTACTATCTTGATATTTTCATGATTCGTCGTAATATGCTCAGGAGCCTGTCGACTTAGCTAGTTTGGGGGTACCATCTATACCCGAATGCTCTAGGTATGAGTCTGGCCGCCTGATATGCAATGAGGCCAGGTGAATCTTGTTGTTGTGCATCACATTGATCACCCACTCTGCATCTCAACATCGTCCTCACCTCCTAGAGTTCCGATTTTCCTTTTCCCTGTGCCAGTCATGACGCCGTCTCCGTCACCACTGGTGAACTCCGTAACTTCGTACTCAACGATGGTTTTCCCATCCGAACTTCTCCCTCCGCCCCTTCTTCGCCTGAGCCTACCGAGCTCACTTCCCTCGATCAACTCCTCAAACCACGGTGTACCCCTAACCTCCCTGCCTCCTCCTTCTGTATTTGCGAATTTTGCCCTTGGCCGATCACGAGCGCCCTGATCATTCTCGTCCTCAGCGTGTTCGGCACTCGACAAGAGCCCTGCATCCTCCAATTTTTCCACGCTCTCCCTCTTCAAGCTGTTGAGATTGACTAACACCCATTCGGCCTCCTCGGGGCTCTCCTCACTCCAGTAGCTGAGTGGAGTACCACAAAAGCCACAGAAATGCCGCTTCGTTTGTGGAGCATGGTGAGGGGTGAAGACACGACGAATGGAGGTGTGTGTCTCTTCTGGGTAAAAGGCGTAGGTTGTGCTGTGTATTTGGGCCAGAGGAACACGGAGTGATAGTACTCCAGCTATGGCTGACGGTTAGTACCGTCGCATACAAGGTTTACAGAATTGTTGAATAGCGTACTGTGGTCCGCTCTGTCATCGTATAGGACTTGTAAGGATTCGGAAGGATTGGAAGAGAGGGCGATCAGATAGTGATTTCTGCCGCAGGAGCATGCCCCGCGGAGGGAGCTACCTTTGTCCATTGCTGTGTTTGATGGCCTCGAGCGGTAGATTTGAGAGTTGAGTAAGATGGCAGTTACAAAGTCGTTCGATTTGGTGGGATTGCCGTAGAGTAACGTTGGAGGTCGAGATGTTGACCCCCGGCAAGTCCCGAACCAAAGAAACGCGCTCCTCGCATCGGCTTCCCCATCCTCTCTATAATGTAATCGGAAGTACTCAGTGGTTCTGTGACGATGGAAGCTTACAGTGAGGACTGTCACCAGTCTTAAGGGACACTCAGCTGGTGCACGCGGAGGTTCAGTGAGGCATGGCGCAGGATTACAAGACGTTAAAGGAAGACTTTGTCTCCAACCTGTCAGGGGGCAGTGTCTCGGAGATCAACTATGTGATAGCTGTCGCTCCTGTGAGCACTTCTTCTGTTGCATCTATCTGTCAAGCTAATGAAGTGACCAGGCCGCCTATCTGCTATGGTCTGTACTTCAGGCTCGTCGAGGCTTTTTCATTCATTATGGCCCAGCGGCCTTTCTCACAGATTTCCTACTTGACGTGGTAGCAATCCTTTTCGCAATTACTCTATACTCCTCGAACACAGTCCTGCTCAGCATTTTACTCGTCTCGCCGGCTGCCCTTCTCTACATACTGCCGCCAGCACTAGGAAAGGACAAGAGACTCGCTCGACCTCCAGCCATGAAAAGCCACGATAGAATGCCAGAAGCCCAGGACCTATCAGACCCGTTACCTTTCAGACCATTCATCGCGGCGTATAGAGGGGGCATAATGATATTCACTTGCCTAGCCATCCTTGCAGTCGACTTCAGAGTCTTCCCAAGGCGCTTTGCAAAGGTCGAAACTTGGGGAACATCTTTGATGGACGTGGGAGTCGGGTCTTTTGTCTTCTCTGCTGGTTTGGTCTCTTCAAGGCCAGCCCTACAAGCCATACTTGTAGGCAAGACTCCGTCTCTGGGTAGCCTTCTACCCTTGTCGCTGAAGTCTTCGGTGCCGCTGCTTGTACTTGGAGTCATTCGGTTATACAGTGTCAAAGGTCTTGACTATGCTGAGCATGTGACTGAGTATGGTGTGCATTGGAACTTCTTCTTCACGCTTGCACTCTTGCCACCGTTCGTGGCTTTGTTCCAATCAGTCTCGGCTTGGAAATATTCCGCCGCATTGGTATCCATTCTATGCAGTGTCACATACGAAGCTGTGCTCGACTTCACAAGACTCAAGGCCTACATACTCACAGCCCCAAGGACAGATCTTCTCAGTCAGAATCGTGAAGGCGTCTTTTCCTTTTGGGGCTATCTTGCCATTTTCTTGGCCGGGCAAGCGATAGGTTTCCGGCTCTTCATTCGTGAGCAAGAATTTGCGGCTACCGAGCAGCGAAAGAGAATGATATGGAGCCTGATCGGATCGACACTCGTGTGGACTACCTTATATGTCTTTGCAACGTCCTATAAATACGGCCTTGGCTTGAAGGTGTCACGTCGTCTCGCTAATCTCCCCTACGTTCTTTGGGTTGCGGCATTTAATAGTGCACAGATCACTGGCGCCTGCCTCATTGAGACTCTGACTTTTCCTGCCGTATACCTTGCAGCAGATGCGTCAGCGGAGAGGAAAGAGAGCAAGAAAGCCACGAGCAGAGTGACCAAGGCTTTCAATCGAAATGGGCTCGCCATTTTCCTTTTGGCAAATTTAGTGACGGGCCTGGTCAATCTGACTTTGGATACACTCACTATTGGTACATTGGGAGCTATGGCTGTCCTTGTAGCCTATGCTGGCCTGCTTACAGCAGTTGCCATGGCGCTGGATTCCTGGAACATTTCGCTAAAGCTGTGAACTGCCTGCATGAGACTGGCTCACGAAGAACTCGAATCGAAGATGAACCTCTCCTATTCCTGGTATCCCATATTCTGGCGAGTTGCGTGACAATTCAGAGGAGTCCATGGCGGCCTCAATCAAAAACCTTGGCTAAGGTATATGCCTCTTGATGTAAGTATTATCAACGCTCTTCGCAGCTGGATAAAGCAACTCGTTGACCTGTGTCTCGGGCCATACAGCGACTCAATTATAGGCGACCAGGCAGATTAGCTCCGACGTCCATCCTGATGGGGTCTGAAGACCCTTGAAATATGCAGTATTGCCTCTTCTTTGCACTATGCCAACCGTATGAATGCGAGCGTGTTGTGTATGACACACGCTTTGGTCGGCGAGTCACCGTTCGTCATACCAAGACTTGGCGGTTGGTTGGGCAGGTTGGTGAAGATGAGTCACAATCTCAGTTACGCTCTCCCAATAAAACAATTGCAGCTTTCACTTCTTCCAAAACAACATTTACACAGTCGTACGAAAACGAACCACGTGGAATACATTGAAACAAGGCCATTTCTGGTCACCACTTCAAAGTGCAGTCAAAGCATGCAATCGACCCAAGAAGCCCAAATTGCGGGATATACTCCAGCTCGCTCGTGCAACGCAGTCGCGACAATCCACCTGGAACAGCTACAAATCGATGATAAGCCTCGAGATGTCCTTCACAAGATCCTCTCGCTTTCCTTCGTCATGTCAGAACCAAGCGCGCAAGTAGTACAAATTCATGATGGATCGAGATCAACTGCTAGCCGAGAACTTCATAGAAGCTCGGACGATTATCTCACGCCATGATTAAACTCGAAGGTGCTAAGGTCTCCTACTCGTGCCATTGGATGGGGCTCTTGTGGTATCGTCTACGAAGAGCTTGGAACCTCCCACGTCATCAAAAGGGCCATCAGAGGGAATGCGGCTCTTAGCAAGGACTGTCGATTGTTGAACGATCTTTTCATACATAAGACCGTTGAAGAAGCCTTCGACCGATTGCTGAAGAAACAATCTGTCGCACCTTCCTTCCATGTCCCACGCCTATACAGCTACATGAGTAGAAGCGATAGGATGTGCTGGTCAACACATGCACGTATGTTTGCGGATGGGGATCGAACCCCTGAAGACTTGTTGCTCCCTGAACGTATTCCACCCGTCCATGATGTCGCCAGACGCGCACTTATAGACCAGTATTGTCCCGAGGAGCTCAAAGCCGGGGCAAGGCTGCAAGACAGTAACAAAGACTGTCTGGTGCGACTATACTTGGGCAAACGGCGGGATCTCGTTCCCAGAATCAGGCCGAGACGATTCTTTGGTCTGCGAAACTTCCCGCTTTGCCTGGATCAGATGCAAGACCTTGGACTTGAAACTCAACAGTACGCCATGGTAATGGCTGAACCTTTGGCTATGATGCATTGGGAGGCGAGAATAGATGCTGCGGACGTGGAATTTGTCCTTGGCGGACCTCCTTCTCTGACCCATCGGCCAGTCCCTAGCCTTCAGATTTTGCTACAATCAGGGGCAATCTCCCCATCGGAAGTGGCAATGTCGCAGTCAGAGGCTGGAGCAACGCATATTTGGCTACTTGATTTCAACCAATGTCAAGCAATCACAATGGATGAGCACGGTGTTGATCAGGCTGTGAAGCGATTCTTCGACAATGATCCGTACTACCCACGTCCTTTGGCAACGGGTAGCAAAGATATGGCACTGTGGGACGTATTCGCATCGCAGTATCTGGGAGCTAGCAACCGCATCGTTGATCCAAAGCGTGGACACTTGCCCCAGCTGTTCATCCAAAAGGTCAAAGAGCGTGCAAGGAAAAAAGCTGAGGCGGCGCAACGGTCAGGAGGCCTTGAAACTTAAGAGAAGATCAAGTCAGTAGGAGACTACGTTCCGTGCCTACAAGTCATGCTCACAAGGGATGCACGAAGCAATTTCAATTGAACAGGACGGGCCGTGTTTTAGAATACTATGTTGTATTCCTTCCGTCTACCGATGGTATCCCACGGCCTGAAGGAAGAGGGAAGGGGCTGGCGCAACAACTCGAAACATCCACAGCCACCATGACCAACATGCCACTTTCTTTTTACAATCCCAAAAAGCTGAAAAGGCATTGCCGGCCCGTCTTTATACATCCAAAATATGATCCTCTTCTTCAGTAAATATATCCAATGTCACCCAATATTACATACATCAACCCATATCTTTTCCCCCTCCACAAGCGCCCAGTCCCCCGCTCAGCATGACCTCCGCACACCCCAATCAAACCACCTTCCCATTCCTCGAACTGCTCCCCGCCAAAGCCTACCCTGCGCCCAAACCCCTCAGACCCAGCGCGCCATTGATCGATATCCCAGTCGGAGACCAAGTCATGCCGACGGACGCGATGATCCAGGCCACCGCAACAAAAAGGAGGTCTTCCAGCACGAGTACGGCGGCCAGCTTCGTCGCGCTTGACGAGGGGGATAGGAAAGCTTTCCTTCCGTTGGTCGAGCGGCGGGAGTGAGCTGGGGAACGGGGAATGTGGGTCTTGGAGCGTGTGTTTGGGTATGGGAATGGTAACGGATGGGTAGTGTGGTTGTGGGATAGGGTTTGGGTTGGGAAAGGTGTTTTGGTAGGGATTTTGAAATAAGTGATGAGGCGATCGGAGCATGGTGCATTGATAGGCGCGATGGGATTATAGTGGCGAAATTTTAGATGTACTCAATTCTGAGGGGCCTGTCCTGTCCGATTGACGCCAACATTGAGGCAGATTCCATACAGCTTGTTTATGAGACACGCCTGTTGAATGCCCTTGGAATGTGAGGCGGCCAGTGTCCAAGATCGAGCCTGAAGCGACTGCTTGCAAGGAGAGTAAAGCCGTCAAAGCAGCCACTTTAGGGGCATCAAGCTCGACAGTGGCCTTCTCCTACCTATCATAATCAGTTATTGGACTTTGGACTCGCTCTGCCATAGGTGCCACCTGGACTGGGATGAAAGGGGCTTGTGTGGGAATCTTGTAATCCTGACGCCACGATTGTGGCTTTGTCGCAATTTGTCGCACAGTTTTTCCAACACCAACTCCTTCCTCCGAACACAGGCACCTCTCTCTCACTTCACTGGCTTGTGATTCAGCCTGTGCGGCTCATGCAAGCCACGCGACATCGTCTGCCGAGATCCACGATAATATCGACTGCCGTTCTCCAGCACCTTGCCTTGACTCAACCAGGTTTCGACACGACTCGTCCCGACGGACGCAGGTGGTCGCGTGCTCTGAGCCAACGTTCGGACGACGGTGACCATCGAAGGCGAAGTGAGACATTGTGTGATATACAGAACAGCAAATCATGGGAGGACATTGGGAGGACAGAGAGAAACTGCCGACCTATGCAGGATCTCCAACAGGGAATCCTGCAGGGCTTTGCGCCATGCATGCGAGGGTCAACTGACAACAGCCTACGATACAAGGACCGACATCGCTACTCTCTTCCCCAGGCCAATTGCGGTCAAGCTTCAAGGGTTATGAGGGCGTTGTTATGGCCTAACGCAGCCTTCCTGGGTGGGCCGCCCATCCCCGCAGACCATTCGTGATGAGCCGCTGCATGCCATCAGTCCATCACATTCACTGGAGGGGGTCCAGCATGAGATCTGATTCGCCGATGCAACCGCCCTGATAACGAAGAGCAACGGCGAAGAATGCGATCCACATTTTCTGCCCGCTTTTCCTCTCATTAGAGCTTCTATAACGTACGACATCCTGCCATTGGCTGACCTGTGGCTCGACCACATTCCGGTCATGGCATCCTTTGAAGGCGCGGTACTGAGCAGACACCTGCCCTGGCTGGCCACTCCGTGTACAACGTATATCGGCTTTCGAGGGAAGCAGACCTCTACGGTTCTACAAGCCAAGCCCGGTCCCTGAAAGCTCTCTGCACTCCATGACATCCGGTTCGCCTCCGCTCGCCGCAGCTAGGGATTATCCTGCTCACTAGAGAGGAATGTCAATATGATGCGAGCAATCGCATGCTTACATCCCAAGCCAGCAGTCTGCAAGGACAAGGAGACCCTCATTCTGCAGAGCGCCATCCCTGCCAACCAAACTTTGAAAGAAATCTATTCCTTACACATCGCATTCGCTCTCCAAGCTAAGTATCGCTTCCTACAACCGATGGATTGCGACCACGCATGTTTCAAATTCCTCTCCTCTGCTGCCCTCATGCTTTCTAAATTTCATCGCTGTTCTCGTCGGTGCGAGACTGCTCTGAATCACGGGCAGGATCAGTATTGGCCTTGATTGTTTGCCCGTCTCTCCACACTCCATGTCAATTACGATATCTTCTTCCAAATCCTCTCCGGACACATGCAGCATTGCACTCGTGTCTTCCGTCCGTTGTACCTCGAAAAAGCTCTACCACCGAGAGCGGTCGATTCCATCATCTACTATAATATCTACTTCAATCTCCAACTCCTTCGTCTTACACTAGAGACACCATCTTGACCATCTGATTCCCCTCTACCAGAAGCTTCTCTGCAGCAGAAAACCTCAACGTAGGCTCCCTGATTTCTACACTCAACATATGGCTTGAGCGCTGACTGTTGTCGCAGCACAATCAGCCAATCCGCACCAGTCTCACACATCACCTCCGAACCCATATCCACCTACGAGAATGTGCATCCAACCACCCCCGGAACCCCTCAACATGTGCACCGACGTCGTACACAAGTACATCTGCGGCCATATCAGGAAGGACAAAGCCCCATGTGCTGCCAAGAAAAGCGGTGGATGCAAAGGCCAGCAGGGACAGAAGACGATCAGCCATAGCGAGCGATGCACCTCGTGTGGTAAATGTATGTCCATTTGCAAAGGATTGTTCCGGATTCGAAGAGCTGACGAAGGAATACAGGAGTCTTCGCCAGAAACCTGCGCCAGAAATCTGCAAACTTCTCAGCCACCTAAAGTGGTTATCTTTTCTTGGTCCTAATCATACCAATTTCGGCTCCAAAATCTTATGAACACCTCTGTATGAAACCGCGCCTGGAAAGAATTGCATCGCTCATGACTGCATATCAGTGTGGGCGTTGCTTTTTCTCCGGCGTATTTAGACGACATCTAACATGATTTTATCGCCATTGCTTCTACTGCAATCTGCAATTCATGAAAAGCTTAGTCCATGTGATTTACTCAGCGACTCCGAGGACTCAGTGGGTAGCCGTATCACCACAATGGTTGAAATGTTGTTGAGACAAAGTTGAATCTCCCAATTTCTCGTTCGGCACTCGTGCAGCTGCGTGCAGCAGTCCCCTGGATAGATTGACTCGATGCAGCTTCGGTTATCTGGCAAGATCTCACCCAGATACGGGCCGCTGCAGATGCACGTCGGCGTTTCACCCAATGCTGCAGGTACACATCTTGGGTACACAAATCGAAGCCGGCACTCAGCATGCACGCCATAAGTCCGGCCAATGTCCATCTTCGGGCTCGACAGACAATGGGCGATGGACACACGCGACCAACGCCACCATTGTTTATGAACAGCAATAAAATCTCAAGGTCTAATGTCTGAGACAGTAAGCCAGACAAGATAACCGCCGCCGGAACCACCCGAGCTACGGCTTCATGCAAGTGTACTCGGGCCTCTTCGGAACCAGCCTAGTCATTGAATGAATGCATTGTGAGCATTGTCTAGACTCGGCTTCTGGGAGGCTTGATGCATTTTGTG
>JAABUL010006796.1_pt1 | contig 12896 bp, 16 predicted proteins | sample 5559151 | NCBI WGS metagenome assembly JAABUL01 (sample SAMN10711876, study PRJNA513368) | rock metagenome | isolation source: Antarctica rocks | place: Antarctica: Victoria Land, Pudding Butte sud | reverse complement strand
ACAACAGCGGCACCGACCACAACAGCGGCACCGACCACAACAGCGGCACCGACCACAACAGCGGCACCGACCACAACAGCGGCACCGACCACAACAGCGGCACCGACCACAACAGCGGCACCGACCACAACAGCGGCACCGACCAATTCAGCCGCACCGACCAATTCAGCCGCACCGACCACATCGGCCGTACCAGCCTCATCGGATGGAGCCACCTCGACCCAGCCCGGCGCTGCATCCCCATCAACATCCCCAGCAGCCGCCTCACCCACCACCGCACCCGCCGCAACGACCGCTGCCGCCGGTGGTGGGGGCGGCGGGGGCGGCGGGGGCGGCGGGGGCGGCGGAGTAGTGGTCGTCACTGCGACGGAGACACTCACCAATGCCGTGACCGGCACCAACGCACAGGGACAGCAAACGACCGGCCAGACCGTCGGAGTCGTTACGGTCATGGTGACTGCTGGTGGACCTCAGGCTACGGATACACCAACTTACAGTACCCAACCTGGCGGTAAATCCAGCCTTTGGGCAGAAATTGTTCGGTTGAGCTGATCTGGATGGGAACAGGTGTGGTAGTGACTGTCACGGCTACCGGGACTGGCGCGACAGGGAGCGATGGCGGTGATGTGGTCGTCCTGTTGACCGAGACGCTTGGGACGACGACGGACTCCACGGGCGGACAGAGCTATGTCGTAGCCGTACGTCTTCCTCAATACACCGACTTGACCTGTGCTGAGATGCGTGTAGACTGTCACGAGCCATGTCCATGTGACTTATGCAGCAGGGACACAGACGGCCACTATGACGACGGGGAGTGGCGGATCGCTGCAATCCGGTTCGGCGGGGAAGAGGAGTTTCGAGGTGGACTTCTGGAATGTTTGCTCGGGAGCGATCGTGCTTGGGGTGATTGGGATTATGACCGGGATCATGGCGGTGGAGTGGTGAGGCTATGGACTCTGACCGCACGGAGTTGGCAAAGTCAGGACACACGCAGCACACGACGCAACGTCTACGCTATCAAAGTATAATGATACATGCACGCATTGACAAGACTTCAACTGCGGCTCACAATATTCTTTCTACCTCAGTCCTGAGAACAACAGTCCCGCGGCCTCTGAGCACTGCTTTCAGCGATCCTCTTTTGTCTGCATGCGGTCCTGTGATTTTGGGGAAGGCTGCTACTTGGAGACTATATATCTATGCCTTGCTCAACCCTGCTCTCCTTCTTCATTGGACTATATCCTGCTTCACCACTTCGGATTATCCCCCTCGGGCGGAATGAAATAGAATGAATGACTGGTTCTGACAGAAAGACTCTCGCTTATAACCACCGCCCACCCTCCACGCCCACTCAAACGGCCGACTGTCAGGAAGGGGACAGACACGCAAGATACACCTCCCAAGACGGTACAATCTCGTTCCCATACTCCTACCCAAGGAGCTCGTCGTACTCGCATTGCCGATCCAATCTTTCCGTACGCTGACCGGGAGCGAGGATGTCAAGATACGGGCTACGGAGAGTGGTGATCACCAAAGGGGACAGGGTTTTGCTTTTGCTTTTACATGTGAAGCTGGGTGTTTAAGGATGCTCAATGGGAAGGTCCTGGTGGGGTTGTGGATGAGGCTGTACCCGGATCTGCTGATTACAGCAAGGACGTGGTTGAGCTGCCGGGATCATCGACGGGTCCAAGCAATGCCAATCGCACAGTGGAGGAACCGCCCTCTCCTGACACCAGCATGCTGACTGGTGTCATCCGCGAGACACCAGAAGAGACCGGTCTCTGCATCTCCCGCTTCAACGCCCTCCTCAAGATGACCATCATTGGACCCGATACGTTGCCCGAAGGGACCGTGGACCCGACTACCGCCACCAGGTAAGTAGATGTTCACGATGATTCTGATAAAGCGATCAAGCTTGATGGGAAGGGGCAATATGGAGTTTTAGGTGGGTCACGGCGGACATGACTGAAGGGTTGTACGTGAATGAGTCTGGACGGCCTAGTCATGTGAGTGCGGTTGCGGCTGCGGCTTCTGGCGAGACTGGTTGATGACGGGTACACGTTGGTTAGTCTGGCGTATTGGTCTGTATGAGGTCGGATGTACCTAACTGTATGGAGAGTGTTTGAGTGAAGATGTGATTCCTTTGTACCATGAGGTGGACTCAGAAGAAGGATGATCAGCGGACGACGACGGCGAATGTCAGAGACAGCTCGACAGATACGAATGCTACACAACTCTGACAGCTGATGTGCTCATGCAAACCTCTCGCCTCTCTCCACTGCCCGCATCACCTCCCGCGCGATGCCCCCTTCCTCCTCCCACAGCGCTCTGACCATCCCCACGGCCGCTTTTCTCTGCTCATCCTCGTCCTCGTCCTCATCCTCCCCAACTCCGATCTCTGCCAGCTTGTCCAACCCCCCCACGCTCGCCTCGCTCACCCGCTGACAGACCGTCCTCAACGATCTCATAGCGGCGCCCTCATTCCCCGGCGAGATATACGTGAGAGCCCCATCCTTGATGGCTGCAAGCTTGTCCGAGTTCTCCGGGAGGTGGAGTATCCGCAGGGTCATCATCAGCCCATGAGAGGGGTGTACAGTCGTTTGAGACTCGAAAATGTTCTGCCTGACCCGATCAGACTCTCTTCGACCCCATAAATCGTCACTCACCGCCAACACCCGATCCCCCTCAACACCTCCTCCTTCCCATCCTTCCCCTCCACCCCTTGCCACAGCTCGTCAACAGCCCATCCAAGATCCACCTCCCGGATCCCCTCCCTTTCCACAAACCCGTACTCCGCAAGAAGCAAGGCGTTCGAGTGCCTCCCATACTCAAACAACACCTCTTCACCCGCCTTCAGACCACGATCGGGCGCTAAGAGCTCGAACCCGATCTTACCCGGTGAGGCGAGGCGGGTGAGCGGGACTTGTCGGGGTCTGGGGATGACGAGGTGAGGGGAGGAGGAGTGGTTGATGAGGTCGAGGAGAGGGACGAGGGTGTGGTTGTGTAGGTCGGAGGGGGCGGGGAGGTTGAGAGGGATGTGGACGGTTCGGGTGTTCACTGAGCCACGATCAGATTTCAAAAAAAGCAAGGATGGAGAGAGAAGGAGGTGGGGGAGACTGGGACATGGGGACCAGGGAGGGGGGTTTTGGGGGGGGTTGGAGGGCGGAGGACGGACCGGTGAGCCAGGCCCAGAGGAGGTGCTCGGAGGTGATGGCGGTGAGGAAGTCCTGTGACTTGAACGGTTCCTCATCTCGCTACCTTCACTCCTCAGATGCAGCCGGAGTGGGAAGAGCAAGTCTTACCAGGATCTCTCGAAGTACCGACAGATCCTCCTCGTACCGCCGACGCACTTCCTGCAGGTAGGATGTCGCACCCCTTGGGATCAATCTCGCCAAAGTCCTCCACCATTCCCATTCCTTCGCCTCCTTCTTGATTTTCGCTTGCGCATCCGGCGGGACATGCCAGGTGAGCGGGTGCCAAGGCCGAAAGCTGGTCGGTAAGGTATCGAGATAGACCTCATACCTCGACGGGTGCCGTCCAAGCTTATCTCGTGCAAGCGCGAGGTGCAGCGTGAGCAGCTGCGTCGTATTCAATCTCCTAATCGCCGGATCGGACTTTCGGGGACGCTTTAATCGGTGCGAGTGAGAGATTGGTTGGGGAAAGAGGTGAGTTGGGATGGTCGATGGGGGGAGGGTGAGGGGGTTGACCATGGCTGACTGGGGGATGGAGAGGAGGGTCTCGCCTGGCTTCGATCCATCAGGAGGCGTTCTCGGTGAAAGAGGGAAGCATACGGCGAGGTCGGATGTGGTGAACAGCCCCCGACCGGCGCCTGTCGTCAATGAATCGTGTAGGAGTGACAGCGGAAGGAGGACGGACCTGGGACATCCTTCCATTCGACTCGACAGCGGAAGCCGCTATGCTCGGCTTCGAGCCAGGCGACCAGGCGTGTCCATGTCCCGTCGAGGTCTTCTGCCATCCTTAGCCCTCAAGCGGAGAGGGGAGGAAATTGGAAAAGCGCAGGGTGTGATGGATCTTTGTGACGGATTGAATTTAGCCCTGGGGGAAGGCTGAGCGTGATCGATTGGATGGGATGATGAAAACAGCAGTCAGCCATCTTTGAGCTGGTCAAAGAAGCTTGAGAGATCGATCTCTCTTCCGTTACTCTTTGCCTAAATCCAAATCAATCTGATCATGTCAATGGGTTCATTGGAAAACCCTCGACGATCCGCTGGGAATTGAGGCTCAGCTGGCTGGGATCTAACTCCGAAAGTGAGGTCTGCGGAGCGTGATCTCCCTGACAATGTGACCTAGATATCATACACATCGTCTTAGGCTTCCTCGTCCTCATCATCTTCTTTTCTGTCGTCATCCCATCAATCATCCTGGGCCTGGGCAGCTTTCACCCCCGGGGGAGGGGGGGGGGAGCTTTTAAAGAGGGTTTCCTTACGTTCTTAACGGGTCCCAGTCTGCTTTTCATCACAGATCTACGCCTTGGCCAAAGCGCCGCGAATCCATTCTATTGTTCAATGTGGACTTCAGGGCGAAGCGACACCTAGACGCATTGGGCGGATTCTCAAAAGCACGCGTTAGGAGGAAGGGGTTGACAGGGCAATTGAACCCGTCACTACTGCCGTAGCTACCATATCCGGCGGACGATCATGAGGGATGAGCGGATGACGGTGCCCCTTCAGCCATTCAACCATGCGGTCGGAGGTCACAGCCTCATCTACAAGTTCACCCGACGAGCAGTCTGCAAGGTGCGTCCCTCTCCTTTATGCCTTGCCTCGCTGATGTCGTCCTAGCCTCTTGTAAGTCGAGAGAATCTGTTCTACGAGGAAGTCGAACGACTCGCCCCCGCCCTTCTTGCTTTCATTCCCCGCTATCTCGGCGTCATGCTCGTCGACTATCGCCTTGCATTGCTAGACCCGACATCTAGTCCTCGAGAAAGCGCATACAGTTCCCCTCCAACATCCCTTCCTCCCAGCCCTCGCTCTCGACCGGTCATGCACAGATCTTCCACCGGAAAGATCAACCCGAACCAAGCGGAAGGAGTGGAGATTCCAGAGGTATCACTCGACTTCAATCGCCACGTCGTCCCGGATTGGCTTTTCCGGTCAGACGACCGAGAAGATAGGGTTCGTCTGACGAGTCGGGATGCTCGACAATCCTCGGACGATGACATCGCTCTTCATCCGATCCTTCTGCCATCTTCAGTGATTAGTCCAAGGCAGGGATCGCATCCTCCGGTAAGCTCGTCCGGACCGGCCTACTTTCTTTCACCTTCACCCAGCTTGCGACACCCGCAATCACCTGTGACTCCTATATCCATCAAGGAGATCAAGGAGATCGAGGAGTTCTCGACCCCGGCTTCCTCACCACCTGCATCGCCTTCAAACGCGATCACTCATCTCCAACATCCGTTTCCACATCCTTCCCGTCTTGAAGGCTTCTTTCCGGTCATAGACGGCCATGCTAGCGGGTACGCCTCTCCGCATCTCACGTTCGGCGGCACCGGCTCCACCAAGGTCAACATGAAATTGAAGGACCATGTCTTTGCAACAATACTCAAACGGCTGAGGAAGAAAGATCTACAGTCATCGTATTGGAGCGATGACGATGCGGACGATGAAGGGGATGCTGGCTCACTACGCTCCGAAAAGCGATGTCGGCATGGCGAAAACCGACATGAACGGCGTGGGAGTCTGAATGTGCGCCTTCCGCCGCTGGAGGATGAGTCGATCAGGCGGACTCAGAGCGATGCGATTCTGACCGATCGCCGGTATGGCGGTTGGTCCAAGCGGGAGGCGGACCGTCTGCCCCATATGGACGAGCTGGCCGACGACCCCCTCTCAATGCGGTCGAAGGTGAAAGTGGCCCTCTCCTCCGAATGGCGGTCTGCGACTGTAACCAGCAACGCCGAATCTCGTGCCGTAACCCCTTCCCCCTCTCTTCACCCTTTCACCGCCGGCGACGATGGGCCTCGGCGGAAGCTATTCATCTTCATGGAGGATCTCACGGGACGGCTGAAGCACCCCTGCGTTCTCGATCTCAAAATGGGGTCGAGGCAGTATGGTTACGATGCGACGCCGGTGAAGAAGCGGAGTCAGCGAAAGAAGTGCGACCTCAGTACTAGCAGAACGCTCGGTGTGCGTATGTGCGGGATGCAGGTGAGTGGGCTTCGCGTCCTTCGAGTGTGACATGCTGAGTTGCAATTTCTTCTCAGGTTTGGAATAACAGCACGCGATCCTTCGTCTCGCAGAACAAGTATCAAGGCCGCGCCACCAAAGCTCCGGATTTCCCACAGGTTCTCAGAGCCTTTCTCAGCGATGGCGAGCAACTTCTCATCGATCACATCCCCATCATCATCCGTAAACTCCAAAAGCTCGCCACAATCATCCTTCAGCTCGAAGGATTTCGCTTCTACGGGTGTTCGCTCCTCCTCATCTATGAAGGCGATAAGGACACGCAGACTGATTACGCTCGTCACGCTCGCGATCGAGTCGGTATGATGGATGATGATGACGAGCATGCGAAACATCATCATCGACCGAGTCCGCGCAGACACGATAATTCCAGCCGTCGCAGCCTTAGTGTAGACTCGAATCATCGCCGCCATCGACCCCGGCCAGAACGACCTGAGTGTGGACCAGCCCGGAGGCCCAACGTCCGGCCGATCCGCGGAGAAGTCGACATTCGCGTGGTGGACTTTGCGCACACAACGACGGGTCGCGACTTTATCCCTTTCGCCCCGGGTGAGGATCACGTCGGCCCCCTCGACAAGGGATACGAGTCGCGTATCGACGAGACGACGGGTCTGGCGATGGCGAGGTTCCCGGCGCGACGCCCGAAGCATCCGGATCTTGGGTTCGTCTTTGGGTTGAAGAGCGTATGCGAGGCGCTGAGGGAGATTTGGGCTCATGATAGGGGAGAGAGAGGGATGAGTGAGCTGACGGACGGGAAGGTATTTGAGAGGGCTTTCCCCGAGGGATTTGACACGGCTTTGCTTTCTACATGATTTACAGCGCAATGAGTCTTGATGCAATCATGTTTATTGAGTGGAGGACATGTTGCATCATCTCAGGGTAAGCCTCAGGTTCGCGGCCATGACGTCTCCTCAACGCTGGAGGAACCTTCTCCACGTCAAGCTGCAAGAGTGTGCTGCAGCTCGGACATCAAAACTACAAAACCGATGCACCCGTCATCTCCCTCAAAACTCTTCCGAAGCCGCCCACTCGCTCACATCAAACCCATCCTCCCCATCCCTATCCACCTCCATCCCACCCCACCCCATCCCAACAGGCGCCGAAACAGTCTTCCGGAACCCCCTCGCCATCCCCCTCGTGCTCCCAGGCAAACCCTTCGTCCTCCTCCCATCCGGTCTGGGTAACTCTTCCGGCCGGGCAAATAGCTCAGGCTGAGTGATGTTTGGCGAGACAAATACGCGTGGGAAGTCGTCGGCTGACGTGCTCGAGGCGGAAGTGTGGAGGGTGAGATAGGGCATGTCCTCGTCAGCTTCGACTTCCGTATCGGAGCCGGAACGTTCTTCGGCGGGACTAGATCGTCGCTTTCGCCATGATCGCGTCCGATCGGGATTCGGTGGTGTCTCCCTGTCCAGCTGTTTCGGTCGCGTTACTACTCTCTCTGGCGAGCTCGAGTCCCGGTGGCGGTTGGACGCGGACGCGTCGAGGGAGTCGGAGTAAGGTGTCAGCTCTCGAGACCGGAGCATCCCTTGATGTATGATCCGCCGCGCATCGATATACGTCTCTTCAGCCGTTTGGAAGCTGGCCGGGCTGGTGGAGGAGGAAGAAGAGGATGGCGGGATGGCGGGGAAGGATTGGGTACGGTCGAATCTCCGACCCTGAGCGACGCCTGATGAGGGTCAGACAAAAAAAAACTCAAGGCGGCGAAGGAAATGCGGGGATGAAACGATTGAGCTCACTGTGACGACTTTTCGGGCCGACGTTCTGTAGTGCCCGCTGGATGTGATCCGGTATGTTGAATTGGGTACCGTACTTCTCGGCCGTGGTCGGGAGAGAAGCGGTGGGTCGGAGTTGACGTTTGGGTGGATTTTGCATGGCGCGTTGTTGGAGGTCACGGAGTCTCGACAGCGGCGTGAGACACGGACCTGTGAGGCTCGATTCTCAACGATGGACTGTAAGATGGGGAACCCATTGGGGTTGACCTAAGGCCAAGGAAAGCGAGGGCTGCAGCTCCGAGAAAGAATTGATTTCCCTGATCAGCGCCTATCGAACATCTAAGAAGCCTATAAATCCTTCCGCCGGAAAGTTTGCTCCCGGGACCTTCCGCACTCCACACCTGTTCTCGCTTATCAAAGCCGGAAACATCCCCCTTTCACCATCAAGGTTTTAACAAACAAGACCTGAGGACGGGCCGGAAAGTGTGTGGCACACCAGAGCAAGAAGAATTTCTGATACGCCATGGTCAACGCTAAGGAAGATACCGAGTTGTACGTCCCTCATGTCCCATCATGTCCCATCACATACTGACACAACCCAGCAACGACGCCCTCCGAGCGCACGGCATCCTGCCCCCGAAACAACCCTCCCGTTCCCCATCTCCTGACTCACCTCATCTTACCCACTCTCAAGCTCTCCAATCCGTAGCAGCCACCGCAGACGCCTCCCAGCTGATCACCCTGCTCGAAGGGGACAACCTCGACTCGGACGATGAGCGGATGTTTGAAGATTATAAGCGGAGAAGGATTCAGGGGATGAGGGTCAACGAGAAAAGGGGGAGGTTCGGGACGATGGAGCCGCTCGGAAGGGAGGATTTCGTGCGGGAGGTAACGGAGGGAAGTAGGGTCTCGCTGGATGATGCCCCTGACCAAAACGAAGAGGAGGAGGATGAGGCTGAGGGAGGGAAGCCATCGGGACGATTGCGCGGGACGGGAGTGGTGGTGTTTCTGTACAAAGACTCGTACGTCTTACCACCCCGAGTGAGCGCCATTGATCCAGCTTGACCTGCGGTGTCCCGCTATCCCAACACCTCCGCCCTCTCCTGATCCAACTCGCCGCCGTCCACCCCTCCACCAAATTCATCTCGATCCCCGCCTCCCTCTGTATCCCGAATTACCCAGATAAGAACGTCCCGACCCTCCTAATATACCGCGATGGGGAGATGTTGGGGAACGTCGTGGCTGGAGCCGGACTCAACGGGATGAAGACCTCAGTCCAGGGTACCCGCGTTCCCTACCTCGTAGAAACGTCGAGCTGATGTGGAAGGTAGATCTGGAGCGATTGTTAATCTGGTATAAAGCGATGGAGGGACCGTCGTCGGTTCTACGGAGGCGGAAGGAGGCGGATGGAGAGGAGGAAGATAGATTGGGCCATGGGGTTGGAATGATCAATGCGAGACGTGGGGGGTTGCGGAACGGAAGGGGTAATGCGGGAGGAGATGATGATAGCGGGGAAAGTGATCTGGACATGTAACGACTTGGTTTTGAGAGGGATGCGGAGCAATTGAATGCATTCCAGTCGGAGACGTTACAACTTCCTCGTTGGGTATCCTACCTACAACAACAGCCGTATGCCGGACGGCGGGATTGAAATCTCTGAAGTGTGGAAGTGAGGGTCAAGACCGAATAGTTTAGCACCGAGGAATAACTTTCGTCGATCCGGTCTTGGATATTCAAGCCCCAAGACCAGAGTGCGCGACATCCTCATAATCCTGGAATACATGGATCGTTGCAATACAACAATCTGAATGTCACCTGCCCGTCATGAAAACCCAGAGCCAGGCGGTTTCGGCTTATAATTTGGACTTCCCCCTCCTCCACCCATCCCCTGTCCTCCGCCCTGTCCCCTTCCAGTCGGTGCTCGAGTCTCACCTCGCGCAAGCCGAAGGACTTCCAGCCGAGTCCATTTTTGCGCATCCGTACCTTGACCGCGGACGCCGAGATGTTGGTCGGTTGGTCGATTTCGCCAGAGGTTTTGCGAGCCGGAGCTCATCTCGTGGTTGGTAAGGAAGGGGTGGGCTTCTACTCAAAACATCAGTTGCCGTGTTTTCAGCGATACAACGATACTGACCAGTATTCAGTACATAATCATCCAAAGACATTACGTCCGGCTCAGACTGCAGTAAGAAGTGATACCTATCCATCACATGTTAGCATACATCAGGTCGAGGTCCTCGAGGAACCCACTTGAGAGTCTCCGCAAACACGAAAGACTCCATGTTGTCACCGTAAACGAAGTCCTCTCGCGTGACATCTAGGATGGACGAGATCCCGCCGTCCACTTTGGAAGTGGTCACCCATGAGACGAAAATCTTCCATCCCTTCTCTTGCCATTTCCGATCGCCCGTCAAGCGATACCTGCGTCGCTCTGATCAGCGTCGGGTTTGGGAAATGAGGAGAGGGGAGAGGGAGAAAGGGAACGGGAAGGGGGAATTGTGCGCGTCGAGGGGAGAGAGGGGAAGGAAGAGGAGCTTCCACTGGAAGGAAGGGATAGGAAGCAGAGGGAGGCAGGAAAAGGGGGGGATCGAAGGCGACGACAACCTACATATAATAGATCGACTCGATCGTCTCTGGCCGATTGATCCCCCTCCTGACCACTTTCTTCGAACCCGGCGGAATCCCACCCAACCGTCTGACATACGCCACAGCATCTCCCAGCTCGCCTTCGGCAGCTGAAGACACCGCTTCCCCATCATGATTCCACCGTAACACCCCATTACGATCCTTGTGTACCAAGGTATCGTCGATGGGATCCTGTCCGAGAAGAGGGTGATACGGTCGTCCATCAAGCGTAACGTTCTGATAGGTGATGGCCTTCGGGTTGAAGAACTCCACGACTTCTGGTTGGAGGCCTGTGGGTGTTGCTGCGCTGAGCCAGTAGCATGACTGGGTGATCCGTTGCGCATCTACGAGATCCGCATGTCGATCGAGGAGTCGGGCACCGAGACCGAGCATCGCGCCCGCGAAACAGGTGAGATGTTCGATCTCGGGAATCAATCGGTTGTTCTCGTGTTTCCCAATGGCGAGGATATCGTGGTCCGGGATAAATGCGATGTCGACGTAGAGTAACTCCTTGACCTTGGCTACGCTGTCCTCGTAAACCTCCCGCCATTGTTGAGCTACGTCCGAGGCGCCAAGGAGTTTGTACGTCTTGATCAGATACTCGTAGTAGCTATCTGCGAGACCTCCCAGGGCAACCTGACCATTGAGAGGAAGCTCGAGGGTGGCATCGGGCTGAAACCAAAGGGGGATGAGAGGTGAATGAGCTGCTCGAGGGATGACTCGTTCTTCCAGGTAGTCCATAGCTCTTTGAGCGAAATCGAACCATTTGCGATCACGGGTGATGTGACTGAGTCGGATGAACTCCAGACTCATACTGCCGACCTCGGCGATCGAGACGGTTCCCAGGCGGAAAACCTCGCCTTCAATCCCCGGATCGATCCGACCAGCAGGTAGCCCAGACATGGTGTTGAAAGCCTTTCCGAGGATTCCTGCGAGCTCCACTGACCGCTCCAGAAGCAGGGTATCGCCAGAGAGGTCGTAAGCTCCCAGCATCCCACCGAGGTATCGGATCGTCGTTTCGAAGACGGGTAGACTCGTACTCGTATCTCGTACGACCGTCCACACTTCCTTCGGGTCTTCGTCGTCGTCCGTCGGTTGTGGCTCGGACACGTACCCCTGGGACCAGTCCCGACCGCCGAGCCAGTGGAAGTTGACTTGGTTGATGTGCGGTCGGCAGAGATTGTACTCGTCTTCGAAGCCCATGATGAGGAGGGTGTCGAGGGAATCGATGATGGAGGCACCCCAGCTAAAGCACCAGTCAGTGGTTTGGTCCCATCATAGACGTTTGTGTCGTACTTGTTAAACGGGTTCGAAGGGATCTTTGAAACCGGTTTTACCTCGTCATGTCCTGATCGCAACCATAAGCCGCCGTCAAAACCTTTGTCCAGCGCAATTGCCCACCCCAAGCATAAGTCTTGTACGCCTGCCAAGCCCAAACGAACCCTCTTCTCACAGCCTCCCTTCTCTCCTCCCTCACCATCTTCTGCTCCGCAGTCTCCCACCCATCTCGTCCCCTCGCAAACCCCTCCCATTGTACTCTCCGGACATCTCCTTTCGGTTGATCCCACATCTCCGGCCCGACCCAATTCTTACTGAACGCGTCGTCCGGTATGACCCATCCTTCCACAGGCGTGGTCCCGACCTCTGGCGGCGGGTCCGAAATGATCTCCCTCAATCTCTCGTTGGGAAAGAAATCGTCCTCGGGCGGTTTTAGGAAGTCGGGGAGATGGACCTCGGCAAAGAGCTTGGAGGGCGCAGGGAGGAGTGAGAGGTCGGGGTGCATTGGAGCGATGTAATCATCCACAGGCACAACCGCATCCTCGTCGTCCTCTTCAGCTGATGGAGGGGGAGCAGGTTTCCCAAACGGCAACCCCAATCCCCAACCCCAACCTTTTGGCTCCGCGGTTTCCACTCCCCCTTCATCCTCCCATATATCCTCGAGCTCACCCACCTCCCCATCCGACTTCCACTCCCCACTCAGTCGAGGAGGGCGAAGGGGCGCGTATCTATAGTCAGAGATGTAGAGGACGACACCAGCAGCGATGGCGACACCGAAGATCCATCGTGCTCGACGCGCCAAGAAACGTTTGGGATAACATCCAGGGGAGGGGATGCCGGCTTCTACATCGTGATGATTTCGCCAGCTCATCTTAGAGTGAGATCGTGAGCAGTAGGGAGAGAATGCCCAAGAAAGCATAAAGCTCTTCGGGTGCTATAACGTGATTCCCCTATTAATGGGACACCCCCCTTTATTGGCCACTGCATCACATCTACTGAATATCACTCTCCGAAAGGGTCCCCTGCTTGCATATCCCAGTCCATTGACTCAAGCACAGTGTGAACGTCTTCAGGGAGGTCT
>JAABUL010006795.1_pt1 | contig 12897 bp, 11 predicted proteins | sample 5559151 | NCBI WGS metagenome assembly JAABUL01 (sample SAMN10711876, study PRJNA513368) | rock metagenome | isolation source: Antarctica rocks | place: Antarctica: Victoria Land, Pudding Butte sud | reverse complement strand
GACCTAAAATTGTCCTGAGAGAGGTCCCAACTATTCTCGGCGTCAACAGCGGTTACTAAAATTGTTCGTAAAAACGCTTCAGGAGGGGGCAAATCCCAGGAAGCGTCTTTGACCTCCTTATCGAGCCTTACAAGCTCTTGTAACAGAAACCCAAGTCGATTTTTCTTGGGAGAACTGCGTGGCTGATGGACCCAAGGCGGCTCTACGTTGTTCATGATAGCCGCACTTCCACCCATGTGTTGCCTTGTCGAATGCTCGATCCAACCGGGGACGCTGAAAAAGTGGGCGTCGCATTGCCTGCAACTCTTGATCTGATGGCCGTGAAGAGTCTGTAGGTGGCGCTGGTGCTCAATTTGTTTGGTGAATCGTTCGCAACACTTGATACAAACTAGCGGCGGTAATGGCTCAGGATTAAGGGCAGGTGAATCATCGGTATCACGTTGTAATTCAGTCGAATCCGTCCCTTTCCCCAACTGCAAACATAACATAGACGACTTTTGGTCATCAAGAGCATTTCTATGAGGCCCGGTTGGCCTGGATAAAGAGGTCATGTCCGCAAGCTTTGGGGGGTTTAACAGAGCTTTCGGCCGGAAATTCCTCTTGTAAACAGCCGCAGTGAATAGCTGGTCCTCAAAACTAAGCCTCTTATATTCCAGCTCAGCGCTCTCCGTAGAGACGAGGCTATCTCTGTCTCGTATTGAAGTGGATTCTCTAGACATGACAATGGTCCAGGCACTCGATTCCGCCTTACGGAAGACTTCGGTCTTTTCCAAAAGTGTCTCTCGCTGGATCGAGAGTGATGGTCTGGGAAACGGGGGTCTGTCAGTCGCATCTTCCTGAGACATGCTAGCAGAAGATACGTACAATTCCATTAGATTTAACAAGCACGTCATCGCAGTCAGCTGTCTTGTTATCCTATCCTGATGAGTCTTAATCACACCGCTATTCCACATGATCTTCACCTTCTCACGGAATCCTGGATCCTGTTCCATACTCATAACCGAAGCTAAATCAGCTTCGAGGGACGCAACAACCACGGAACCCAAATGCAGAGTCGATTCAACTTGATGGTAGATGTCTTCATCGATGCGGGCCTCTGATAGCTCTACTATCGCCTGTATCCGTTTGAGTACGATTTCGATCATTTGGCAGTCATTGACAACCTCGAGGACCGAGAGTTCAGCTTGTTTGAGCTGGCTGAAAAAGGCATGAAGATCTGTGGCAACTTTGCTGCATTTGAGTGCAAGACCCAAGCTTGCATTTATGATTGAGACGATTGATACTGGATCCATAGCGGAAACTTACAAGCAATATCGAATTGTGGACCTTAGAGATGATAGGGTCTGTTTACGGTTATCTTTGATAGATGGACGACCAGATGGGATGAAGGGTAAAAAGAGTTGGTAGGTCCTGTAATCGCGGCAAGGCTGCCAACAAACAACGGTCGAAACCTTGCATGGCGAATCGAACGAGCCTTAGCTGAGGATTCTCTACTCGTAATTGTTTAGGGCGTCCGGGGAATTCTGTCCGTCGCCCCGCCGGGCTATAATTATTTCTTCCAATTCTTGATTGCGTACGGATGCCAGGGGTTTTTGGTATCGGCAATACCTATTGCAGGAATTCTTCCCTGTGGGGCAGGTTGTGCATGTTGCTCATGATCGTGGACTACAGCTCCGCCTCGCTTTGTGGGAGCTTGGTCGAGGTCTAGTAAAATGGAATGATTTCAAAGATTAGGATATGGAGGTAGGTTGGGACAATAATAGCCAAAAACCTATGGGAAGGGCTACGGACCCCTGATTGCACGAGGTTTTTATGGCGGCGGACCATCGACAAAAGAGTTTGGAAATGTGGGCACGCAACATTGGAGGAAGATTGCTCTCAGTACTGTATGTCATCAGATATTCACCACCTCAGCAATTCGTCTCGACTTTCAGATGGTATTTCAGGAAGACGAACGTTTTCGACTGTCGCGGGGTTGCCTCGTAGCGACCTCGGCCTTCCATCTGCGGGCGGAATGGACGTGCACTGCAATGTTGGTCCTACTCTTAGCAGCCGCTTGGTAATGGGGGAAGTGTCTGGCATCCTTCACAGTTGTTTCTCCTCTCAATTCCTAGGAGACTACTCTCTTCGCGGCCAAACGTATATATACACGCTGGCCCGATTTATTCTCCCTCTCTTCCTTGTCTAAGCTGAACGTACTAGATCTCTGATTTATATTCACTGTGCTACCCCAGCACCTTCGTGGACATACTGCACTCATCCGTCCCAATCACTCTCCATATCCCACCATGGTCTACACAAAACCCCAGCTCTCACTATGGGAGAAAACAGCATTGCTCCTCGCAATCCTCCGAACCAGTTCGTCACCCACGAACTCTCCTCGCACAAAGACTAACAAACCACAGTATCGACCGGCCTCCAGACCTCCCTCGTCGCCCCCTTCCGCGGCGCCTCAGGCAGCGCCAAATATACCAATCATGTAAAATTGGCCATGCTACGCACCTTCCTCGAGCAAACCACAGTCCGCCAGCTACAAGCCATAGCACCCACAGTCGAAGAAGCATACCTGGCCCTCGCAAAGCAAAAAGGCTTCACGCCCTCAAGCATCACATGCGCCGACGGCACAAAAGCCTTCTGGATCGGCAGCCCCAAAGCCAAAAAAGTAATCCTATGGTTCCACGGCGGCGGCTTCAACATCCCCGCCGAATCAGGCCATCTATCCTTCTTCCACTCCATAGTCCAGTCCACAGGCGGAAAAATCTCAATACTGGTCCCTGAATACACCCTCGCCCCGCACGCCACCTACCCCCACCAACTGCACGAAGGCGTCGAAGTCGTTCGCCACGTTTCCACGACGCTGAAGCGCGAACCGCAGGATATAATAATAGCAGGAGATTCAGCAGGCGCTAATCTCTCAGTGGGCATATTGAGTCATCTACTACATCCGCACCCTGAGATCCCACCACTCGAATTGGACAACGCACTAGGCGCAGCGATATTATTAGCGCCATGGGCGAGCTTCAGGAGCGATTGGCCGAGTAACAGATACAATGCGAATAAAGACTTGGTATCGGCGCATGTGGGCGATAAGTGGAGCGAGTCGTTTCTGGGAGGGAAGGAGAGGGATGGGTATAATGAGCCGTTGTCTGCGCGTGAGGGATGGTTTGAGGGGCTGGGTGGAGTGGTGAGGGAGGTGCTTGTGGTTGGGGGCGGAGACGAGGTGCTGGTTGATTGTATCAGGGCGCTTGCTGAGATTCTGGGGAGTGTGCATCCTCATGTGACGACGGTGATTGCGGAGGGGGAATGGCATGATAAGCCTGTTAATGCGATGCTTGGAGGTGGTGGGGAGCAGAGTGAGGCTGTGAAGGCGTTTGTGAAATCGAGGTTATGAGATGGAGGAATTGTGTGCGTATGTGGATGGTGTTTACGTCTGACGGCCTCAAAGATGGACCTGAAACGTGCGCTGATTGGAGGATAGTAGAACAGCAAATGATGGGTATGTAGCGCGAATTTGTCTCTGCTGTATCATACAAGTCTTAACAGCCATTGAAGCCACGCGAACTCCAGAAATAGCAAGTCTACTGCAAGAAGGCTCCCTTCGAAATAATGCACCATCCAACCGATTCAACACCTACCAAGCATTCAGGCCATGACAGCGGTCGCTGGCGCTCCAGCCCTCATCCCATTCCTGCCTCCCTTACTCTTCTGCGAGCCCGGTTTTGCAAGCGTATACCTTACGAAAGTCAGCACCTGACACTCTGCCCATATATCGGGGGAGAAACATACTTAGCAAAAGCCCTCGCCAACGCCTTCTTACAGCTAACCTTCTGCCCACCCACAAACGAGTCCACCGTCACCGCAATAGCGCGATCTACATCCTGCGAAGTGCAGTACTCCGAAAGCCGCATCTTGCAGAACGCCTCGCTGATACGCATGATAGCTTCCAGATGACGGACCTATGGCTATGTCAGCATCTTGATCTGAGGTATGTATTGGGGAACGTACAGTGATGGGATAAGCACCAGTAGCCAACGATTCCCTCCTCATATCCGCAAATAACCTCGCCACTTTATCCTGATCGATCTGGTAAAGCTTCGGCCGGCAATGATCCCTCGCATACATGATATACTTCCTCAACAGCTCCTGCGGAATCTCACCCTCCTGCTTCGGTTCTCCGCCGTTGATTTGCTGCTCGCGCATTTCGGTGTCGTGTTCGCGCTCCATTGTGTTTGCATTGGCGTCGATGGAGTTGGCGGACGGATGAGCGCGGCCGTGGGAGTTGACTACGAAGTTTGCTAAGCGCTCGTCTTCTGCTGGATCAACGGTGTCGCGGACGACGCAGAGGATGTCGAAGCGGGAGAGTATGGGTTCGGTGAGTTCGACATTTTGGGCGAAGGGGATGGTGCTGTTGTAGCGGCCACCGATTGGATTGGCGGCTGCGATAATGGCACAGCGTGCTTGGAGGGTCGTCACGATGCCGGCTTTGGAGATGGAAATGGTTTGCTGTTCCATGGCTTCGTGGATGGATGTTCGGTCCTGGTCGTTCATCTTGTCGAATTCGTCGATCAGGCAGGTACCTTGGTCTGCAAGTACGAGCGCACCTCCTTCGAGGGTCCATTCGCTGGTTAGTGGATCGCGACGTACGCTGGCGGTGAGACCGACGGCGCTTGCACCTTGACCTGTTGCGAAGACGGCGCGATGGGCAGTTTTCTCTACGTATTTCAGGACTTGGGATTTGGCTGTTCCGGGATCACCGAGGAGGAGGATGTTGATATCGCCACGTATTTTGTGCTTGCCTTGGGCTTCTTTGCCAACTCCACCAAATAGGGAGAGAGCGACTGCTGTCTTGATGTCGGTATGACCATAAATGCTGGGAGCGATGGACGCGATGATTTTATCGCATATATGAGGATCGCGAGACAACGCTCGGATCTCACGCTCGTCTTCGTCGGTCAGACTGAAACCGGCCATTTGGTCATGTGCTTGAACTACGTGGTTTGCTTCGAGGATGGTGGCAAAGACAGGGAAACCATTGCGGTTGTTAAGCTGAGCATCGTAATTGTTGCGATAAATGCCAGTGACTTCAATCTCTTCGCCAGGCTTTGCTGAATCGATCAGATCCCACAAGAGGATGACTTCCCGATGACGAGGTAAACGACCGGCAGGTACCGTTCCTGGAGACTCTTGAAGAGTGAGTTTCTGGTAGTTGCGATAGATGGTCTTTTCCGAATTCAGAGTGAAGGGACCTCTTGATTGACAGTTCTGGCAATAGGAGATGCGGACCTCGACATTTGACTCTTGTTGGAAGGGACCCAGTGTCACACCGCATTTCGTGCAGTCGAAGCGAACGTATTTAAGCTGTGGAAAGACGCCTGTCCTTCGGGTCACAACACCGGAAACACGTACTAGGCAATTGAGATGTGTTTGGCGGAGCTGGCGAAGGGTATAGTGCACCGGAAGATCAGATATACGGACATGAATCTCTGAATGAATGCGCTCATAGTCGGGATAGTGCAACAGGGTGACATCCATAGCGACCTGGTCAAAGATCTTGAGCACCTCCGCAGGAGCGTTGGCGAGGAAGTATGCCAAGATGGCCTTCGAGGCAGAAAGGTGATCATAAGAGACTTCCAGAGACTCCGCATTGACTTCTCCTAGCGTTCGGACCCTAGTACCGTAGACGGAGGTGCCGTTGTCGTCTGTATACTCCGTGAGGAATGACTTGAACTCTCTAAATATTGTTCGATATACAGCAGGCAGTGCTACCCAGTCAGTCAAGCTTGAAGCTTTGACATCTTGTAACGTTTCGAGGGAAAGCTCTTCGTCCATGATATCCTCACCCATCTCTTCGTCATCTTGTTCTTCATCGTAATGATGCCTTCGTCGCCTTGGCTGTTTAGTGAGATCCATTTCCGCATCGTCATCCTCGTCTTGCAAGAACGCTGCTGGCATGCGACGTCTCCTCGCAAGCTCTCTATCACGCTTGTTCAATCGCGCTTCGAGCTGTCGTCGAGTCGCTACGTCCAGATCCTCGTAGTCTCCTTCATCATCTATATCTGCTCCAGCATATGCATCGTTCTCACGCGCTTTGTAGTCGCGCTCGAAGTTGTCTGCGAATAGATCAATTCCGTCTTCATCCTCAGCCATCTCATCTGCGTCGTCAATGTCTCCGATAAGGTCGCGATCAGGATCCAGTCCTTCATCATCATCGTCGTCGAGGGGCATCATGGGTGGGGAAGACGGAGGTGCTATCTTGGGTCAGTCCTTTGAAGTTGCAGGTATATGGGGGATATCTACGGCTTGAAGGTGGAACCGCAGATGAAGATGGAATGTCATCATCCGGCTCTCTTGATCGCTTGCGACCAGTACGGCCTACGGTACCTCGATTCGCCGCTGACATGTTGGGCCGCAGTGGTGAGCTGAAGTGTGTCAGTCCACAATCCTACAATGAAAGATTTGGATTGCTCAAGACAAAGCAATTACCTCATCTCGGATGCTATACGACTTGAACCTGATACAACACTTTATATACAAGCATTTGATGTTCAACACTGACACTGCGTGTAGAAATTCGTGATGAGAGGGGCTTGATCCATCGCAAAGGCGACATTCGTAGTCGCGCCGGAGCGCGTCGAAACGCGACTCTCAATTTTGCCGAAGTTTCCCCGCAAAGTGGTTCCTTGGCGGTTCCTAGGCTTACTGTCAAGACAGACGAGACATTTATGGCTGTATTGAAGCTCCTCTGGATATACCTTCTTGGGTGCTTCAAGACTCTCCAATTCACTACAATTAGATCAGATCGGTATCTGTGCGATCATTGGGCTTTCTATCTACCCTGTTCGCAACCACTTTTCCTTGATCAACAACAGACCCGAGTCTCCTCAATCTTTCCTCACAACCATGGATGCTTCCGAAAGACCTGATGCTCCTAACGGCATCGTGGGCATTCCCGATACAGAAGACGCGCGCAACAGCAGCGTCTCCAAAGGCTCACAACACTCGCAAACCGCCTCCGACTTCATCGACAGCCAGCTACAACTTGAAGCCGACGCGCGCGAGGCTCTCCCCTATGCCTTCGATCACTGCACACAGCCTCTAGGACCTCTCCGCCAGAACCTTTTCTCCTGCCTTACATGCAACCCGCCACCCGAATCACCTTCTGATCCATACACGCCAGCCGCAGTCTGCTACTCCTGCTCAATCGCGTGCCATGGCGAGCATACCTTGGTCGAGCTCTTCAATCGGCGCAACTTCACCTGTGATTGCGGAACAACGAGATTGCCTGAAACGTCGCCATGTACGTTGCGCATCGATCCTGCAACGGGCATGAAAGGGCCTGTCCACTCTCAGGCGCCAGCAGAGGGAAATACGTACAACCAGAACTGTCGAAACCGTTTTTGCGGCTGCGGGGAAGTCTACAATGCAGAAGAAGAGAAGGGTACCATGTTTCAATGTATAGGTCTGGCTGGAGAATCCGACGGTGGATGCGGCGAAGACTGGTGGCATCCAGAGTGTGTGGTTGGTCTAGGACGAGAATGGGCCAAGAAGGCGAGAGATCAAATCAAGGAGGAAGCCAACGAGGTACTGAACGAGGGCGAGGAAGCCGAGGCTGGACAGCATATGCCTCCAGGGTTTCCCCATGAAGACAGATTCGATACTTTCATCTGTTACAAGTGCGTCAATGCGAATCCTTGGATCAAAAAGTACACTGGCTCTGCAGGCTTCTTGCCACCAACGTATCATTCATCGTCGGATAATACTGGCCAAGGATCAACAGAATGGGAAGCGGACGCTGAGAGGTAAGAATCACCCGGCTTATGACGGACTCGTAGCCTTGGTTTATTGACCTACACAGACGCCGTTCCCAGTATAAAGCCGCTCAAGCTGAAGCCATAGAGGATTCTATAGCACAATTTGAGACCAATGGCCTGGCAGAAGATTCCTCACTTGAAGCAACACATACAAACAGCTCCGCCAGCTCCAAGAAGCGCACAGCTGACGATGCCGAGTTTGACCATCCGGCCGCCTCGAGTTTAAAGAAGCCCAAAGCAGCCGCCCCTCTGTATCATGAATACCTCCCTGAAGCACCCACGGGCACTTTCTCTCTCTTTTGCAAAGAAGACTTCCGCGAATACTTCTGCCGCTGTGCGGAATGCTACCCTCTACTGAAAAAAAACCCGCAGCTAATGGAAGAGGAGGAGTCATACGAGCCTCCCATCTCCGAAAGTGGCGACGAGGCTGGTGGACAAAGTGTAGGGACGGGAAGCCTGCTTGACAGGGGAGAGGCAGCGCTGAGTAACGTGGATCGTGTGAGAGCTATCGGTGAGTGACCTTTCACCATCATCATCCCTACACCAGACTACGAGATGATTCTGATTGTTGCCTATAGAGGGTGTAATGGTCTACAACCATCTCAAAGACAAAGTCAAAAGCTTTCTGCAGCCATTTGCAGAGAGCGGTCAAGCTGTAGGCGCAGAGGATATTAAAGCGTACTTTGAGAAGCTGAGGGGCGATGAACAAGGAATCACAGCAGCATCCGTCTCAGGCGCTGGGAGTAACGGAGACGGCGGTGGTGATAATCGAAGAGAGCAGAGTGGTAAGTCAACCTCTCCGTCCGGTTTCTTGGTCAAGATGTGCTCATAGCGTCGTTATAGGCTACTAGATCTTCAAATGGTGACTGGAGTCTTACCTAGGTCAAGTGACCGCCCTACATAACAGCATTGGCAGGGTAGAAATTAGACCACCTCACCGCTGCTTCCATATCATCCACTCACCCTGTATACTTACCATGTCACCTCCTCTCAAATGCAGCTGCTGCACTGGAACGCTTTTATAACCCAGTCTAGTCGCCCATGTACAATAGTGGGCTTTCCAAGCCCGTCAAAGCAACCACTGCCATGAAACCCAAGCCAATCACAGCATTCATCACCAGCGGATTCAAACTCGAAGCCAACCAATTCTAATGTTGACAAGCTGAAAGACTCACGGTCGCTATCTCTTATTACCCGATAATCAATCAGACAAGCATACAGCCCGCCGGAATGTCCGCACAGCACTCTCGACAATTCCCAAAGCTGTTCGATTCCACCATAGCTCCAGCCCCTTAAGCAACACTTTTCCGAGCTCCCACCTCATCAACTCCCCGCGGCTCAAGTACTCCAGTCCAACAGCGGCCAGAATGCGCGCCTGCGAGCCCAAAAATGACAAAGACTTGGCCTCAGTAAGCTCTTCAATTGCCGACAAGCTGGCTGCTGCTCCACTAATCAACCCGGAAGCCAGCTCCACAAGTTCCAAATCGGCGCAAGGCTTGAGTGTTGAAGTTCGATTGCTAGACGCTGCTGTATATCTAGTTAGGAGTGACTTATAGCAATAATGCGTTGTGGGACCTGAATACCTTCCAATATATCCGCCCCCTACTCCGATTCTCTTCTTTTTATTTGCGTTCGTTGGCAAAGTTTGTAACAACTTGTTCCGTCCTTTATTAGCTTGGTAATATCTTCTTATGCATCTCTACTATTTCATGTGTCTTCATTTGTCGCCTTCGTGTACTAGCTATCGTTTCACTGCAGCATTGGACGTCCTTATCTAGCCTACGGTGCTAGAAGTGAAAGCTGGGAGTTGAAGGAGAAGGGACTCAAATGAGAATATGGGGAGGAAAAGGACGTGCTGAACGATGTTTGCAAGATTGATCTCAAGATTGACGTCCCAGGAGTGTACACTTGCTTGTCCCTGTGTCAGTGGAGAATACAAAAGGAAAATACTTGCGAAGTACAGGCTATAAGGTACTTAGTAGTTTTCTGAGCCGAGGTATGCATACAATTACAACATGATCATGGGCAGGCAATCATATATGGGAATGCTACGGCCAAGTACCAAACACAGCAGGGCAATCTCAGCTTTCCACCCACCTACCCCAGCACGTCAAGCTACAGTAACGTTCTCACCAAAACTCCCGCCAATTACTTGGATTTCGAGATGTCCTTTGATACCTTCATCGCGTCAGTCAAACTCCCACATAGCTCCGAAGTGAACAACGTCAACGGCTTACCGAGATCATCCCAAATGCCAGACTGCCCCTTGCGGATGCACATTGCATTAATCGCCACCGCCGCGTCCCAGAATTTATACCACACGCTTGTATCTTCCTGATTGGGAGCACGCGTGCTGACGAGCATGGTACAAAGACCATCTGTAGATATAGTCAGGATCAGTAGTGCTATAATCATAAAAATTGGAGGAGTCATAATTACCATCCGATGTCCATTTTCTCGGCAATACAGTGTCAGGATCTGTGCCAACTCGACCAAATGTTTGAGTCGTGGAGGAAGTCCGCATGCGGTCCGCAAGACCCTCGCAGGCAGTCAGAATTCGATTGTCGCTGGGGATGCTGCCGTAGCAGCGTAGTTCGGGTCGGAAACGAGAGACTGTCACTGAGAGACCGCCGTCGCCTGTATTTCCTCATCGTCAATAACATCGCTTGTCATTCCGATTTATGCAGATTGGCGCCTTACCAAAATCCCACACCGCGCCTCCAGTCGACGATTTACCATGCACACATCCATCAATCACCACAGATGATGCTAGTGCCAGATCCGCTAGCCTCGCTTTTGCGATCGACCGTCCCGGCCGTAGAAGGGGCTCGATGGCGCAGGTACCGTCCGCTTATGTTATTTCAGCACTTGGTTTGGCTATTTAGAATATTCCATGGGTACTCACAGCTCAGATACCTTTTCGGCAGTCCAATATCGTATCGCCTGTCCGCATCACGGGAGCCGAATGTCAGTACTGGACCTGGGGCACGTGGTATTGCTGCCCAAGCTGACAGACAGCTTTCGGGGTTCAAATTGCGATCCCATTTTCCGCCGTCGCAGGTGTACTTTACAACCGTGTCTTGATCGGGTATTCCACCGGATGAAGTGGCATTCAATTCACTGGTGATGATCGCCGTCGCCGGCGATGCTAATGAGAGCGATCCATTGCTGTTCACCAACCGAGTGAGTGGACCGCTCAATGACGCTGGGACCGCCTGAGCTATAGGTTGTGGAAACGACACCACTGCTGCTGAGGCCAGAGAGATTACTGATTGGATGGTTAAGAGAAAGAACATCTTCGGCGAAGGGAGGATGAGATGACAATGGAGTAGTGAATGGGTCCGAATCTCAGGCCCATATTTATACCTTCGCGCGCACGGCGATTGGATTCCAACTCCCGGATGAATATGAGTTCTTTACGGTTCCAGTGGGATTGATCTTCGGGATTTGGCGTTCATGTGATCGAAATGGCCTCCAAAGTGCGGTTAAGCGGCCCAGGTCGCATATGTGGGGTATGGGGGTATGGGGTAACAGGTAAATCCACTGGAGGGTAGGGATACTCCCCGAGTAGTCACGGTTGTTCTGTAACATCGTACAGTCAGTCGAACATATGCAACCAGTGGTCAGCTCTTGGAGTAAGCGATCCGTAATTAGCAGAGTCTAATGACCATTTGAGGGATGAACTTCCACGTGTTTTCTCCTATAGTAATTGCGGCATATAGCCGCAAGTCACTTCTTAACCAGTAAGGCTCGGCTTACCATATAACAATGAATCTTCAGATGCCGTCGAGAACCTGCTGTCCCATCCTTGGTGAGCTTATTCTGAGCCGTGATTATACATCCGGCCGCATCCTGTGGTCGGCTTTCAAACCACGTGGCAAGTCCCTGTCGTTGTTTTGGTTTCCCAAAGCGTTGTTGGCTATTTCCCGCGATGGAAGATATTCGGTACTCGTTGGGGGAAGTGCGGCGTGTCTGAGCAGTACTGGCAATAACACTCGGATCGAATAAATGATCGTCCTAGTCAATCCTTCTGAAAATATTTCCTGCTTTGCCAGGGCCATGATGGCTGGGAGTGAAGACCCCGAAGGCTCCACTTGGCATCGCTGCCACGGTACCTGTTCAATCTTCTCGATTCCAACACTAACATGCGTATCTAGTTTTGCAGCTTCCTATTCCGCAAATAGAATATCTGCCACGCCAACGGACGAGGAGCGTCTCGAGGCAACTCTCGCCATTGAGTCCTCATGAATGACACTTGACTAAACGGCAGTACTTGTAACTTAGAGCGACTCAAAGCATCTTTCTCGCCCGAAGTACCGATGAATATTAAGGCTCTGCAATATGTGAGCTGCGTCTTGATTATCTAGAACAGGATTCTGTTATCAAAGTCCTAGCCCAAGAAGCTGCTCTGCTCTACACACAATCGCAGTAAGTATTGAAAACCATGTTGTCAGAACAGATTCAAGCCTTCAGGGGCAGTATAGTGTACTTCAACAACGAAAGAAAAGGTACCAAGAGAAGTAGCAACTTTACACGGCGGCCATCAGCACATGCAATTGCCGGTGTTTCATCAGCCATCAGCAAATGATGGAAGAGATTGCTTAAGCGAGCCATTCTTCAAAATGTAGTATCAAGCGACAAGCGACTCAGAGTGAGCGTCGAGAGCGTTAGTAATAGGACGGGAGGTACTAAATTCTCTCCTCCCTCTTGGTGCGATATCCTATCCCAAATTTAGCAGTGCAGCGGTGGCCTAATAGTAGTAACTCTGGTAAGCTTCTTGTCTTGGTGGGAGGAAAAGCCTCTTTCTTTCTAAGATAAAACGTTCATGAAGGAAAGCGTCTACTTCTAAAGGGCTCGGAGAGGTGTCTCGTGTGAATGTATTTTCAATCAAAGGTACGAGATGAAAGATTGCCTCAGTACCTCAGACGTGCTAATTGGCCAGCAAGCTGGTCGCTAAGTCCCTTCGGGTTAGCGAGGCTGACTACGCAGCGTAGAGGCAGCACGTCTAAGCGTAAATATCTGTAATTTTACCAGATATCATGTTTTTAGCTGACGCACCCGCAAAATTTTTGGCTTATTAATAAAA
>JAABUL010006794.1_pt1 | contig 12898 bp, 12 predicted proteins | sample 5559151 | NCBI WGS metagenome assembly JAABUL01 (sample SAMN10711876, study PRJNA513368) | rock metagenome | isolation source: Antarctica rocks | place: Antarctica: Victoria Land, Pudding Butte sud | reverse complement strand
GAGATGGGCCGCTGAGACTAGGGGTATGTCGTGTTCTGATGATGGTATGGATTTTGAAATAGGGGTGGACGCGGCTGAACGGACCAAACGATATAGGCGAGGGAGGAAAGCTTCCAGAGCGAAATGATTAGATACGGGGCTCACAATACCATAGACTTCCGAGGCGTGAATCGACGTTCGCAGTCACAATTGATCCGGATGCTTATCCACATACTGCCATACTTCAATCACCCTTATATCGATGCAGCTAACAATCGTTTTCCTCTCATCGAGTACATCGAAGCTTTTGCTTGTCCCCAGAGCAGACCGGTATCTTTCTCGACAAATTACAAGACGCTCTTACTCTTCTCTAACCATATTCAAAGCTTCGCGTCCTTTCCATTCCTTTCCATTCCCTTTCTTTGCTTCTCTTGCGTCGATATAACAGTATAATTACCTCAATACCTCCTCTACGTATACACAAAACCCTCCGCTTTCCACTCCTGGCGAATATCGCTCAACTCAAACACGAGCGAGTTACAATCTGACTCTACCAAATGCAGCAGAAAGATATCCAGCCTGAAACTGGTAGATAGGTAGTCGGTGATGATTGATGAATTTGAGTTCTAACGAGTAAGTGATGGTCTGAACAGCGATTGTCCGCTTGTGGGCTTGTAGTGTGGGAGGCAATAATCTATTGTCTATAGACGTCGGATTTGTGCTGGGCGGTAAGAAATGATATGGTCTATCTGATGTATGTGTCTGTTGACATTCTTGCTCTGTAATGCGGGTATATTTTGTTTATCCTACTCGCTTGAGGGGCAGCTTTTTGCCTCTATCCAACTTTGCAGGGGATTTTTGGGATGTAGTATCAATCTTGCTCTCCTTCTTTATTGTTGAGATAAGTGATACTGGCTGGAATATTCTATGAAGGGCGCTAGGAATACCAATAATATATCTAGATCTTTAAGGTTAAGGATTAGTCTAACTAAAGTAATTAAAGTAATTAAAGCGATTCAAGCGATTCAAGCGATCAAAGCGATCAAACCCATCCTAACCCATCCATTACCATCATCGATTAACCTAAGCGATATCCCATACCACCTTAGCTATCATACTCCTGATGATGCCCTATGATATACGCTGCTAACTTCATCGGTATGGTTTAGGCTTTAGTCGGGTCCTGTAGTAGTGGGAAACCGATGTCATTGAATTTGGCAAAACGAAATACCTCAAACCTCTAACCTCTTAAAGCCCATAGCCCGACAATTGACTGCATTGATCTATCTTACCACTTTACGCTTTATTTATCTATCTATCTACCTATCGCTCTATCTCTCCATCCATAGCATGCAAGCAAGCAAGTAATACTAAACACACCATATCGGAATCCACACCAAAGTCATATCACAAAACCCCAACAGCCCCAAAAAGCAAAAAGTGACCCAAGGAACAAAAGGAAGCCATTGCCAACCCCGTTCCAACCCATCTGGTCAGAACCAACACCGACACCGCGCGCCGCGCCTATTCTCCTGCTTCTGCTGCCGCTACTCTTGGGCGCGGTCGTCGCTATCGATGTCGTAGATATTGCAGTGCTGGAGGTTGTAGGTGGAGATGTAGTCGTCGCTATTGAAGTCGGCGCCATCGACGCCGTAGCCATCGCAGACATAGAACTCGTAGCAGAAGCCACATCCACCACCGTAAAAATCCCACCCCCACCCGTCACCTTCGCCGTCGTCGATACCGTTACACTATCGCCACCTTCCTCCCCAAAAAACACCGACACCGTAGGAAAGGCAGTCAACACCCTTCCCCCTCCACCACCCCCTCCCACAATAGGTGCCTGTCCCCCACCCCCACCCCCACCACCACTCACCACCAATGAAGGCCCCCCTCCACCTCCACCTCCACCACTACCAGCCACAAGAGAAGAAGAAGAAATACCAGAAGAACCCCCACCAACAAAAACCCCCCCTACAGGCGGCACAACCGACGGGCCCATCATACTCGATGCAGCATCCGGATCCACTCCTTGAGCCCGAATGGCATAATCCATCTGCGAGCGATTGGATGGTCTAGTAAGCATGATACCGTTATCATCAGTACCGCATACAATAAGGGTTCAGTATTGAAGAGAGGAGAGGGAAAGCAAAGAAAAGAGAATAGAAAGGAAAAAGAAATGAAAAGGTCAACATACGGATTAATCACACCAACCATACCGCCACGACAATGTCCCCTACAACCCCACCGTATCAGCATATACATACCAAAAAAACCATGCCCAATCCCCCCCAGCCCCAAGCACTTCCTCCCACCCCCTACTAACCTCATACCGCAATAAAAATAAACCGCCTCCACCCCCTCCACCCTATACAAAAACTTTCTCCCCGCCGCACCACAGCCAAGGCACGAAGAGATGATGCCAGAGTACATCCCCCCCACCAGCGGCGTGCAAGGGAATTGGGGTCGGGATTGCACGACGGAGTGGACGTTGTAGAAGGAGAATTCGACCGTATCGCCCACATTCGCAAGAATGGTGTCGGGGTCGTATTGCAAGCCGTGTTGGCCGACGGCGACGTTGATGGTTTTTTGGGCGGGAAGGGGGGAAAGGAGGGTGAGCAGGGTGAGGAGGGATGGGAGGGGATGCATGGTTGATTGGTTATTGAACTGGTGGAATATATGGTTGCGAGTGAAGAGGAGAGACGAGGTGTGCAGCCGGACTTGAGGGAACGGGTACTGTATTTGAGGGACGTGGTACAGGAGTGGGGCGGCATCCCGTTGTCAAGCCGGATAGTCTGGGGGTGAGATACGTCCGTAGAAGCCAGTGACGACGGTGGTACGCCCTGCGGATCAGCGAGGGGCAGTAAGACTCGAGCCGATGAGGCGGAGCCAGTGCCACTGTCGAGTTATTTCAATGCTCGCCCGCCCTGAAGGTGACCTTGGCACCGCTTTCGTGGAGATTCGTGATAAGAAGTCAGCACAGATCATGGGGACATCGGGATCTTCAAAAGACGCTGCGAACCTCAATACTTCCATAACCGAGACGGTGTCTATCAGGGATTGCTGAATCAGAATCCTTCCGGGTATAAAACTTACTCCTCCACGCCAGCGTTGTATACAATCGTTGATTCGTGATTCGTTCATCGCTTAATCACCCTCTGCCGGGAGAGGAGCTGCGATATCATGAAATGGCTGACGTCCTCATCCGCCCAGTACGATAGGTGACTGGCGATGCTGGCCCAGATAGTTATATCGAGGAGTCCCCTAACGAGATGTCAGCAGACTTCGACATGGAACGAGAGAGGCAGGCTGGAGAATACTGACTCTTGGACGCTAAAGTCTACCCTGCCATTACTATTCAGCGCCCTTACCTTGGCCTCTTCACGTCGCAAGCGTTTCGACCGATCTTCAGCCTCCATCCACGCGGAACTCTCGCCCAAGTCCCGAGCCTCATCACTTTGATGGCTCTTCCTGCGTTTCTCGAAGCTAGCGTACAAGGTCTCAATTTCGGTGTCGATGAGTGTAGGTGGATACTCTTGGTTTTGCTCTTGCTCTGAGACCACACCTCCAGCTGAAACATTGGTAGCTGCGCCAGCAGAGGGAGTTGGCTTGGTCTGGATCTGTGGGGTGTTCAATGAATGCGAAGACGACAATTGGCCCTCACCCGTCAAGCCCAGGCTGCGGTTCAACAAGCTACTAGCTACACCGGATGTTATATTCGACCATAATCCAGATACACTCTGGCCAACTCGAGCACCGATGTTGGAGAATCCTTGTCCTTGGGCACCAAAGAGTCCCTTTTTTGTGTACGGTAGAGGCTGTGGCTTCATTGAAGCCATCGCCCTCGAGATCAAGGGCTCTATCCTGTACGCAATGGGGTCTGCAGGATGGAAGACGTTATACATTTGCTGGCATTTAGGGCTAGATATTGTGATTGTTAAAAGGTCCGAGTCCTTGGTTCCAGACATGTCGTCTGAAGGCGTGGAAGCAGCACCCAAGAACGGGTCGTCCAGCGCATCGGAATTCAATGGGCTTTGAGCCGACTGTCCCTTGATGGGGCGCCGTCCGGCGATTCTGCGGCCTTTCAACATCTGGTAGAGACCGAGCGGAGAGCCCAAGCAAAAGAAGTCTTCCACCTCAAAATTGAGTCCTAGATCTTGGACTTGCTGGTCCGCTGAAGAGCTGCCACCTCGCTGTCTGGACTTCTTCTGTCGATGTGACAGTGATCTAGCAGGGGCGGTATCTTTTTGACGGCACAGAATGTCGAAGAGGATTGCAGATCCTAAAGAATGGCCAATCATGCTCACTTTGCCAGTGAATGTTGGGTTTCTCCGCATGAAAAGATCGTACACTCGATTGCACTCACGCTGGACGATACCTGCGATGTGCTCTCGATAGGCACTTTGGTAAAGAAGGATATCCAAAGCAAGGTCAGTGATAAGGTTTCGGATGGCTGGGACTCCTTCCACAGTAATGTTCTCCAAGCTGGGATACTCATCATCATCCCCAAAAGTATCGGCATCTGTCAGATCCTGCTCCCGGCCACTTTGCTTGAAGCTCTGCTTCGGGAAGTCCAAGAGATGCCGCCAGACTACTGGCAAGACTTGCACCCGGCAATTCTTGGGGAGCTTGTCGACTTCCGAGTTCAGCGCTTGAAGATCCGGCGAACCTTGATATACAGATTTCAGGGTCTTGCGGAGTACGTTGACATCGTGAATGAAATTGATGCTCTCCATTCGTAGACCCAGACGTTGCCCAATCCCGTGAGTGACGAGTATCAAGTGCTCGATTTCCCGATTCTGGTCCTGACCATCCTCATCCTTGTAATCTTCTTTGATCTCGTCTTCGTCAGCTTGTCGTCTCTCTTCTTCGCGCTTCGCAGGGTCGGCTGAAAGCGAAGACAGTTGTCGTTCTAAGGTTAGTAAACGTGGCTCCTGTTCCGAGCCAGGCTCGGCTTCCTTCGCCTCGCTTTCAGGGCTTTCACTGTCAATCTTGGCTTGTACAGACCTCCTCTTCGACTCCGAGGACTTCGTTGCATCCCGATTTTTGTTTCCAAGACTTTGATCTGTTTCCTTCGCAGCCTCTCTCGCTTTGTTTGCTTCTGTATAACCGCGGACTACCTTAGTACCTGCCAAATGGCCTCCGGCAGCAAAGCGTTGATATACCGTACTACTCAGCCGAGATAAGAGATCATCAGTCAGAAGCCAAGCCACTGTCGTGTCCTGGTACGTGACGACTCGATCCATATATGCTCCAAACAATCGTGAAGTTTGCAATTCGAGCTTTGCGGAAATAGATCCGTCATCTTTGGTCTTCTCGGGCGGTTTTGAGGCGTCCGAAGCATTCATTGAGACAGGTCTTGATCGAGGTGGGGTTGTCGCCTTCAGAGGTTGACTCCGCCAAGGCCTGACTTTCAAATAGCCTTCTTCCAACTGGTCTGCAAGATTCTCTTCACAAGGCCGTAGTGCGGAGCCTTCTTGAAAGAACCAAGTTCCGCGACGCACATCATAGATAGGACCTAACCAGTATGTGGGCGCCAATTCCCGGGCCTCGATATCCACATCAAACAAAAAGTCTTCATTGACAGGGACCTTGATTCTGCCTCCTTTCTCGACATCGGTAGACTCATTGATGCTTGTGTTTCCCTGTGATCCTTCTCTAGGTGGTGGACCCATTGAGCTAAGATCATCCAGACCAGTAGATTTAGAGGAGGTCGCATCCTCGATCCGGAGAGGTCTGTCTCCAAGGTCACCCCCAGATGGGTCCCGCTGAGCAGCAGTATGTTCTCCATCCACCATCCGCTGAAATGCTGTCTCTATTGAACGAGAATCCCTCGCAGAGAAAGCCGAATACTTCTTCGGCGCTGGCAGGGGCTTCGTGTCTTTTCCTGGCTGGTCTAGAGGCAGCGGCTTTCTTTTCGCAGCCTAATGTTATGTCAGACGCAATGAGGGGAACCGGACATATCGTCAACTTACATCCACAGCATAGAACCATCTTGTATTGGCTTTGGGACAGTCGGGTGGATAGTCTTTGAGTCTAAGCCGATGGCGATGGCTGATACTATGATCTGCGCCTTTCTGGTTGCTCAGCTTAGTAGTATCTGTCTCTTGCTCTTTGCTATCGATCGGCTTCGGTGTCGTGCTCCGGGAGGTCCATGGGGAAAAAGATTCCAAGAAGCCTGTCGGTCCGGTGCCTGTTGCGGCCATTCTACCCTTCCGGTAGTAAGACCGGAGGAGGTTGAAGCGTGCCAATGTGAAGGTGGTATTGATAACATAGATCTGGGGCAATTGCTTCTTGTGAAGTATAAGTTGAGAGCAACGGAACCCAAACAGGGAACCTTGATCATGGGAGCGTGGGAGGGAGCCATGGGCGGATCACGCGCCAAGCAAACGCGCTCCAGCAGGGGAGTTCGGAGCTGTCTCCGGTCTTTCGATAAAGTATTAAATTCCATATCATTCGCATCTAATCTATCATACAAATAATTTTCCCCTTCGTCTGGTTACTCTCCATCAACTGATGCGCCTTCACAATCTCCTCCCACGGAAACACCCTATCAACCAACACCTTGAAACTCCCATCCTTCATCTTCGGCGCCGTATGCTCCACCAACGTATTCCTCAGCTTACCTTGATACTCCTCATCTCGACTCCTTAAACTGCTACCCTGGAACGTAATCCTTTTCCTCACAAAAGCGCCAATGTCCACACCAGCAGGTAACTTAGTCCCGCTCATGGCGCCAAGATTAACAATATGTCCGTCTCTGGCCGCCGCGTCGAGGTTTCCCTGGAAGTAACTCTGTCCAACGAAGTCGATTATGATATCTACACCCTTATCATCCGTCGCCTTCAGAATCTCTTTCGACCAGTCCTGCGTATGATAATTGAATCCAGCCGTCGCACCAAGCTCCTTGACGCAAAAGTCAATCTTCTCTTGCGAGCCCGCAGTAACATATATAGCTGAAGCATTATCCGCCTTGGACAATTGTATGCCCGCGATCGAGACAGACGAGGCGCCCGCATGCCAGAGTATTGACTTGCCCGGCGCAAATCCACCAACGAGATACATTGCCTGAGTTGCCGTAATCCATGTTTCCGGCACACCAGCAGCCTGCTCCCAGCTCAACTCCTTCGGCTTGTGCATCAGCATATGCGTGCTGACCGCGATATACTCGGCATAGGCTCCGCCATATGCCAGTCCAAAGACCTCGTCTCCCTTCTTGAACCCGCTCTCAGCTTCACTGCCAAAGCTCTCAATTGTACCCGAAAACTCCACCCCTAGTGTCTTGGGCGCTTGGGGAGGTACAGGGTAATGGCCTTCGCGTTGAAGAAGGTCCATGCGGTTGAGACCGAAGCATTTGATCTTAACAATGGCGTCGGTAGCCTTGGGCGTGGGTTTTGGGGTGTCAGGGTTAATGAAGAGAGAGGTAGCTGGGCCAGTGCCATCCTTGATATCTGACAACAACTAGAGTCAGAACACCATGGTATCACTTGCGGGAAGGAGATGCATACCAACTGCTCGCATTTTCCCTACCATGATGCTGCTAAATCATCCGTAAATGGAGGAATGGGCAAACCTGGTTAAGATAAAACGGGAACGGAATGGATATTGCTAAGGGGGGAATGGCGAAAGAGTTTGCAATGTGCAGCATGCATATCAGTAAGCAGACACTGCAGAATGAGTGCCCGAGCAAAGCCGCAGTTTCTGGATGATATGACGGCATTGGTCAAGACGCGATGGGGTTAAGACGGACATAACAAGAATAGGACAGGATTCATCAATCATATGATTCGTACCATGACAGCACAGAGCAAGCTATATTACATTCGAACCAGGCACGTACGGCCAGTGAACATGTCAGCGAGCGTAGTCCGATCAAAGGGACCAAGACACCAAAGTATGCATGACAGGAGGAACGTGGCAGACAGGCGCCTAACTCACTCTCAGATCATGCTATACTCCTTGATCAATTGTGAAAGTTTCGCACACTCGGCGGAGTAATTGAGGGCGCTTGCACCAGACACTTGGTATCGTACCCTTCAACAGATTAGCACTGGTTGTTCACGAGCGTACTATGAGTAGAGCGTACCTCTGCTGATCCTGGAACGTATCCATCTTGGCTCTGCATTTGAAGATCCACGTCTTGCAGTTGGCTTCTTGGAAAGCATCTCCGGAAATCTTCTCCTCATTCTCCTTCAATTCTACCAGCTGATCCGCACTCATTCCCATGATTAGTCGACCAACGTCGTCGAAGCAGCTGAGCCACATCTGTCCAGTATGATCGCTAACATTGACAGACATTATATACCGATGCTCTGGCTTCGGGTGAGTCTTATCACATCGCTCACATCGCCATTGGCCTGGATCGACTTCGACCACCTTCTTGTTGCAGCCTTCGGACAGACATGCAGGGTATGAATAAGTGTCTTGCTTGACGTATATGATGGTTGCTTTTGTGGTGAAGTAGTCGGTGTTTTCAGACATGCCAAGATTCTCTTCCTTCACTTGCATGATTGACTTAATCGGATCCCCACGGCCTCCCGCTGCGCCCATGGAGCCACTCATTGCATTGTGATTTTGGAAAGTATCGTTCTTGCCTTGAGCGTCATACCAGCCTTTGAGCTTGTGCGCGTCGTCTATATCAGGGTCGACTGTCATGGTACCTGAGCTCAGCAAGCTCAAGCTTCGGCCACCGAAGTCCGAGACCTTGACACTTTTGAAAGCAACGACAGACTCGGGCATTACATCAAAGTTGGTAGCTGTATTACCCCATATCGTCAGTCTGACCGAGTAGCCTGTGTTGTCAACAAGCGTGAGCTCTCTTTTGTCGTATGGCTTGCTTGTTGTTTTTGACGTAATCTGAGACGTTTCGCCAACCTCTTTCAAGATACCAATGGTATCGATAGTGGTGTCCTTCTCCACTGTCTGAAGATCTCCAATATTGGTAAAGTTGTAACGTACTTGAGGGACCCCATTCTGCTCTTCGGCCTTTTCGACTACAGTGTCACGCTCGAACATGAGCTCGTAGTCGTTGTTTAGATTCGAAAATTGCTTCTTTGCCATGTTGACCCGGCAGGGGCTGGTAATATAGTAGACCCCGCCTTCTTGAAAAAGTTCGTATAGCGCATCGACCTGCTCGTTAAAGCCTGTACCTCTGATCTCTCCGCTCTCGTCTAAAAAGTTCACGCTGAAGAGCTTGCCCTCACCGTTTTTGTTATGCCATGTTTTGATGTCTGATTTGCTGGTGACCCGGGCTTTGATGGTCCACTTGTGAGCGTATGGCGACAGTGCTTCAATGGGATAGATGTTGGCGTGGGCTGCCGATGAAGACACATTCGTCCTAGACGGGAGATTCTGCTGCGGTTGATTTTGCTGTTGTACAGGCTTGTTTCCGTAGAATCCGTTTGTCGTGATGGTGGTCGACTGTGGTTTGACATCTCCCTCAATAATTTCGAGGGCCTTCGGCTCGCCCAATTTATCACACTCTCCCAAGTCTTCTAGAACTTCAAGATCGAGCACTATGATGATCCTTTCCGAGTGTAAGTACTTCCACGCTTCGCGATCGGCTCTGGAACGTACCTCTTTCCTTTCACGATGTTCGCCTGATATGACTTCAATCTTACGAAACAGCCTTTGCGAAGCTTGCCCTCATGCACGACGTGATTTGCCTCTGCATCATTGTTAGCGGAGCAACTTGCGTTGAAGGCATCGTTCAAAGCTTTATAATGACTAACGAGTGGCAAGCATGCTCTGTACAAAGTTGCTGATATCACTAAAGACAACTCTAAAGCGCTCTGGAGAGCCCTGCTGGCCAGCTAAGGCCTTGACTTGCACACATTGCAGCACCGGCTGTGAGACGGAGCCATTTGAATCGTCGCCGGAGTTGAAGATCGCACTGGGCAAAGGTGTCAGTACATGTCCATCTCAAGAAGCTGTGCGATGATGGTTCCACTTACGCTAGTGATCCTTTGTCAACTCGAGAAGCAGCGTTGGCGGCCATGTTCACTCGTCTGATAAGTATGGGGGTGTTGATCAAGTGATTTTCGGTAATTTTCGAAAGTGCTGTTCAAAGTTGCTGAACAAGCAAGTCAGTGATTCTAGGTTGACGCGTTGTTTGAAAGGAGCGTGTAAAGAGGTTTGGCGTTCTGCCCCACTGCGCTAGCAACTTTATGGACCGCCGTACCATTTTGGCGGGGCAGGCAGCGAAGCGTGGTATGTAAAGTAGCTTCTCTGCTTTGCTAGCGTGCGCTGCTGCCTCTCATCACGTTCAATATGGCCGAAGATGGGGTTGCAACGAAGGCCCCCGAGAGCGACGCTCATGAGCCGAGCATGTTGTCTTCAGAGGACACTCCAGCCCAGCAAGGCTCAAGCATAGGGGTACAGCATAAATCCTCTAGCTAGGGTGTAGTGAGTAGCATTGACGACAGGCATAGGACCATTGTGTGACAGATCGACCTTCTCGTAAGCTCGAGTAATCCACACGCTATCGTGATCTAATACGCTACGCAGCTAGTGGAGGTGAACAGCCAAGTGGTGTGGGTTTCGGGATGAGCGGAATTATGGGTACAGAAGCTTACGAGAAGCTTATAGGAAATATCCAAGATTGCAGATGTTGAGGTCCGTATATTCGAGCGCTACACGCAACGCCGTCGTTCAGATGCTCAACTGATGACCAGGTCTACATCACCAAACCCAGCGATTACCCTCATCTTCCTTCGAAGCTCCTACTATTCTTGAGCAGTGGCACCGGAATACATTCGAAGAACAATCAGCTCCAAGCAGACAAATATGCCAGCGAGGGTTTCCTCGTGATCATGCCTGATCAGTACGTCTACTGGCTCTAACATCTGCGATATCCTACTAACAACGCTGTCTACAGATTCGCAGGAGACCCAGCCCCTCAAGTCAGTCAAGCGGACCTAAATGCCGAGGAAAGCGATCCTTCAATGATAGAAAAGGTCAAGATGGGCTTCGCAACAACGGCTAAATCGTTCATGGTGGATATGTGGCTTGCGAGGCAAACGCCCGAGAAGGTGCTTCCGATTTTGCAGAAAGTAGTAGAGGGTGCGAAAGAGGAATTCGCCGACGCCGTCGCTAACGGAGGAGGTGTTTATGCGGTGGGCTACTGCTTCGGAGGGAAATACGTGTGCCTTCTCAGCTCCGAATTGCCAGACACTGTGGCTCACGGTCAGGCACCGAAGGACGAGGAGCAAGGAATGGCCAAATCAGGACCATTAATCAAAGCTGGAGCTTTGGCACACGGAACACTGATCACCAAGGAGGATCTGGAAAGCATCAAATCGCCGATATCGATGGCATGCGTGGAGAACGATCAGCTGTTTCCGGATGATGTACGGACGGCTGGCCAGACGTTCTTGGAGGAGAAGAAGATCGACCACGAAGTCAAAGTGTACTCCGGTGTACCACACGGCTTTGCTGTTGTTGGAGAGTACGAGGATCCTAAGATCCAGGAAGCTCAGAAGTCGGCATTCGAGCAGATGGCTGGATGGCTCAAGGCGCATTAGTTTGCGAGCAGTCACGTTCAAGGCTTATGGCAGCGTGCATTCTGGGTGGTGATCAGCCGTAGGAGCCCTAGGCTTGACTCTACTCCCCTAAAACATGGTCTTAGCTGATCGTACATTCAAATCATCAACTCCATCAACAGCCCAACTCTGAATCCCGGAAATACTGAAAGCGAAGTTCCAAATTGTCATACTCAAGCATAATCTCTAAGCGGAAGGCAGGATTCTGGGTTCATTTGCTGGGAAAGCAGAATAGTCGAGTGCTTTGCATTGTTATGGATGGTGATCGTTGTAAGACAGTTCGAACACAGGAATATACGAAACCCTGGGCGATACTAGGGCTGTGCGTTCATCCTTACACTAGCAGCAAGACCAAATTGTCGGTCCACGCTATAGGATAAGCCATAGATGTAAAGCTAGTGAAACGTTAGTGTTACTTACAGGCCGTAGAGGAAACATCTGTGAGGGCACCTGACAGGATTTGATGTGCGTTCAGATTCTGGATTGCTATGTTAAGGCCAACAGGCGTAGATTCAGCTCCAGGCGCTATCTGCAGGCCAGCAGCTAATGCCTGGTGGTTATGGACATAACAGCACAAGAGGGTCGCCATCTCTACGCGAGATTATTAGTAAGGTTTAATTAATAATCTAATTAATAGAGTCTAATTAATAACTCATATAAGTTATTTATTATATAAACCTTATAACTATTAATATATATAAAACCTTATAATTATTAAAAGTTAAATTCATTTATTTATCTTATTATTTATCTTATTATTTATCTTATTATTTATCTTATTATTTATCTTATTATGTATCTTATTATGTATCTTATTATATATCTTATTATTTATATAATTATTATTAAGACTTAAGTTTAATATTTAAATTAAGTTTAATAAATATAATAAGTAAATATTATAAATAGAATTTAAATCAAGAATTAAAGATATATTAATATATTAATATAAAAGTTAATTCTTTATTAAATATAATATTAAATATATTTATAATTTTATTAATCAATTACTTTATATATATAAGATATATAAATTATAATACTATTATATATTATATATAAGAGCTATTAATCTACTTAAAATATAATAATATTAAGAATTTATTATATATTAATAAAGGTATTAGATATTAAATAACTTAATATTATAAATAAATAAAACTTATAAGGCTTATAAGGCTTTTTAATAATATTTAATATACTTAAGATTAATATTAAGATCTTAAATATTTAAAAGATATACTTATAATAGATATTAAATATAAATTCTTATAAGATCTTTCAAATTCTATTTATTAATTAAATTTTAATTCTTATTTTAAATATTAATATCTTAAAGCTTATATAATAATAATTAATTAAATTTAATAATTAAACAA
>JAABUL010006791.1_pt1 | contig 12906 bp, 17 predicted proteins | sample 5559151 | NCBI WGS metagenome assembly JAABUL01 (sample SAMN10711876, study PRJNA513368) | rock metagenome | isolation source: Antarctica rocks | place: Antarctica: Victoria Land, Pudding Butte sud | reverse complement strand
CCTCATCCGCCGCACCGGCACCAGCGAAATCGCCGCCTTCCGGCAACACTTACGTTCTCGCCCCACCAAAGCCCTCCGCTTCCTTGTCCCCAGAACCCGCTCGGCCTGACTTTTCACAGACCCTGCGACCACAACAAGCAGGCCGCGATCCCCAGGTCCAGGAGGAGGGCGACGGTCTCGCCGTCGAGCGCCGCGAGTTCGCCGATCACGACGATCCGGCTCGCGTCGCTGGCCGTGCGCAGGTCGCGCACGAGGGGCGCGAGGAGGCGGCCGGGGAGATCGGCCGTGAGGACGATGGCGTCGGGGTGGTCGCGCGTGGCGCGCCGCACGGCATCCGCGCCGGTCCGTACAGCGCCGCCGACCGCGAGGGTGGGGCACGGTGTTAGGGCCGCCCGCGCGCGGGCGGCCTGAGACTGGTCCGAGCTAACAAGCAAGATGGTCCGGGGCTGCATCATCGCTGTCCTTCTCCGCAGCGGCGGGGCGACGCCCTCCGCGCCGAGGGTCCGCTGCGTCTGCTCTCGGCCCGTGCGCGACACGGACGCCGTACAAACACTACTGTTTGTCGCGACCACTGTAACAGTGCGGCGACGCGTTGTCAACAGTAGTATTAGTTGCCGTTGCGAAATGGGAATGCAGCGCCTGTGCCTACGGTTAAACCTACTAAAATCACAACACTGGTATGCGATTTGCAGCTATGATGGTCAACAAATGACATGTGCCAGGGCTGGTGCCGCAGCGGTAGAGCCATTTCGCAGCGGCAACTAGTATTAATATGTGGGCGCGCCCCACGATTGTGAGATGGAGCCTGCGACTGCGGTCGCATGGCAGCGGACGGGCACTGCGGCGCCGGAACGAGGGGCACTGAGGGCGCCCCGACCGGGCTGACCCCCGACCGCAGTCGGCGTCACGCTGCCATGCGACCGTAGTCGCAGGCCAAGCGCGCTCACTATCACAATCGCGGGGCGCACCCTTAATATGTGTAGTATTAATATGTGTATTAATGTGGTGCAAAAGACGTCACGCGGATGTGGCAGGGGCGACCGCCGCTGCTTGGCGGCTGTGACAGACGCGCATCCCCTCCTAAGCGCCGGCGACGTGCCCGCCCCACGCACCGCCTGCCCAAGGCCCCCCGTTCCTCCCGTTCCCTCCGTCCGCCTGACCAGCGCAGGCAAGCCCCGCCAGGTCCCCACCGCGCTGGCCATCCAGGTGCCGAGGCACCTCAGCCCCCCGCCCGCGTTCCGAACCGGCGCACGGGCTGGCCTGGTACGCTCCCTGTAGAGACCCTGGATCACACAGGAGCCCGCACCGCATGACCCCGCTCCCTCCCTCTGATCGCGCTCCCGCCGTGCTCACGTCCGCTCAAGAGTGCGCGTTAGCGGACGCGATCCTCGCCGGCCGCCGCGCCCGCTTGCTGGCCCAGCGCCCCCTCGCCGCCTCGCGCTGTTCGCATCGCGGCGATTGACTGCGGACTATACTTGTGGGAGGATAGACATATGAGCGTTGCATCAAGCACCATTCCCCGCGACCCGATCGCGCCGTGGGCCGAGATTGTCCCCAACGCGCCCCCGGCGACGGTGGACGACTTGCTCCGCCTGCCGGATGATGGGTGGCAATACGAGGTTGTACAGGGGGTCCTAGTCCGCATGGCGGGAAGTGGTCAGCAGGCGACAGCCCTTGGAGCAAAGCTCCTCGCGCGCCTCTTCGTCCATGTTGAGGCGCGCGGCCTTGGCGTCGTCACCGGGGCCGATGGGGTCTACAAGTTCCCCGGTGCCGAGACCGGGCTTCTGCCCGACGTTGGTTTCTACCATCAAGCTCGCCAATCCTTGATTAAAGACCCGACCAAACCTGTTCCCTTTGCCCCCGACTTCGCTATCGAAGTGGCCTCCCCCTCGCAAGGTAGCCCTGAGATGACGGACAAAGCCCTGACATACATCAGTAACGGGACGGGCGAGGTCTGGATATTTTGGCCCGAGTCGCGGCAAGTAGACGTGTGGCGGTCTCGGAACGCGGGGGACGCCGGCGACTACGTAACCTATCAACCGCGTCCGCTGCCGCTGATCGCTATAGACGACGTATCCCCTGATCTTAGGGACGTTTTCACGCGCCGCGACGAGTACACGTACAATCTGCCTGTTAACCATCATCCATCCGGCGACATGTCCGGCGTGTTGGGTGTGGGCAACGGGCCGGGCATCTATACGATCCGCTCAAGCGTTGTCGAGGGCTTTACCCTGTCCCTTGACGATCTCTTTCCCCTTTTCCCCAACTCCTTCATGCCCTAACGTCCCACCCCCTTCTTTTCCAACCAGTCGGGTGCACCACAGCAAAGTTCCCTTGTGCGGCGCGGCAGCCAACTGGCATGGCCGCTGTACGCGTGCTGGGAACTTTGCTGTGGCGCACCCCAACCAGTCACCCCGCTTGCCCTCGTATCGTTATAGTGGTATGCTGCTTTAGCGTTAAGACGTTGTAGTGCCTTAATGTCAAGACGTTGTAGCGTTTTAACGTTATAATGTCGTAGTAAGGGGGTGTCGTGCGGTCCATTAGTGTGCTCAACTTCAAGGGTGGCGTGGGTAAATCGACGCTCGCAACCAATCTCGGGCACGCGCTCGCCCGGCGCGGCGTCCCGGTGCTCATCATCGACTGTGACCTGCAAGCGAACGCAAGCACCTTGCTTCCCGAGCCGACCGCCCCGACGCTGACCGACGTACTCATGGGCCGCGCCGCCCTGCCGGAAGCGATCCGCGAGGCGCGCGAGGACCTATGGATCGTGCCGGCCGATAAGAACCTCGACCAGGCGGCAAAGCACGTCGCATCCGAGGGGATGCGCGGGTACTACCGGCTCCGCAAGGGGCTAGAGCAGGCGCGTGACTTCGACGTGATCCTCTTCGATCACTCGCCAAGCTACAGCGCCGTGACGGAGGCCGTGCTTCTCGCAAGCGACGAAATGCTTGTCCCGTGTGAGCTGGCGGCCTTTGCCATCGAGGGGTTACTACAGATGTTCGACAAGCTAGAGGATACGTTGGTCGAGCACACCTTGACGCTTTCCGGTATCGTTCCCTTCAAGCTGGATCGGCGGATCAAGATGCACCTCTCGTATCTGGACGACCTCCGCGAGACGTTCGGGGAGAAGGTCTTGCCGGCGATCCGCACGGATAGCGCCGTGGGCCGCGCTCAGTCGCTCCACCAAACGGTGTTTGAGTACGACGACGCGAGTAAGGCGGCGGAGGACTTCCGCCTCGTGGCGACGGCCCTTGTTGGGGAAAGGGTGGGGACCGCCGTATGAGCAAGGCAACGGAGTTTGAGAGCCCCTTGAAGCGGGCCGCAGCGCGGGGGGAGATTGGCGCGCGGCGCGCGAGCGCGGAGCAGGACGCCGCCCCGGCCGCGCGTCAAGACGTTATAACGTTACAGCGTCAGAACGCTATAGGTGCCGAGGCGGCGGACGACAAGGGGGAGATGAAGCGCCAAACCGTGTACTTACCCAAGAGCCTCGCGGCGTGGCTCAAAATCCATGCGGCGACGAGGGACGAAGACATGAGTGGCATCATCACGCGTCTGGTCGAGCAGTACCGCGCCGAGCAGGGGTAGCGGAGCGCAACCAGATCGAGCGTTGTCACGGCATGGCCTCCGCGACGCGGCATGCTTGCTGGTGTCTCTCCATGAGCAGGCGCATATCGCTCGGGAGATGGTGGTCCCATCCGCGCCCGGTCGCGGCATCTAGGTCCAGCCGCGCGACATGCCACCCGCTGTCCCGGAAGAAGCGATCGCGCTGGGCGTCCGCCTCGATCCGGCCCTGAAGGTACTGGCCCTGTTCCGGTTCCCTTCGTTCCGTTCATGTAGGGTAGGGTAGCACAGGAGAGGGAGGTACGGGCCGATGCTGACGAAGGACGGAGCGCCGTCGATCGGTGTGCTCGACGTGGACGGCCTGCACCTGCCGGGCGGCGCCGTGGCGCCCATCACAGGCCGGATCGGGCACGTCGGGCATCTCTACGCCGGCGCGCGGCGGCACGGCCTGACGCAACTCTGGCTGACGGACGCCTGGGTGCGCGCGGCCGGCCTGCCCGCCTCCCTCGACGCACAGGGACCGGGACCATTCCGCGATCTGTGCCACGCGTTCGTCGGCGACGGCCTGGCCGACCTGTTCGCGTTCCCCGAGGGCCTGGCGCCGTGGGTCGATCTCCGGCGCAAGGGCGAGGCGGGCGCGGGCCTCTCCGTCGTGTTTCCGCTCTACGATGAGCACGCTGTGTGGTCCCATGATAACGGGGAGCGCGCGGCCGACGGCGCGACGCTGCTGGCAGGGCTGCTAGCCTACGCCGGCGCCGTGGGCGCGGCGTACTACCGCTCGCCGGGGCGTACCGGCCTCGACCTGGTGGAGACGTTGGGCAAGCGCGGGGCCGGTTCCCGACGTGAGTTCGCGGAACGCTGGCCGGGGCCGGCGATGCAGGCCGATACAGTGACGGAGTTGAGCTACGTGCGGCCGCTCACGCCGGCCGAGCAGGACCGGGGGTGGCTCCACTCCTACGACAAGAACGCCCAATGGCTATCGGCCGCTGGCGTCGTGGAATTGGGGCTATTGGGGATCGAGGAGCGGCGCGACACGGCCGGCGCCGTGGCGTTCGATAAGCGGCTACCGGGCTATTGGTTGGCGCGGATCGACGGCGGGGATGAGCGATGGTCCTGCACGCCGACGCTCACGTTCGCGCACGAGCGCGGCCAGGCTGTGGACATCTCTCACGCCTACGTCTGGACGGAGCACAGCCGGGCGCTAGAGTCGTGGTACGAGCGATTGAGGGGCGCGCGGACGGCGCTCCAGGGGGACGCGACGCCGGCGGGACGGCTGGCGCTGGGGGCGCTCAAACTGACGTACTCCCTGACGGTGAGCAGTTTTAACGGCGCGTGGTTGCGCGACAAGTGCAGCCCGCTCTACCGGCCGGACTGGCGGCATGCCGTCATCAGCCAGGCCAACGCCAATATGTCGCGGGCGCTGCACAAGATGCAGGGGGATGGCTATATACCCGTGGCGGTGCATAAGGACGCGATTTACCTGCTCTCCGACGAGCCGGACCCGGTAGTGGCGTGCCCGCCCTCGATCACCCTTGGGGCTGGATTGGGCCATTTCAAGGTGCAGGACACGGTTCCGCTTAGGGCGGTGCTGCCGGTGCTCGACGGGACGCGCGGGGGCGGGATTGGTAGCCTGATGAAGGCGATCAGGGCGACAGCAGGGCGGTAGCATCTGATAAAGTGTGAAGGGTCGGGGCGACACTCCCTTAATGGGGCAGGGGGTGTCGTCCTGGCTTTTCTGCGTGCGCAGCGGGAGCGCTGGACGTGCAAGCCTGGTGGATCGCTTCCCACACGAGGAGCCAGCCGTCGCGGGTGGTGGGTTGGGCGCCGGCGACATTGATGCGTGCGAGCATGGCCGCTGTGGCACGCGTGGCCGGGGCGCGCCTGGACCTGTCCTCCTGACAGGTAGCTTCTCCTGGCAGGTCGCGCCGCCGTGTGTCCGTGGCTAGCCGGATGGGGGCATTGCGCCGGCGCTCGACGCGCGCTATACCGATGCTAGGGGGCGACGTGGGCTCGCCCTACCCCCATGACGGCGTCGGGTGCTATAGTGACCGGGCGACGACTGGATGCACGAGCCCCGGGGGCGTAGGGAAGGACGTGGAGAGTGCGCGAGTTGCCCCGTGCGCTGCGCTGGTACCTGGGGGCGATCTATGGGGGCTGCGGCGCGCTCGTCGCGGTCCAAGCCCTCGCCCTCCCGGCGGCGCTGACCCACGGCGCGGCACCGCTTGCCGTCGTGGTGTTCGTCCTGCTCATGTACCTGACCGACCGCGCGATCCTGCAAGTCACCAGCTCGTTCGCGCAGAGCCTGGGCACGACGGCGCACATCGCGGCGATCCTGCTCTTCCCCGCGCCCCTGCCCCTCTTCATGGCCCTGATCCCCGCGCTCGGCGTCGAGTTGCGCCGCCCCTTGCCGCCCTATAAGCGCGCCTTCAACGCCTGCCTGCCGCTCCTGACCGTCGGCCTCTCCAGCCTCGCCTACGCGCGCGTCGCCGCGCCGGCGACGCTGCGGCCCGGTCACCTCGCCGCCGCGCTGCCCGCCTTCGCCCTGCTACTCGCGGTGTACTACGCCCTCGATGTCGGGCTCATGCTCGGCGTGTTCAGCCTCCTGGAGCGGCGGCCACCCTGGCATGTGTGGCCCGAGACGCACCGGCCGACGCTGCTGCCCGAGGTGGGGATCGCCGCCCTGGGCATCCTCGCGGCGGCCGCCTGGCGCTTCGACCCGCTCCTGCTGGCGTTGTGCGCCCTGCCGGCCCTGGCCCTGGCCGCGGCCGTGCGCACCACGGCGCGCGCCCTGGCCGCCGAGCACCGCGCCGAGCAGGCCCTCGCGCTGGCGTCGATTGACGGGCTCACCGGCTTGCTCAACCACCGGGCCTTCCACGAGCGCCTCAACGCCGAGATCGCGCGCGGCGCGCGGAGCGGCCAGCCGCTGGCCCTGGTCATGATCGACCTCGACGACTTCCGCACCATCAACAACACGCATGGGCATCAGGCCGGCGACGCGGCGCTCGTCGCCATCGCCACGGCGATCCGGGCCAGCATCCGCACCGCCGACCTCGCCGGGCGCTACGGGGGTGACGAGTTCGCCGCCCTCCTGCCCGAGGCCGATCTGGACGAGGCCCTGGCCGTCGCGGAGCGAACCTGCGCCGCCGTCGCCGCCGTGGTGGTCGAGGGGCACGGCGCGGCGATCCGCGTGGGCGCGAGCCTGGGCGTGGCGGTGGCCCCCCTGCACGCCCGCACGCGCACGGAGTTGATCGCGGCGGCCGACGCCGCCGCTTACGACGCCAAAGGGGCGGGCAAGGGCCGTATCCGCAGCGCCGAGGCGACGGCGGGCGTGACGGTGTTCCGGCGGACGCGGCCCGGTTGACGCGGCCCGGTTGACGCGGCCCGGTTGACGCGGGACCCCCGCCGTTGGTACAGTATCCATGACACACGCTGCCGTTGGTCTCGTGGCCGCGGCCGATGCCCGCGCGGGTGTCGTGCGGCGTCTGTCCACTCAAGGAGGCAGCCCACATGAAGAGAATGACCCCGACCCGGACCACCGCCCTGCGCCTCGCCCTGGCGCTCGGCACGCTCGCCAGCTTCCTACTCTCGTCGGGCGCGTCCGGCAAGTGGTTCTAGCGGCACGGTAGACCCTCGGCGCGCGGCGGCCTGTGACCGCCGCGCGCCGACGACAGCCGATGTTATTGCTCCTGCCCCCGCTCCTCGCCCTGGCGCTCGCCGTCGTGCGCGGCGGCTCCCCCCGTGCCCTGGCCACGCTGCCGCTGCGTGGTGGCGGCGTCCTCCTCGCGGCGCTGGCCGTGCAGATTGTGCTCTACCTGCCGCCCGTGCGCGCGTCCACGCTCGTCGCCCATGCCGGCGGCGCGCTCTACGTCGCCTCCCTTGGCCTGGCCCTCGTCGGCGCGCTGCGCAACCGGGGCCTGGGGCCGGCCGTGTGGGTGGCGACGCTCGGCCTGGCGTTCAACGCCCTGGTCATCGTCGCCAATGGCGGCTACATGCCCGTGAATGCGGTGGCCCTGCGCGTCGCACAGGGCGCGCCACGCGTCCGTGAGGTCGCCGATGTCCGGTTGTTCAATAACACACACCTGGCCGGCCCCACGACGCGCCTGACGCCGCTCTCCGACGTGATCCCGGTGCGGCTTGCGGGCGGCGCGGGCAACGTCTACAGCGTCGGCGATTTTCTCTTGACCGCCGGGATCGCCGCCCTGGTCTACGGGACAGCTCGGCCACGTTCCCCGGACAGGGAGAGGCACCCCCCCCGATCAAGGGCTTGGGGCCGGGCGCGCCATGGTCTATGAGGGGCGCATGATGGAACGTTGACCGGATCGCCCCCTCGTGCCGGGGCACGTCGCGTGCGCCCAATGTAGCGACGCGACGCCACGAGGCTCCGCCCGCCAGGCGCACATGCGGTGGAGTCGGCGGTTCCCCTGGCGTGCCTGGTACGCGGGGCCAGCTCCCTCCGGTGACGCCGGAGCGTGGCTGGTTCGATGATGGCCCCGCGTTCTTGTGTGCGTCCGGTGCCATACCTCGCGCGGCCTGTCCCCGTGCGCCCTCCTGCTACTCCTACGGTCGCTACGGCCCCTACGAGCGCACCCTAGCCCTGTCGCCGTTCCCCTGCGTCCCCTGCGCCCTTGCGAGGGTGTTTCCATCCTCGGTGCCCTACGAGGGCGTGCGGCGCTTCTGAGCGCGCGTGACACTTCCACGGTCCTCACGCGTGGGCTCCATGTCATTGGGCGCATCTACCTCACAGAGGGCTATTAGAGGACGCCCAGGCGCCGGTAGGCGTCGGTCATGTACCGAGGGTGTAAGGCGTCAGATTACGTGCGCCAGATTGACACTTGGAGCAGTGCCAAACGTCACAGTAATTGCGCCGTTCGCGTCACAGTGAGGTGCGCCGATCCTGCAAAAACGTCACAGGAGGTGCGCCAATCCGCGCAAGGTGTGTCTTTAGTCACCTGCTGTGAACGCTACTCAATTTACGGCCACTTGATACGATAACCGCCGCCATGCTCGTCCGGCTGTCAATGATCGCGGGAATTGGGTCTCCGGCATTTCTGGTGATGCGGAAAGGGCCGAAAATAGGCTGCTCAAGCGCGTCCTGTCGCTCTAGCGACCGACAATTCAAGGTCACGGCTATACGCGTAATGGGGTGCCGGGAACGGAGCGGCTACACCACCACATCTTGTATTTCAGAGGGATCCATGTACTACAAATAGTGATTGATAGTGCTGACTAGCTCTCACCAGAAGTGCCGGAGACCCAGATACCGTGATCAGCGACATCCGGCTATCTATCGGCTCTACAACGGTGCCAGCGAATTATTTTTTCCAAGCAGCAAGGACGACGACATGAGCATCGGAAATGGTGCCCCAGCGTGGCCGTCAGTTATCGTATCGAATGGCCGGATTTCGCGTAGCGAACACAAAGCCTCGTAGTACTGCTTTGCGACGTGTCTTCAAGGTTGGTGTTTCGAGTGCTAGTGGGAAAGAGACGAAGAGGCTAGACGCCGACCGATGACCGGCATGGTCTGTGGGGCCTACCTCCCGCCCTACAACTCTGCTGACGACCATTTGGCCGTCGAAAGCCACCCCTACTGCGCGGTCCCTCACCAGGCCGACGTCCCGTGCCGGACTTACCCGCGCTCGCCCCAAGAGTTCTCTAGCGGCGCCGGAAAAGGGCGCTTCCCTTCCCCGCGTGACGCCCCTGCACATCCCTCCCACGCGTCAGAAATCGTAGGCACAACGTAGGTCCAAACCCCCTCATAGCGTAGGTACAACGGAGGCCCTGCACGCCCTGTAGGCACACGATTCAGGTACGACATCACCCTTTTGTCCCTACGCTTTATTCTAGGTGAGTCCTATCCACGCGCATGAGCACAGGGATCGGGAAGCGGGTGGGCGGCAGCCACATCTGCGATAGGATAGTGTCGCGCCCGACGGGCCTCCTGGGGCGCCACCATCAACGAGGACGACATCATGACGAACATCTCCACGCGTGCCCGGCGCCCCCCGATCATCCCCGCCGCGCTCTGGACGGCCTTCGTCCTGGCCTGGGTTACGCAAAGCCTCCTCGTCGCCCTCGATCCCGGTCCCTGTGGTCAGGCGTCGTGTTCGGGATCGCTCACGGCGCACGACGTGACCGGCTACCTCATCGCCGGCGTCGTCTGGGTGGTTGGTCTCTCCCTCATCGTGCGGCGCACGCGCTCTGCAGGGCTGTCCCTGCGGGCGTCGCCTCCGACCGCTTTGTAGACATAACGCGGGCGATGAGTAAAGGCCGGCCGCACCTCTTTCTCTTGCGTTCTCCCACTGCGGGGCAGGGCAGCGACGAGACACAGACACGTGCTCAGAGCGGCGATGGGCAGGAGACGACCATCCGATGAGCGCCGCCCTTGACCCGCGCGTGGAGGCGCTTGGTGGTGGCGTTGGCAGCGTAAACGGCACTGCCCTCCACGCGCGCCGCCTAACCAGCGGCGACGCCGTGAGATCCTCGCGTCCGGCGTGGGACACAGTGTGACGCGTGAGCCCGAGAGCTACGCGCATGAGGAGGAGGGGAGGACATGGACAAAGACAGTGGCTCGACAGGAGTAGAGGTGGGGGGGTGGCCGGCGGGGTTGCCGGTGACGCGGGTCCGGGTCGCCCGGCCGACCGACCACTTGAACGCGGTGGTCCGCTTCTATCGCGACGGTCTTGGGCTGCCCGTCATCTAGCTCGTTCCACGGGCATGCCGGCTACGATGGGGTCATGCCCGGTCTGCCGGGGGCGTCCTATCACCTCGAGTTCACGCACCATGAGCAGGGCAGCCCGTGTCCGGCGTCGAGCGCCGATAACCTGCTCGTCCTCTACCTGACGGACCCGGCGGCGCTCGCCGCGCTCGTCGGGCGCCTCGAAGCGCTCGGACGCCAGCCCGTCCCGCCCGAGAACCCCTACTGGAACGGGCGCGGGGTGACCATTGAGGACCCCGACGGCTGGCGTGTGGTGCTCGTGGACGCCCTGACGGTGTGATTGGGCCTAGCGGTGAAAGAAGGGGCCATGGCACACGACAGAGACGCGCGGCAACGTGAGGGAAACAGGCGAGCTACAGGAGGCACGGCATGACCGACGCGCAGGCCCGCGCCCGCGTCTGGACGCTCTGCCTCGCCGCCCTCGTGCTCGCGGCGCTCACCAGCCCCGTCGCTACCCTCCTCACCCTGCTGGCCCACGCCTCCTCGACGGCCCTCAACGTCGTGGCCGCCGTCCTCGCCGTCGCCCTCGTCGGCGCGTATGTGACCCTCGCCGTCCTGCTCATCGTCGCCGTCCGGCGCGTCGTGCGGCCCCGCCTGGATGGCCACCGCTAGCCCGTTGGGGGAGCACCACCACTAGCCCTCTGACGTGATGCTCCTGGCCCTCCGACGGGCCTCTATTTTGGGACTACTGCCCCTCCGACGGGCCGCACATCATAGCGCTATTTTGGCGCTACTGGCCCTCAAAACGTAGCGCTATTCGTAGCGCTAGTGCTAAACCCATGGCGCTACGCTAGCACCACGTTTTGAGCGTGAAAACGGGGGATTGGCGCTATGATGGCGCTACTCTTTATCCTGGGGTGGGCGCTACCCGTAGCGCTAGTACCATCAGCGCGCTAGCGCCATGGTCGCGCTAGTACCAGCGTCGCGCCAGACGCCCGCGCAGACCGGGCGTGAGGCCGGCCCCGCGCGCAGCGACGGGGCACAGGGTACGGGCCAGGCGGCCGGGGTCAGAGGCGTTCGCGGACGGCGGCGAGGGACGCGTCGCCGGCGCACGAGGGACCGCCAGGCCGCCGGGATCGCCGGCGCCTGCGATACTGCGAGGGCGAGGGCGAGGGGCGGCGCGGCACCACCCGAGGCCACGGCGTGGGCAAGAAGCGAGAGCGGGGCGGGGAGCATGGCACGGACGACGGTCGCGTATTGGCAGCACGTCGGCACCGGCGAGGTGTTCGCCGTGTGGGTGGACGCCGACGGCCAGATCGTGAGCGCCCGCGGCCCCCTCTCCGCCGCCGACATCGGTGCCACGATCTTCGGCGATCCCGCGCGCGGCCCCGCGTTATGCGACCTGCCCACGCTCGCCAACGCGCCCGCCGACGAGGAGACCGGCGCCACCTCCCTGGACCATGTGCATGGTGCCACCCTCGACCGGGAGGCGGACTACATCATCCTCCCGCCCCGGCGCGCCGCCCGCCCGGCCACCGCACCCCACGACGACGACGGGGACGGCGCCTGATGGAGCCGCCGCGACCCGTCCTTTGTCCTGGGTGAGTCCCTACCCGTGGGCCTAGACCCAACGCGTGGCCGGCCCGCGCGACGCGCCGGGGCCGCAAGGGAGAGCATAGCGTGACGGGAGCGTGAGGACTGCCCTGCGGCGTGCAGGCTGTCGCCGGGCCAGTGACGGTACAATGTGTGAGACGAGAGGACGTGAGCGCACGGGAGACAAGGACCATGGACACGGGCACGGATAGGGAGAGGGAGAGGGATGCACCTCCCGTGTCAGCCAGTGATATCGAGTCGTACGTGTATTGCCACCGACAGTGGTGGTACAACGCCCAGGATCTCCCCTCGCTCTCGGCGCCGGCCCTGCGCCGCGGCAGTGCGGAGCACGAGCGCATCCAGCGCCAGGTCACAGTCGCGCGGCAGACCGCCCGCGCGCCACGCGGACGCGGCTGCGCCACGGCGCTCCTCGTCGTTGTCGCCCTCGTCGCCCTCGTCGCCGCCGTCCTGGTGTCTTCATGGTGAGCATCCTCCTCGCCCTCCTGGCCGTGGCCCTCGTCGTCGTGGTGTGCGCGGCCCTCGCCCGGCGCCGACGACACCGGCGACTACCTCCCCTATCCCCCGTAGACAACCCCTATCACCGCGCGATCTATCAGGATACGCGCGAGACGCCCGGCGCCCTCCTGTCGGCCCGGTCCCTCCCCCTGCGTGGGAAGCCGGACATCCTCATCGACGAAGGCCACGCGATCATCCCGGTCGAACTCAAGACAGGGCGGACACCCACCACCCCCTACCCCGGCCATGTGCTGCAAGTGCTCGCCTACTGCCTGCTCGTCGACGAACACTATCACGTCCGCCCGACCCACGGAATCATCCGCTACCCCGCGCGCGATGTCATGGTCCCCTACACGGTCGAGGAGGAACGGCGGGTGCGTGCCCTCGTGCGAGAGATGCTTGACGCAAAACGGGGAGGGATCGAGCAGCACCGTAGCCATCGGCAGCCACGGCGTTGTATAGTGGACCCAGGAACCTGGACAGTGAAAGGGGGCGCTTAGAGGTGGTAGACTAGACCACGATGAGACAACAATACAGTTCCGCCTACAAGGCCCGCATCGTGCAGGAGTTACTGCGCGAGG
>JAABUL010006787.1_pt1 | contig 12910 bp, 1 predicted proteins | sample 5559151 | NCBI WGS metagenome assembly JAABUL01 (sample SAMN10711876, study PRJNA513368) | rock metagenome | isolation source: Antarctica rocks | place: Antarctica: Victoria Land, Pudding Butte sud | reverse complement strand
AGTATTAGAACTAGCCTAGAGATAAGTTATAGGGGTATATAGATTAAGATAACTAGCTGAAGAGTATAAGATATATATAAGATATAGTTATTAAGTACTAATAACCGTATATACTAAGACCTTATACTAGCTATCTTAGGCCTAGTATAATAATACTATATAATAATACTTAGGTATAATACTTAGTATAATACTTAGGTATATTAGGTATAGTTCTAACAAGAAGTATCTTAAAATATAAGGCCTATTATTAGTTTACTTAACCTAGAGCTTATAATATTAGCTCTCAATAGGGGTTTTATAAATAGTAAGGTAATAGGATTATTATTTATAGCAGGTAAGTTATATTTTTATTTATAGAAGGTAAGTTATATTTTTATTTATTAATTATTAACTTAGGTAGTAAATAAAAGAGAGTAGTTTAATTAATAAAATCTTAGACTTACTACTTGAGAGTAAGTATATTAGTTACTTAATAAAATAGAAAGGTAGGTAGATTAATTAAAGAAGTCTAAATACTTTATATAAATCTTAAAGATTACTAGGCTTTTACTAATTTCTTATATTTCTAGATAATATAATTAATAAATACTTTAATATTCTTAGGTACCTTATAGATATAAGTCTAGCTAATAAAGGATATAAACTTATCAATTTAATAAGTAATAAAAATAAGATTTATATTAAAGTAAGATAGAGATACTAGCTTAATAATAATACTTAATAAAATAAAATAGTAAATAAAATAGAATTATTAGATAATACTTTAATAAGAGAAAGTAGATAATATATAATAGGACGCTTAAGAAATTCCTAATAAATATCAGGTAAAGCCTATATCTTTAATAGAGTAATAAAGCTTAGAAAGTCTTAATACTATAAATTATTCTAATAATTAGATAGTATTAAAGGATAATATTATTATTATATTATTATAGATAGTATAGAGATAGTTTATAGGTTATAAGTTATTTACTTTATTATAAAGTAAGGTATATCCTTATATCTAAAGAAGCTAAGCTATATAAGGTATAACGTCCTTAGCGCCTTATTATATAAGGTAATTAAGGTAAAACTATAAAACTACTAATAAGTATCATCTAGTTATATAGGTATTAATTAATTAACTAGTAGAGAAGAAGTCTCTATAGGGCTTATAAGGCTAGTAGCGGAAGGCTTCCGTACTACTAACCTATTAGCAGTCGCCACGTCTATATTAATATGCTAATAAAAATAAATAAGACTGACGTCCTTATTAATAGCTATATAGCTATTATAATATAACATCCTATTAATTAATAAAATATATAGTGAAGTTATTTAGATATATTATATTTAAAGTAAAATTCATGTAAGGTAATAGAATAATAAATTTAAAGTAATTAATAGATACTACTATTATTAAGGTCCTTAATTCCGCTGACTTTATAATATCCTTTAGGGGTATTAATAGGTATCTTTATAAGCCTTTATTAAGGCCCCTAACTTACTTAGATCTATAAGGTTATATTAAGTATTATCTTAATTACTATATCTAACTTACTTAATAAGGTATTATATCTTACCTCTAGAGATATATTTATCTACTAGTTATTTAATCTTATATTTATCTTTATATTTTATACTATCTTTAGCTGTAATAGGAGGTAGCCGCTAATTAAATATCCTTTTATAAGGATTTATACCTACTCTCTTAAACTCTAATTAGATAATTAATATTATAAGCTATATCTTTATAATTAATAGAAGTTCTAGTTTATAAGTAAGTAAGCCTATCTTATAAAGGACTTAAAATGGTTTAATACGCTATTAGGATAGCTTATAATTAGAAATACTTAGGATCTTATATTTATAATATAAATATAGGAAGACCTTATTATTAACCTTAATATTAAACTCTTTACTTATTATTAAATCGCGATTTTATTATAATATTAGTGAAAGCTATATAATCCTCTACTTCCTTATATTTAATAAGGCGTAGCTTATTAAAGGCTTTTATAGGTATATTATTAATAAGTATATTTATAATATTATTTACCTTAAACCTATAATATAACTTATTAGGAGTAAATCTTATAATAGTAGAAGGGGAGTTATTTAATATAGCTTAGATATATAATAATATAAGGTACTATTTATTCTAATTATTAGGATTATAAGTTAGGTAGAATCTTATTACTATCTTAATAGTTTAATTAATATATTTACTCTAACTATTAATTTATAAGTAATATATTATAAATATTAGAAATTTAATACTAAAATATTTGAAGACTTCTTATTAGAAGTTAGATATAAATTATAAATCCCTATTATTATTAATACTTTTAAGTATATCTAAATTATAAGATAAGAGTTTATAAAGTATAACCTCTACCTATTTAAGGGCTACTTATATATCTAATTTAAGTAAAAGAAGGACCTTCTTTAAGAATTTATATATAATAGTAAGAAGGTAGTTTATCTTAATAAGAGTTATAAGTAAGGTAATAATAGAATCTATAATAATAATATAAAATAATATTAATAGGATTAATATAAGAATTTAAGTACTATATAATAGATACCTCTTTATTTAATTAAGCTAATATTATAGGTAGTAAGTAATATATATTTATAAGTTTTTAGTAAGGTAATAGATATATATTAAATAAAAAAGTTAATTATAATATTAAGAATAGCTATTATAATTAAATAAGTTCTATACTTATTTAAAGATTTCCTATTTTATTAATAGTAGTATATATAGTTTATATCTTCCCTTACTATTAATATAATAGATGAGGTTATTATAAAGGATAAATGCTAGTCCTAATTTTATATATTTATTAATTATTTAGGTAGCTTTATTACCTATTTTAATAAGAGTATTTATTGAAGGCTTTGATAAGTCTAATACCTTCTTCTATTAATTATTAATCTTATATATTAATTATAGCCTTACTTTAAAGTTATCTATTATATTTATTAATATTATATAATATATAGTAATATTAAGGTCTTTAATTAAATTAATAAAGGCTTTTATAATCCCTTTAAGGCTATTATAAAGGATATTAAGTATCTATTTAATTAAATTAGTTATATTTATAATAGTAATATATAGCCTTAATAAGGTATTTAGAATAATATTAAATTTACCTACCTTATAATATAACTTTAAATTAAAGGATAATAAGTACTAGGATACTCTAATAAATTATAAATTAAGCTTATTAATATTTATAGTATTTAATATCATCTATCTAAATATAAGTATAACTACTAAGTAGTTTATATATATAATAATAGGAGGCTTTAAATTAAACTTAATTATATACTTAACCTTCTTTATAACTTATATAATTACTACTACTTCTAGCTCTATTAACTAATAATTTTATTTAATATTATTAAGGTATCTATTAAAAAATATAATTAATTAGATATTAATCTTTATAAAAGGCTTTAAGGTTAAGTCTTCCTTAATATAATAAATTATAACTATAAGATTAATAACCTTAGAGGTATTAAGATCTATATATAAAACTCTATTATAATTATAATAGATAAGAAAATATAGGGTATTAAAAGCCTTTTATAAGTCCTAAAATACTAGTAGTTCTTTAGGAGTAGGTTTATAAAAGATAATATATATAATATATCTCTTTTATACTAAACCTTTTACGCTTATATCAAGGCCTTTATTAAGTATAACCTTCTACTTTTATAATAGGTCTACCTATTAGGCGTACTATTTAATAGATAAGTAAAGTTAATTAATAAGACTAAGGAATATCTTAAGATCTCTAAGGTTTTATAAAAACTATATTATTATAATAGTAATAATCTTCTCTTTAATAATAGATATTCCTAAGCTATTAATATATTAGCTAAGTAATATAATAAAGGGATAGCTAATATACTTTTAATAAAATAACTTAAAGACCTTATATAAGTATTTAATATACTCTTATAAGGTATAGAAGTAAATAATATCATTATTTATATAGGCTTTTATAAAGCCTTAGTATAACTAAATTATAATATTAATCTAATATTAAATATATAAAGGGGAGCCCTTATAACCTATAAGAACTATTAAAGATTATTCTTAATTATAATAGCTTATAATTATAAGCTTATAATAATCTTTAACTTATATATAGAATTAATAGAACTACTTAATAGCGTTCATAATAATAATATATTAATATCCTTAAACTAAAGTTATTATATTAGCCTATAATAGTAGAGGATATATATTATTATTAATAATTTTATTAAGTTTTTAAATATTAATAATAACCTAGCCTTTTTAGCTACTAGGAGTATTATATTATATTATAAAGTAAGGATAGCCAAATAGGATTAATTAATTTAATTAAATAAGCTTACCTTAGGCTTATAACTTATTAAATTTTTTTATTAATAATATCCTTATCCTTTTAATTAAGTGGATAAATTTAAGGAGGCTTTAATATTATATTTAACTTTAATAAGATTAGTATCTATTATTCTTTAAGTATATTAATAGTTTTACCTTTATTTATAAATAAGTCTTAATAGGCGTTAATAATATCTATTAAATACTCTATTATATAGGATTTATTATAGATTTTAACTCTATTAAATATTATATATTTAAAGCTAAGGTTAATAGTTATATTTATAAAAGGCTTATTAAGGCCCTTATTAAGTATTATAAAAGCCTATTATAAATTACTTATTATAGCTATTATTATTATTATAGTAGCTAATCCTACTACCTTAGCTAGGTTACTCTTCTAGGTATTTTACTAACTAGTAATAGTAAGGCTAGCGTAGTAAGTATTAATTATGAAATATTTATTATTATTAAACTCTTCTAACTATTCCTAATCTTACTTTCTTAAGGATAATAATATTTATATTAATATTATTCTTTATAAGTACTTATCTTAGGAAGGTATTAATAATATAAGTAAATACTCTATTAAGGTAGTTAAGATTAAGCTTATAATTAAGCTTAAAGAGGAGGTCTCTATTATCTAAAAATAATCTATTATAAATTATTAAAATTAATATAATAAAGTATATAAGGATAGTAAACCTAGCCTTATTTTTAATAACTTATTTTACTAGAGTAGAATATATATAAGTACTTATTAGAATAAAAATATTCTAATAGCTCCTAATAGTAATTTACTACTTAATAAAATCTAATACTATACTTTTTAAAATAAGGATATCTACTCTTATAAATATCTTAGCCTTAAGGTTATTTATAATATAAAATTCCCTTATTCTAAGTAATAGCTACCTTACTATTAGCTATACCTTTTAGGTAGAAGGTAATAATAATAAATTTATCTAAATAATATAACTTAAACCTAAGGCCCCTAATTAGGATACTTATAAATATAATCTTAATTTCTATATTTAAGGATATAAAGGTAGTATTTATAATTAATATTATATATCTTAGATTAAAGTATATTTTAATATTATTACTACTAGCTATCTAATAGATAGATATAATAATATAATAATAGTTTTTAAATACGTAGCTAGTCCCTTAAACTAATTCTATTAAAGGATTTAATATATTTATAATTACTACTATTAATAAGGTCCTTATTAAAGGCTTTCCTAGATTAGGTATTATAAACTTCTAATATTAATCTTAAAGGTAAATAAAGAGCTTATTCTTTAATATAAACTTATAATAATATTATTAATATTTATAATTAGGTAAGAGGATAGAAGTAGTTATAAAGTAATTATTAAAAACTTTATCTTATTATCCTTACTATTTAAAGTCTTTAATAATCAATATTTAATAGGATTATAAAGGTTTATTTAGATATTACTTAGATATACCTTCTTCCTAATACTAATTAGAGCTATTATAAGGCTATAATAATAATATATTATAAGCTTTTTACTTATATTCCTAAGGATTTTAATTATTCTTAATATCTTTAGTAGCCGCCTAGTAGGCTCGCTAAGGCTTTTAATAGTACTATTAATTACCCCCTAACCTAAATAAGAACTAATCCTAATTCTATAAGTATTAAGGGCCTTATTACCTATTAGATTAAGGACTAAATATTTTTAATAGTACCGTAATTTATAGCCTTATTAGCTATACTAGTAAAGTATAAATATTTACGCCCTAGTTATCCTAATTTAAGTAATAGGGTTAATAGCCTACTAAAGGCTTCTAGTACTAATTATTATAGTAAGTATTATTACCTTAGTAAGGTTAATATTAAGGGGAAGGCTACTATAGCTATTATAAAGGCTATCGCGGTTAAATTTAAAATTAAGATTAATACCTACTATATCTTTATTACTACTACTAAGGTCTTAAGTAATAAGAAGTATAAGTTTATTATTAATACTTTCTCTTATTTAAAGAGATAAGGAAGTTATTATAATTAATAATTTTATTAGGTTTTAAGATATTATATTAAAACTCTATATCTGAATTATATTAAATAAGTAAGATATAGTCTTTTATTATATCTAACTTTATATCTTAGGTAACTCTTATAATAGTTTAAATAAACTTATAAGGTTCTTAATAATATAAAGTATCTTATAAGATATACTTCTTATAAATAAGAGTACCTATACTAATATTATAAGGTATCTTTTAATATAATATTAATAAATAGTACTATTCCTTAATATTATAAGTAATAAGATACTTATTACTTTCTTTAAGCTCTAAGGTATATTAGCCTAAGACTATTTTATAAAGATATAATTAAAGGTTTTAATAAATAATAATATTACTTTTTATATAAATAACGTCCTTAATTTAGTCTATAAATATATATATATTACGGAAGTATATTACCTTCCTAGTATACTTAATAGTAAAGGTAATATTAAAGGACTTATTATTATAAAATAGATTAAAATAATTAATATTATTAAGATTAAACTTAGGCGTATTATTATTATTTATTATAAGATTTATAATAAGATTTATAGCTAGCGGAGAATATAATATAATATTAATAATTATCTTATAAAGCTTAATATATTAAGCTTTAATAAATCTAATATTTTTACTTATAATTAAGGGTAAGGTATGTTTAATAGGACGCTTATAAATAGCTTCCTTAACTAATATATCCTAAATAGTAGTAGGATTTATAGTCTTATTAGAGAGATCTATATTTCTATTATTAAGAGAGGTAAAGCTTATTAATATTATTAAAGTAGGATTAAGATACCTTATAAAATATATTTAAAGTTATAGGAGACTTTAATAATACTTAATATACTTAATAAATATCTTAGTAGCTCTCTAAAATATTAGGCTATTAATAGCCTAATTAAATAGAAAGAGAGATAATTTAATTAATATTAAATATTAAGTTTATCCTTTAAAACTACTTAATTATCCTAGTCTTTTTAAATACTTATAGAACTTAATAATATAATTAATATAATATCTAGTTATTTCTAGGACTTTATACTTATAAGATTATCTAGTAGCATTTATAAATTTATAAATTTAATTAGCTAATAAAATAAGGTCCTACTTAAGAGGTAGTATTAAAAGAGGTAGTAGGAATATTATAACGGCGGTTTCTTAGGGAAGACTATTAATAGTCTTAATAGGAAAGGAACGTAGTACTTATATAATAGTAAGGTTATTAATACTACTAAAGACTTTAATAGATAGTTATTATAAGATATAGAGGTACTTATATAGTCCTACTATTATTAAGGACCTTATTATCATTATTAAGATATAGGTAAGAAGGTTAATTATAGATTAAGGGATTTATCTCCTATTAAAGGACTTAGTTAGATTATTAATATTATAGGAGTAGCGTTAGTAGGATTAATAGTTTAAGATAAATAAATAGTATACTTAAAGCCTATAGTATAGTATTACTACTATTTAATAAGTATTATCTAGTTATATAGGTATTAATTAATTAGCTAGTAGAGAAGAAGTCTTTATAAGGCCTATAAGGCTAGTAGCGGAAGGCTTCCGTACTATTAAGCTATTAATAGTCGCTATATTTATATTAATTACTCCTTTTATATATTCTAATAAACTCCTCTTATAAACTACTATTTAGAAATATTAATATATTAGAGTCTCTATTTATTATAACTTTTTAATATACTTTATAAGCTTAAATAGATAGATATAAAGATTATTTATTACTTTCTTAATAATATATAACTCTATCTCTTTACTATAATAGAATATCTTATATTAATAATTTAGAGACCCCCGCCCTAGCGGCCCTAAAGGCCCGTATAAATATATATAAATCTAGGGGGTTATTAAGCTAGCCCTAATAAGAAATAAATATATTTTAACGCGGTACTATAAACTTATACTATTTTTCTATATTATATTAGAATTATAGCTAAAAAAACCTAAGAATGGACTAGCTATAATTTACTAAAAATTACGCCTTAAAAATAAAGTACGGCTTAACTTCTCTTAAGGTATAGTTTTTAGAAAATTATAACTAGTCTAGTCTTAATTCATTCTAGCTACAATTTTAATATAGTATAACAAAATAATATAAGTTTATAATACCGCGTTAAAATATATTAATTTCTTATTAGGGCTAGCCTAATAACCCCCTAGGCCTATATATACCCGTACGGGCCTCTAGGGCCGCTAGGGCGGGAGTCCCTGAACTACCAATATAGAAGTTAATATTAGAAAGTACGCTTACCTAGTTAAGTAGTAGCTTTTAGCTTAGGAATATTAAAACTTACTAATATTTACGTATTCTACCTATATATATACTTACGTATATAATTTTAATTAATTAATATTAAAAGATATATCTTTATTATTACTATTTAATAATATAAAAATCATATAAATTAGCCTATTAATATAAAAAATATAACTAAATCTATTAATTTATATACTAAAATCTATATAATATAAATATATTAAGATATTACTAATATACCTTAATATACTAATTAATTAATATCTACTTATCATAATATATATAATATATATAAGCCTATAAAGTATATATATCCTAAAATAATATTAATTAGCCTATTAGTAATAAAGATATAACTAATTCTATAACTTTACCTACTAAATCTATATATTCTAATATTACTTTACTTACTAAGTATACCTTAATATACTAACTAATTAATATCTACTATATATAATATAAATATAAGTAGTATAAATAATATATATAAGCCTATAGAGTAATAAGTATTAAAAATTATATAAATTAATCTATTATTATAAAAGATATAGCTAATTTTATTAGTTCTCTCATTAAATCTATATATCTACCTATACTAAGACTTATAATTACTAGGTAGTAGGGGTAAAATATATAAAAATCTAGATTTTTATAAGTATTTTCTAGGTTTATATAATAACTTAATTTAGTTTATACTTCTTTAATTATCTTAAGATATATAATCATATTATAAGTTATAAGTATATAAGTAATATAAATAGTAATAATTATTTTATCCTCTATCTTAATATATTTATTCTATTTATTCTATTTATTCTATTTATTCTATTTATTCTATTTATTCTATTTATTCTATTTATCTTAATCTTACTTATTACCTTCTAATTAAATACTACTATATTTAGTAGGAATTAGGTATTTTAGCGCTTTATACTCTAGCTTAATAACCTTAAATATACTATTAATAACAAGAGAGTATTAAATAGCTATCTCTTATTATTTATAATTATTTATACTCTTAAGCTTTAGAAATTTTTAGTAGTTAATTATAATATTATTAATATTAAATAGTATTATAAATGATACTTTTAAATACTATCTTAAACTTTAATAAAAAGCTTATTATTATAATTATATAATTCCTAAGTTATACTAAACTTAGACTTATAATCTAATAAAAGATATAAAGTATAAATAGTCTTATTAGTTAAATATAATAGTTTATTAACTATTATAGATATATAGATAATTATATATAAAAATATATATAATTAGAGATTTTATATAAGTTTATTAAGATTCTACTTAATTATCTAATAAGGCTAACTTAGTCTAAATCTTAATAAATAAACCTTTTTAATATAAAAATCTCCTTTATCTAATTTAAAAATTATTAGCTTATATTTAATTTATAATTTAATTATTATTACCCTTAATCTTATAATATTACTTTAAAAAGAGTATTTAAAGATAATTAAGATATCTTAGTTTATCTTACTTATATAGGGGTTAATTATATAATATTATAAAAGTGCGGTTAAAAAGATTACTTCTAACGTATAATATTATCTTAAATATAGTAAATCTTTTAAGATCTATTATAACTTAATAAATAATATACGCTAAATAATACTTAAATATAAAATATAGTTAATATTAATTTATTATCTTAAGTTCTAAAAATTAATATTAATATAAGAATTATATTAATAGAACCTAATATTTTAATAGACTATCTTATTAAATCTATAATAAAATATAGCTTAATTCTATTAATAATCTTAGAATTCTTTAATATTACTATTAGAGGCGGCTTCCTAGGAATAAGACGCGAGAGTAGCTTATTTAAATATAAGTACTTTAATGAAATTATTAAATTTATAGAATTATATTTGATAATAGAGATATTATTATTATATTAAATAAATAGAACCTAGAACTTTTTTATAACGCCTTAAATACTATAAGAAGTCTTGGTATTATAACTCTACTTAAGATATAACTTATATAGGTAAAAAATTATATTAAGGTAATATACTATCCTAGTAGATTTATTACTATATAAGTTTTATACGGCGGTCTTAATATTATAAGAGAAAATCTAAAAACCTTTATATAATTAATATATATAAATTAATATATCTTTAAAGTATTTAATAGATATTTAAGTTATCTAAATTTAATATAATTAAAGGTATATAATATTCTTTTAAGTTATATACCTTATTATATATTACTCTTATTATTATTACCGCTTTAAGTTACGCGTACGCGCTTAACTAGTCTAATTAGCTTACTATATAAGATTAATCCTAAATAAGATAGGCGCTAGCTAGAGCCGTTAGCGCTATATAAATAAGCTCTAGGTTAATTATTAACCTTAAAAGTTAAGCCTAAAGGCTTAAGTCCTAAATAAAGGCCTTAAACTCTACTATATATCTAGGTAATTAAATATTAGCGCGATAAGAATTATTCTATAATATCCTTATTAAAATAATCCCTATTACGCTAATATTTAATATACTAGATATTATACTAGGGATAAGACCCCTTAAAAGGCCGCTATTAGGCTATTAATTACCTAGAGTAAGCTAGCTATTTATATATTAAGGAGGCGCTAGGCCTAATTAAGCTAATATACTAATATACTAATATACTAAATATATTATAATAATATACTAGAAGCTATAGAAAAAATTAGAGAGGAATCCTTAAATAAAATACTTAATTATATAAATAGTATCTTATTCTTTAAAGATTATAGTATTATTATTATAAATTATATAATAAATAATATCCTAACCTTTACTTAAGTATAAAATTTTAATAGTATAAAAGACCCTTAATATTATTTATATATAAAGGAGAAGACCCTTAAGAGTATTTACCTTATTATAAAGTATTCTCCGCTAGCTAAGTATCTCTTTTAATATAATTATAAAGGGTTTTAAGTTAGAGCTTCTATATTTAAATATCTTAAATTCCCTTTTAATTAACTTACCTATTAGTACCTTAATAACTTCTTATATACTAGGATACTTTATAAAGCTCTTTATACTAGTTAGTAGTCTAGAAATTATATTATATAAGACCTTATACTTCCTTTTTTTATAATTAAAAAGTTTATTAACTATATAATTAATTGTTTTAATATCTAGCCCTTATAGCTATACCCGTTACGCTAGACTTAATTATTAATACTCTACCCTTTTTCCTTAAGATAGAAGTAGATAGTTAAAAATTAAAGCTAATACTTAACCTTAATCTATAGGGATTTAGTCCTACCTAGTACGAAAAATTTATCACTAAAAATCGTGAATTAAAGCGTAAGCTTCGCGAGTTTAAGGGTATAAAATAGCTCTACGCTTATATATACTATAAAGAGGCTGAATTCTAGGAATTATTTAATTAATAATAGTATGGTAGCCTACTATAAAAGTATAATACTAAGTTATTACTAAGTATCTAATATAAGGTTAAGGTAGATCTGAATATTAAAAGATAAGAGGCGGATAGCTTATAAGATATAAAAGCCCTTTAATTTTAACCCCTAAATAGGATTTAAGGTATTTATAAAGTTATTAAAATTAGCGACTTATCTTATTATAAAGAACTTAAGCTGGAAAGTAAGGGATAACCTATATTAAGGTAAATAAATTAGGTACGTAGCGCTTATATTTTATATATCTTAAAAGAAATCACGCGTTTTTAACTTACTTAATTAAAATTATTAAAATTAGTTTATTCCTAAACCTATTCTAATAATCCACGATAGTAATATAATATATTATACCTAAAAAGTATAATAAAGGAAAGAGTTACGTTAATATATATAATAATATATAAAAATTAAATTATATATATAATAAGAAATTAGGCTAAGAGATATCTATATAGGATTTAAGCGTTAACGCCCGAAGATTAATTAAATCCTCTAAGAGTATATATAACTATATTAATAGATATATAATTAAAAATAGTATATAAATAATAACTTAAGCCTACTTAAGGAGTTAAGTAATAACCTTTAAAGGGGTATTAACCTCTTTTATTAAGTACCTCTAAGAAAAAGCTCTATATAATACTATATTAATTAAAATAATAATAAGGTATATAGTTAATAGACTTAAAAGGATTAAATTTATAATATATTAAAGGTAAAGCTCCGTTTATATAGGATAAAGTTTATTCTAGCTAATAAGGTAAACTCTAAAGTA
>JAABUL010006786.1_pt1 | contig 12914 bp, 11 predicted proteins | sample 5559151 | NCBI WGS metagenome assembly JAABUL01 (sample SAMN10711876, study PRJNA513368) | rock metagenome | isolation source: Antarctica rocks | place: Antarctica: Victoria Land, Pudding Butte sud | reverse complement strand
CTATACCGATGATGTCTGTGGGAGCGTTCGCATTGGCATTTTGTGAGGGCTAGAGAGCGCATTTACGAAATAGTTGTTAATGCAGGCAGTTTATCAGTGATCTTTTCTAATGCTATCGTAGGCGGCGTGCCTGTGCCTCGCTATACTGTACATATCGTACAAATAGGTCTATACGAGCGGTGAAGTCGTCTATACCAAAATCACCCTCTATTTGACCTCATCGGCAGTCGGCAGGTCGATGGCACGATAGAGGAGTATCAGCGCAGAGTGACTCTCGCCTGTGAACGTCATCAGTACGTATTGAAGCAGAGCATGGAACAGAAGTTAAGTTTGACGTACCACCTCCACTCAGCCCCTCTATCTTATCAGCCTCCACCTCGCTGACTTTATCGTCGTTGAACCACCACCACTTCCCATCTTCCTCCTTCCTCTTCCCCGTAGCCTTGTCCAGCGGCCCTTGCTTCTTGACATACGACGTGTAATGGCCGCTGTCCGCACTGGCACCCTGATGCGTCACCACCCCACGCAGCTCGTAGAGCCCGGATTTATTCGAGCCTTCATCGGCTGCCAAGTCGGGGTTTATGAGCGCGAAGAGCTCTTTTTTGCCGGTGAGGATTTGCTCGGCTTGATCGGCTTCGAATTCGGCGTCGGTTTTGTAGACGGCATCTGCCATTTCTGTATCTTGGGCCTTCGTGTCTGGGGCCTTGTCTTTGGTCGGCTTTTTGTCGTCAGGCTGGGCGACACCTTTCGAGGCGTCGGCGGCACGGTCTTCCTCCTGCTTATGAGCGATCTTCTGTCGCTTGCGAGCGCGAACCACATCCTCTTCATCCTTGCGCACCTCGCGCACTTTGTCACGCACGGGCACGAGCTGCTTCCTCAGGGTCTCGGTGCAGAATTCGACAACGTCAAGCTCGGGTGGAAAAGTGACTTTCTTCATGATCTTGGTCTTCTTGCGGATGTCTTTTCTCCAGAAGAAACGGACGAAGTGGACGGTGAGATATTTTGGTAGACGGGATATGCGAGAGGTCTTGGTGTATGTGGCATCGCGGCCAAGGGTAGGGGAGTTCTTTTCGATTTTCTCTTCCAGACCTTTCAAGATACCATCGCGAAGATGGCTGGTTTCTTTCTCGATATGACAGTCTAGCTTCAGAAAGACGTCCGAGCTCTCGACCGGCTCTTCGCCTGCGTCTCTCGCTTCGGCCTCGTCGCAGATCAGGGTCGAGGAAGTGCGGCCAGCAAGATATTTATCGATGAAGGAGATCTCTTCCAATTTTTCTGGCTGTGAAGATGGCGTGCTAGAGTTGGTCGAAGTTGTGTCCTTGATCTTGAGCTTTTGCCGTAATTGGGATATGATCTGCGACCAAGCCTCCTCTGCATCTTGCTGTGCATAGCCGTGCCCATTCTTTGCCCTCTCTGCGAATTGGGGAAAGGTAGAGTGTAAGGCGTTGAGGAATATCAGCGGCGGAAAACCCTCCTGTGTCTCTGACATTTGCTTGTAAAGGTCTCGTAGTGAGCTTGTGATGTCCACCGAACCCCCACTCGCTGCTGGAAGGCCAAACTGGCTTAGATCGATGCCCCGAGATGAGCCTGCATCGCTGCCGGTGTACTTTAACAGCTGCTCTTGCAATTCTGGTACGGCACGGAGGGTTTGCAATGTGGAGTTCATGTAGCATGTGTTCCCTAGATTTTGCAGACCAGCAGGCGTAGCCCCTTCAAGTGAGGCAGCTTCTGCGTCCGTCATGTCTTCCCTGAACTTCATCTTCTCCTTAGGTCTCTCCAGGACAGCCTCTCCACCTTCTGCAGGCGTTCCCATCATCATGAACGTTTGCCCGGGCTTCGCCCCGAGCTTTGAGAGCTCAGTATCATCCTTGAGCTGACCACCTTTGACCAAGACCTTTTGACGATCTGGCTCAACACCCGTAAGGGAATAAAGCTGGTATTTGAAAATTTCACCTGTAGACGTAGGATCAAGTTCCACCTCGTGCTTCTTACCTTGATGTTTAACAAAGACTGTAATTGTCAGCTTGCGTCAGATTTTACATATGTGAAGTGAAGCTTTACCTTGTATAGTAGACATGGTGATGATATGTATGAACAATGGGTACAAGCATGAGGCTGTGAGAATTAAGTGCTCTGTAAGAGTACCAAAAGTCAAAAGCGGCGAACCCATGCCAAGCCTGCCCGCCGCATATAATTTTCTCCGGCAGCGGAACTGGACAATGGATGGCTGCAATCCTCAATTGAGATACCAAGTCGTATTCTATCGAATCCAGGTTGCGGGACGGCCTACCTTGCATGAGCACTCTTAAGGGCTAGTACCCCGTCTGCTACCGGACCAAGAAATGGTTAGACAAGTCCCCTACATCGCTCTCTAGGTACCCAGCTAATGCATTTCTCCAGTCTCAGTCTCTCCGTCCTTACCTCCTCTGTGTCCGCTCCTCACTTACCGCTGCCCTGTCCTTGTCGAATTTTGCATCACAGACATCCGAGCGACATAACGTCCCAGAAATCGAAGCCGCAAGCTCCCCGGAAGTCCTCCTCAATCCACTAATCGTTTCTCGCAACGAGCACGAGAAGGTCTTCATAGAGCCAAGCGTCAATAGCGTACGGGTCAGCATAAGGATCAAGCAGGCGGACGAGATAGAGAATATCTTAGTGCACAAATTCACAAGATTCTTGACGCAGAGGGCAGAAGCATTTTTCATTTTGAGGAGAAAACCTGTGAAGGTTTGTGAACTTCTTTGGTTGACTTGATGTAGACCAGATGTCACTGACATTTACCTGCAGGGCTACGACATTTCTTTCCTGATCACAAACACTCATACGGAGGAGATGTTGAAGCACAAATTAGTGGACTTCATCATACAATTCATGGAGGAGGTTGACAAGGAGATCTCGGAGATGAAACTATTCGTACGTCAACCGAGCATCTAAAGCGTCGTTAGATCTGCCTGGATTACTTTATGCTATTGTTATCCGGCAAGCTGACCGTACAATAAGCTGAATGCACGAGCAAGATTCGTCGCAGAATCGTTCCTGACCCCGGTTAGTCTCTTGCTCTCATATCTTTCGATGGTCGTGGCTTATGAATTGCCCTAGTTCGATTAGCGTTCTTGTCGTACATAGGCAAGCATTCATAATGGGCCACAAACAAGACTACGAGCAGATCGCGAGCCTTGAAGCACAGGGGACTAATGGTGAAGCCCGGAGTCAACTGCTTGTTCGAGGCGTTATGAAAGCACCGCTCATTAGTAGTCACGATCACAGCATCAGCTACGCTAATGGTTTTCTAGGCCGTTAACTCTCCGATCAATGATTCCTCGGAGAAACGGCTTTGGAGGCTCAAGATACTGGCTCGAAAACGTAAGAAAGCTTGCTCAGTCTGTTAGTGCGCTACCTGTGAAGTCCTGTTGGTATCTATGCCAGTGATCCTGCCACAGACCTTTTACACAGGCGCTTCTTAGCATACTGTGTTTACCTTGCACTACCTTGCTATTGCCTGCATCATAACCTCCGTCGTTGCTCCCAATACGGTGCTCTGCCCTTCGATCTGTCGCTCAAGGCTCTTTCTACCTCTCCCAATCACCGGTACATGTAAACCTGCAATCGTCCGACTCTCACTGATACCGCCCGCAGGGCTGAGGCATCGATTTGCACAAGGACAACAGCCTTGGAGCGTACGATGTCATCCCTCTGCTCTCATTCTCCAAAGCCTGAGCTTCCATCTTATGATCTCCCGACCTAGAAGTTCACGGTGGTGTCGAACAGAGCATTCCATATCAAAAACGTCTACCAAGACCTCCTCTATCTATACCGGCCGTTGCACGCTGGGTGGGAGGGTGACACCAACAAGATTGTCTCCCGGGGCTTCTAAATTCACTTAAGCCATCTCATAGGATATTGAGCCCTAATAAGAGAACGTTTTCTAGACGTTAGTCCACAACTTCGTCCCTGGAAATTTGCTCGGCACTTGTAAGATGTGGAATCCCGGATGAGGTAAGGAAGCCAGCACATGGCCTTCCCAATTGATCTTTATCTGCACTGGACTTTGGTGACGTTGGTGCCCGTCGTTTGGGACTGTCAGCAGCCGTGCTGGCGTACTTGCCGCCGCAGACAGGTTTTTTTCATGGTGTGCCACGTGCAGCAGTTCGGACTGACCGTCCATATCTTGAAGGAAATCCGGTATAGCTTAATGAAGAGACTTGCCCATGGAAGCTCCCACATAGCGTGGAAACCAAGTCAAGAGTGTAGCCTGCTTGGTGAGCTGTTTACGGGGCATTTTCCTGTTTCTAGGAAGAAGAATCCAATGAGGATACGTGAGGTTGTCTTGTCATGATGTAGGCCGTCCATTGAATCTCTGAGGGGCTCGGTAGGTTAGAACTAGCGTTGTTTACTAAGTGATGCCATACACGCTTCAAACCCCTACAACACTCCTCAGCATCCAACCAGACCAACCACATGATGGCGTTCCTTTCGCGGAGAGAATAATGATAAGAGCTCACGCGTGTCTTGCTGCATGAGAAGTCTTTCCAGGCACAGCTGGAATCGTCAGCCAAATTGAGCAATTAGTGCGCCCGAGTGAGGTTTCGCAGTCTACGCTGCTCTCTTCGTGAGTAAACAACCTTTGTTTGTCCTCGATGCATGTTCTCACACCTCTATTATCTTCTGTACACACACTCAAGTGGCTCTCCTCGCTCCAGCCCATTGAAATGTTCCTGGGGTCACCATCGCATACCTGTGCATCAAAGAAATTTGCTGACTTGCATTGGAGTTTGCAGCCGACACTGAATCCTTAAGAGTAGTGCTTCATCAAATGTTTTCTGTAAGCTTGTGTTTCCCGATCTGCTGGGAGCAATGAGATCCCAGTGGCCTTGATTGCTTCTTCATTTGATGGGGAAACACGGTCTCAATGCTGACCTGAGTTTACCAGATGTGCTATCGTTACTCTTGCTTGCACGTGTGAAGTCCCTAAAAGCGCGGACACTGTTTTGATACTAGCCAATCGTGGCTTATCGAGAACGGGACTTTCGACTTGTTGTGGGCTCAATTCCCGATTTGTGCGCGGCGTCCAGTGCCAGTATTTTCAATGGAGCGTCATAAGCTAGAGAACCGTAGAGAGGTCCGTTCACGTACACTGGAGACCGTGTCTGAGGAGAAAGAGCCTGCAGGGCTCGCCGAATACGCCAACTCGCCTCCTCCTGCTTCACCTCCTGCTTCACCTCCAGCCCCTTCACCTCTTGCTGCTCCACCTCCTTCACTGCGTCCTCCGCCGTCTAGTGGTAGCTCAATTCCAAATTTCGAAGGTGACAAGCCCTTCTGGGAGCCTGATTATCCTTCACAACGTTTCCGTCCTGAGAAAACTGAAGCACAAGATCCTGATAACCTTTACTATTCACCACCACCGCAATTCTTTTCACCGCCAATTTCGCCAAATGAGATACATCTTCAACACATCACTCTGGAAAAAGCCTCTTCGGCCGGGCCGTCCGTAGTGTCACAGGTGAGAAATGTACCTTACCACCTCCAACACTTACTCACTCCTGGGATCATAGACTATGACTCCCACACCAAAGGATCCTAGTAAGGGAGAACCGCCGACCCCCTTCGTACCGGTCTACAAGGGATTTACGTTCACCCCTGCAACAAACCTCACGACGTATGGAGCATTCGCCGATCGCTCCAAGTTGCAAGACGCTTCCTTAGGGGGCGTTTACACTTTAATGAATCCCAGTGAAGGTACAAGTGATGCTGCCGAGAAACCATATGCTACCAATGATGGCCCACGATCAGCAACCAATGCAATAGCTCGTGAAGTGCCAAAGCACTCTGAAGACGAGGGAAGCCATCCCAGCTCAGAGGCAGAGATTCATCCCTGCGCAGGTGTGCCTTTGAACATACTGGATGGCGAGATCCCTACAATGAACGAGCACCAGGAGAAGTCCTTCGAAGAGCTTGAGACAGAGAGGGGAATAATGGAATGGAACAACACTGTATTCGACGAACGATGGCTTGAACCCTCTCAACCCAATTTGAAGCAGCCAGATGACCGTTGGCGACCCACTACACCAGGCATTATCACCAGCAAGCACATTGAGCATACTTCTTCAAAGCATCAGAGATGGATATCGTTCCTTCGAGAATTAGAAGAGACAAGAAAGAAGATGGATCTTTCTGCTCGTTTCAAACCAGATCCATTGATCTGGGGCGTTGATGATAGGGCTCCCACATCTGAGAAGATTATTCACGGAGAGCAGCCTACTCAAGAGTAAGCTAGAACACATACCCAGGGCACATCTTCGAATATTGACAATGTTGACAGACCCGTCCCCGAGCCACTATGGCCCAGTAGGTTGCAAAAGGTTGTCTGCGAACTCGAGGGTGGCACTGGCGAGCTTCCTCACGGTATAACTGACCGTCCAGATGTCCTACGTCGATATTTCTATGACCGTGTCTTTCTGGAGGGATGGGAATGGGTGGGCACTGACGAACAGAAAACGACAAAGAGTGGGGGCCGCATCTGCAGCGTGGGTGCTGTACGAGAGCAAGCGCTAAAAGACATTGAAGATCTGATCTCATTCATGACCGCCCCAGTGGGACATGGCATTCGCAAAGTCACGTTCCCGCGTACTCCCGAGGCTGCAGCTATGATGAAAGAAGATCCATTCGGTGGAAATTCTGCTAACCCTCAAGAAGAGCACTTCATGCGTCGATTCAGGCGCATAGGAGGTTATGCACAATTCACGTCCCTCAATGGGTATGAGGGGCGCAATGCAGTGGCTGAGGCAGTGGGCGTTCGAGCTGGCAGTCATGCAGACTCTGCTCAGAACATATGTTCGCAGCCAACTACGGTTGCTCTGGCTCAACATGAGTCTGGTCAGAATCTTACCCTAGCTCAAAGTCGTGATATTGGTGTCGTGGGAGCAGACAAGCATACCTCTGAACCAATCCAAGGTCAAGCTTCTACTTCAAAGGGCTTTTTGAATTCAAAGAATCCAAAATCAAGTCCTCCAGGAAATGGTGCTTCCAAGAAGCAATCGGTAGAAACGGAGAGCCGCGGAGCTAGCGGATTAGATGGCAGATCTGCTAGCGAGGAGGTCCCGGTCCGCTACAACAATCATGTTGAAACTACAGCCGCTATAATTGACACTTCATCGCTCAGGCAACATCAACAGGATTTGCTCTACGCTGCTAGCGAGAATCGTTCTTCGCAAGCCACTCTCACAGCTGAAAGCGATGACCACATGGAGCCTAGCCCCTATCACCTGATGAACGATCAGGATGTGTGTTCTGACGCGAACTTTACGAACCACATACAACACCACGAACTCTTGTCTTCACCATATGCCACACAAGCCCTATCTCAGGATCAAATACTTCCACTTGATCTCGTCCATGCCCGCATGTTCAAGCGGTCGGACTGGGAGAGTTACGTTCCGCTTTCAGCAGTGATAGCGCATACGCGAGCACAGCAATCTCCAACGATGCCATCGGGGCCGCCACCTTCGGCGATGCATCCGGGTTACAGGCACCAGCAGTCTACTGTCGCGCCCAAGCAGATCGAAACCGCTGACTTTGAGCAACCTGCCTGTGGCGCTCCGCAACAGGACGTTCGTCGCCCCACCTGGAAAGACGCCCACGCTCAGCAGCCTAATATGGTGTTGCAGCAGCCTTTTCGCTCTGGTAGGCCCCCTCAAACGTCCTACCCTGCCCCCCAGTGCATGCAATATGGCTTCCCGCAGCAGGCCGTTGGCTATGCAGGGTCTTCTACTACGGATGCGGAATTCAGTACTGCCTATGAAGCTCCGGCATCTCGCTACACGTACATTACTCAAAATATGATGAATCAACCTAGTCACTCATGGACACCTCATACGTCTCAACCACTGTCTTATAAGAGTTTAGGCGTACGTGCACCTGCGCCTAACCGCTTTGCCGCCGTACTCGCTCGCTCCAAAGAGTTCGAGAACTACGGTATCCCTCAAGCTTGTGGAACACCTACACCGAATCAGGCTTTCCGTCAGCCCATACGTGCAACAACTGACTCTCCCCAGGCCTTTGCTCAGAACCAAATTCCACGTTTTCCTATGCCGAACGAGGCTCACATCCAACCTCAGTATGGCGGACCACCCATTCCGTCTCAAGCCTCTGTTCAGAATCACATACGCGGAGCACCCATCCCACCTCAGGCCTTTCTTCCAAATCGAGTTCGTGGAACTCCTGCGCCAAATGCAGCTTACATCCAAAGTCCATTCGGTCAAGACTCTACGCCAAGCAAGGTGTTAGCCCAGTATCCAATTCGTTATACTCCTGCACCATTGCAACCAGTGCCCGATGGCCATATCCGCTCAGCTCGGACGCCCACCCAGGTTCTTCACAACTCATACGAGTGGCAGAGCCGCTTCGGAATTCCACAAGACATGGTCAAGCCCGACCTGCCAATCTTACATTATCGCGATGGCTCAGATGACATGCGCCCCCACTACACCAAAGGAGTGCCCACAGTCGCATACCAGAACTTGGTTCGTAATCTGGAGCATAGATACGACACAATTAACGCTGCGGAGCACCTACCTTTCACCGAGACTGCCAAGGATTCGAAGCCGGTGGAATGGGGTGTACTGAAGATTGGAAATGTGAGTATCTCAGGACTGAAGCCTTCAACTTTCTTTTCAATGGGTCCTCTAATGCCCGTTTTTGGTAATGCCTATTCAGCACCAGCGTCCTCTCCACTACCCATTATCCTATCAGGGGAGAGAAGGCACAAGGTGCAATTCCACTATCGTTACCTGGATGATTTCGGCTATATACAACAGCTTCTACTATTCGAACACTATGCTAACGATTCTTCTTTCCACAGATTCCTTACGACATCAACAAGGACCTAGTCGTCTCCTTCCTGGGTATTCATGCAAAGCTTATCACAGCCAACCTTGGCCCAGCCATCCATATCATCATGGACCGTGTTTCCGGCAAGACAATGGACTGTTTCGTTGAATTTCTCTCCCCCCTCGATGCCCGCGCTACCTGCAACAGCATCAATCTCCGTCAGCGTGGCCTCATCCGCATTTCAGACCGCGTGGTGGATGTAAACATGAGTAGCCAGAATGAGTTATTGGCTGCGCTGTTTCCGAAGGCGAAGGATGTCAAGTGGGTGAATGGAAAGCCTATTGTCATGCGGCCTGAGGAAGAGTGGAGTTCAGGATTTAAGAGTTTCGTGAGTGCGGAAGAGCTGGGCTTGATGGTGAAGCACGCTGAGCAGCCTCATCGTGTAAGTGCTGCCCATCATTTCGGTTTAATCTATAGTATCTAGCCTCGATGATCCATCTGTACTATGCTGACTGACTGATGGTTCTCGCAGTCCAATTACACCCAGCGCTCCCCCCAGCGATGCTATGAATCCATGATCTCGCTCCTCGCCAAATACCCTTGGCATTCGGTCGAAAACTACACGCTGCATCAGCGCAACCTGATCTTCAATGCCACGCGTCAAATGCTCCACATCCTCTCGACCAACATTCGCAAGCAATGCGGTCGTGAGAATCATAGCCGCGGTGGTTCTACCTTGAGCTATACCACCACCATGAGCCACGACTCTTCCGATAGAAACCCAGGCACCAACAGGTACGGTAGTAGTAGTACTACTACTTATAGTAGTGATACGAACATCAATCCAGGAAGCAAGAGCGCCGAAGCTCTGACTGAGGATCTGTTGAAGGACTTGTTATCCGCTGGATTGAACGCGGCAGGGTTCTCGGAGAATCAGCGCTGGCAATTGCATGATGCGTGCGAGTACGCGAAGCATCACTTTCTTGTAAGCCCGATGTTGCAGTATTGGCCCTTCGAAGTATTGGGGCGAAAGGTGAGGATCGAGGAAGACGTGCTTGAGGTAAGTTCTTGCTCTCCTTACTGTTCCCTCCGCTCACCCACCGTCCTTCTCCCATCTCTCCACGTCTACATCTATCGACGCCTCTCGTGCTTGACCCACACTAATCGCCCTCGTTTTCTCAACAGTTCTACGCTCGTATAATTGCCTCCAACCCCGAAGTGGAGCAGACGGGTCTCCCTTTCGGTAGCCTCCGCAATATCACCGCCTCCATCGACATGGAATCGCAAACAATGGACAAGATCGGTAGCATGGAGCTGAATATGCTCGAAGCTCTACTCAAGAGCGGAATTGAGCATGTGTTGACACAGCATGATGCGGAAAGGGATATGAGTGCTTTGACAATCTAAAGCGCGCAGCTTGTTCTCACCAAAGATGTGTGGGACGGCTCGACAGAACGACAACAACGGATACCTTTTCTTATGTTTTCCCTACGGAGTTATTACCAGCATGTTTCTCGGATTACGGATTAACGAATCACAATACACAGCTCGCATTGGATCGGAATACTCGAGTACTTTAGCTAACGTTGCTCCTTCCAGGACTACCTTGGTTAAAGGAAAGGGCAGGAAGATCTCATCGATATAGGCAGCTACATCGGCAGCCTGGAGATATCTACTGCGATGGATACACACGATGCGACCACGAAGTTGGTCCCTCATTGCGGGATACTTTGCCTGGATATGAATGAACAAATGCCGATGTGGACAACATCAGGTAAAGCGTAGGATACAGCAGATCAGTCTATTTTAGCTTGCGTGCATGTTATGGATCTTGATGAAACAACCCTTACTGAAGATTCGCTCCTGCATGGTGACCAATGTATTTGTTCTTGAACAATGTTTGAAGACATGATCAATTTCCCCGTAGTCACCATTCGCCAATGTAGAATTTCTTGAAAATTCACTGGCAGCATGCATCTATCTAAAAGGAATTGGAATCAGTCATCTCTACATCCCCACACACGCCCATATTTCACCACCATAATGGCCGACAATGACCTCCGTGAAGAGATCGAAGCTCCAACGGTGAGAACTAGCGCTCCCCTCCCAACGAGATGTATACGACGCGATAGCTCACGTCTAGAAACTAATGGAGGGGACGGATCGTGCGTCTGTAGCACCAGCGCACCGTGGTGTAGACGTGGAAGACGAAGATGACATGCTACAAAAGCAATGTGTACAGACAGCTCATCAAATTTCTGTAATCAGACTGTGCAAGCGCTGCATGATATTTGACAAGCTGCTTCGAGTATCTAAGTGCGATCAAACTTGAAGACCGGTCAACTCTTACTCGCTATCCTTGTTCTTCTTTATCCCTCTTTTCACATGTAAATAGCATTCGGTATGCGAAGTCCGAGCCTAGTTGATATTCTCCGTCTTACATATCTTACTCCTTCTGCTCTTTCATGTGCCATTTCCCGTAGCGATCAGTGAATGTACTGATTTAAGAGCATTCTCTTCTCGGGCAGTGGCTCATACGGGCTTGGCCTATCATATATCACTCCTTCTTCGGCAGCGAATTTGCTCTTGGGATAAAGAAATATGAATTTTGGCCAAGCACTAGAGGATTATCATTTGCATGCCCGGATAGACTTCACAGAATGAATGAGTGAGAGGACTCACCCATTCCAAGGGGCCGACACCCCTTTCTTACGTTCTCCCACGCCTCCGGCCCAACAGTAAACGTCTCGTGCCCAATCCCAATATGCGGATGTGCTTTGTCAAGCCTGCTAAACCAGTCTGATCCCGCTTTGGGGACGAGAGCGTGTGCGAAGACGTGAAAGTGCTCATAGGAGCGCCAGTAGGAGATGATCTTGAGGCGCTCCCGCCAGTTGAAAGATGAAAATGTCAGGTCGACTGGTCTGGCAAGTGGTGGATGAAGCTATCGGTAAGACGTTGAACAAAGACGACTATAATCCACAGAAAGGCCGCGCGAATTTAGAGTTGAGATTGTCGAGGACGGTAGTATGGCGTAGAAGTGGATGTCTCTTACACAATGTGAGCATGACGAGGCTGGACGATTTTTCTTTGAGTATAGCGTCTTAGTGTTCTCAACCTCTCAAAGCGCCTGGAACTCTGTAATTTGGGGGATTCTTGGTAATCGAGGCGTTGAATTACATCCCCATTGCTATTGATGGGCAGCGACTTCCTTCCACACGCCTTAAAAGTGATTATACAACAGTATCTCTTTCACATGTGAGGCGAAGATACCCATTGGACTGTTGCCCATTCCAGTAAGACTCGCTGAGCTAAGCAGGTTTTCTTCCATACAGTAGATGAACGACTCGAAGATTGATATTCGCCCTAACAATAAGATGGATAATCCCCTGATACACGACTGAAGATACCAAAAGCTTTTCTGTCAACTTCCTGTCGGTCGCTTGATGGCGTTCTATGTGAGCCATATGTGTCAAAATGTTCGAACGTCAACGGAGAATAAGAGGAAACAGGACGACCACGTAACGAACAGCCAACGCCACTCCTGGACCTTTCATTCGTTCCCCAATCCATCGCCAATTCAGCACTAGGAGGCTCTGTCACGCCCGCCGACGCCCATCGGAATCTCCGATATGCCATATTAGGAAATGAAGTGAACGTCTAGCTTTCAAAGAACCATGCCCTCGGGAACGCTTCGGGGCGTCCGGGCCCGGGGCCTCCAACCCTGTAGACCAAAGCAGTATGCAATTCAACATCGAGGCTGACGACACCCTCCATCAGAATCATCATGTTTCCACGTTTGAAGTATGCTCGCACCTTGCAAATCAGCTCTCTAGGGCCTGCGAATCGACTATACATACAGTGTCACCAACCCCAAGCGAAAACCCCAACATTGCTGACAAACGCTGAACCCGCGGAGATGTCCATCGCCATCCTCCACCAATATCAAACATCCGCATATAATTGAAGAAGACCCATCCAAAACCCCCAAACCAACAATCATGTCCCACCACCGTCCCCCCTTCACCCTCCAAACCGCCCACGAAAAAGTAAAAGCCGCCCAATCCCTCTGGAACACCCAGTACCATTCC
>JAABUL010006785.1_pt1 | contig 12915 bp, 24 predicted proteins | sample 5559151 | NCBI WGS metagenome assembly JAABUL01 (sample SAMN10711876, study PRJNA513368) | rock metagenome | isolation source: Antarctica rocks | place: Antarctica: Victoria Land, Pudding Butte sud | reverse complement strand
GGGCTAACGGACGGCAGAACGCGTCCTCGGTGCCAGAAACAAGGACCTCAAGGTCGGTTTCTCGATTCCGTACAGGGTGGAGGGCGAGGAGGCGTGGCAGCCGGACTATGCCACCCTCACCTGGGTGGTGCAGCACAGCCTGCGGCTGGCGGCGCCGTGCGTGCTGGGCGAGCAGCAGCGCAAGGCCATGTTCCTCAAGACGCTGGTGATGCTCATCACGGGCCCCGCCTCGCGCGTCACCGATGCCGCGGTGCTCATGGAGGTGCTCGCCATCGTGCGCAAGTGGCTCATCGACCCGCCGCCCTCCGCCGGTGCGCGCCATTCCTGCCCGAATGCCCGAATCTCCTCGGTTCTCCGGTCACGCTCCTGCCCGCTCGGGGGTCCCGGTGCTGCGCTCTCGAGCTCTTGTTGCTCGTTACGCGGCGCGGCTCTGTTGGCAGACTCTTTGACATAACTGTGTAAATGCCCCTCACATCGCATTGGGGTCCTGGACTCTCCCCTGCGCTTTCATCTTGACTGCTGACCCGCCGGCGCCTGCTTCTGAACCATTGAGATCACCCTCCTGCAGTGGGCCTGAGCAACAAGGAGGTCGTGCTGTTCATGGAGCGGCTGACGCCTGCTTTCCGACTCCTTGCTTTTGGGTTCAAAACCGATCTTCAATCTGCAGTGGGCCTGAGCGACAAGGAGGCGGTGCTGTTTCTGGAGCGGCTGGCGGCGCTGGAGCGCAGCGGCGCGACGGAGGGCTCCATCAAGGGACCCTGGGAGGACGCCTTCCTGGACCTCATCCACCACCTCGCCACGCAGCCGCCCACCGAGGCGCGTCCACCTGATCCTGAGCTTTCTGGTTGCTGGCTGTGTGTGCAGGCCCTGCCCCATTCGCCACCTCGCCATGCACCTGCCCTCCGAGGCGCGGCGCTGGCTCCTTCAGCCCTCAGTGCCTGTTGATGCCTGAGAATGCCCTCTTGGTCCCATGATATTGTATATGCCCCTTGAACCTTGCCTACCACCTCGCCGCGCAGCCGCGCGCTGAGGTGCGCGGCGGCTGCGTGGATGATCAGATTGCCGTTGCCTTTGACGACTGGGCTCATCGGCAACGCGAATCTTCCCTTGTCGGATCGGTATCACTGTGCTGAAAGGTTGCACCGGGCCACAGCTGCAAGCGATGCTTAGATCAGACGGCTGGATCTGAAGTGTGCACCTGGACTGAGGATTCAAGGTTCGAGTGTCCAGTGGGCTGCCCTTGACCGGATCCTGCCGTCTATGCTACACCTGGCGCTGTCGACGTATAAACGGTTGCATCAGCTAGCCGTAGAGATGATATGATATACACCGTCACCGGGCTCGCATCGCCGCGGACCCTGCACACAGCATTGCGCAGCAACAGACCAGCGCATGCCTTGGACTTTACACATGTCCTTCAATTACATGTGGGGCGCACCAACTGATCTGATTGTCTGATCTGATTGTCGCTGCAGGCGAACCAGGTGCTGCGCGCCGCAGCGTTCCAGCGCGTGGAGCGGTCGTACCTCATCGGGCTGCGGGCGCAGCGGCCGGAGACACGCGCAAAGTTTTTCGCGCTGTACGACGGCAGCGTGCCTCGGCGCCTGTTCGACCGCCTCAAGTACATCATCCTGGAGCAGGACTGGGAGCGCCTCAGCCACACCTTCTGGCTGAAGCAGGCCATGGTGCGCTTCGTTTGGTTTGGTCGCCCGATAAAGTTCCAAACGCATTTCCCTTCTTGCACAGGCCTTTCAGCTCGAGCAGGCCATGGTGCGGTCCTGGCTTTATTTTAGTAGATGTAGTCTACTCATGTCTGCAGGCTAGCTTTCACAGGTGTAGGGCCCATATGGATAGTCACGAACATCCAGCATGTTTCAATGCAGGACCTGCTGCTGGCGCTGCTACTGGAGGAGGAGCCACACAAGGTTGCGGTGCTGGGGAATCCTGGGCTCTAAAATCTTACATTCCGACGTGAAATCCGACTTGATTCTGCAGGACCTGCTGCTGGCACTGCTGGTGGAGGAGGAGCCGCTCAAGGTGGCGCCGCTGGGCGAGCCGGCGCCGTCGCTCGTCGACCGCGTGCGGCCATACCCGCAGCTGTCGCTGCAGGAGTATCAGGCGCAGCAGCAGCAGCAGCGGCAGCAGCAACAGCAGCAGCCCGCCGCCGCCGGCGCGGTGGCAGCTGCCCAGCAGCAGGCCGGGCGCTCGCAGCTGGGTCAGCAGCAGTCTGGTGCTGTACTCCCGCAGCAGCAGCCACAGCAGCAGCAGCAGCCACAGCAGCAGCAGCAGCCACAGCAGCAGCAGCAGCCACAGCCACAGCCGGTACGCTGATTGGCAGTGCGAGCTGCACTGTGTCGTGTTTGAGTCGCTGCAAACGCATGGTCCGAGGCTTGAAAGTTTCGGCATGTTCCCCTTCACTCTCCCAAAAACCCCGAAGACCCTTTTCGCGGCCATGCAGATGACGCTGGTGGCGCATCCGTCAGGCCCGCTGCCGCCGGGCCTGGCGGCCCCAGCCGGCGCGCCGCCGCCAGTGCCCTCTGGCAGCCTCTCCGGGGCGCTGCCGCCCGGCGTCGGTGCGCCGCCGCGGCCACAGCTGGCGCAGCAGCAGCAGCAGCAGCCGCAGCAGCCGCAGCAGCCTGCGCCGGGACAGCAGCCGCAGCTGCAGCAGCAGTCGCAGCAGCAGTCGCAGCATCCGCAGGCAGGCAGTCAGCCTGCGGCTTCGCAGCAGGCCGCGCCATCCCCCGGCCAGCCTCAGGTATGGTGTGCTTCCTCGATCGGGTCTGCTTTGCAGTTTGGTCATGGCACCTGTCAAAACCAAAGTGGCATCCCCTTGCTTCATTGACCTAGGCTTCTGGTTCGAGGTCATATCGTAAATGGACACACTCCTCCCTGCCTGCAGCCCATGGATGTGGACGCCAGGCCAGGCCAGCCGCAGCAGACAGCCGCCGCGCCGCAGGTCCAGCCGCAGGTCTCAGCGCCCAGCGCCCAGCCTATGCCTGCGTCGGCGGCGGCAGCGGCGCCACAGGCGGCGGCGGGCGCCGCGCCTGGCGTGTCGAACGCAGCCCAGCCGCACCCCTCAGGTGCTCAGGTTCAGCCCATGCAAAGTCGCGAGCAAGAGCACTTTGCAGATGCATGTGTTCATGCCAGCTCGCATCGAATCGCCACATTCGCACATGCAGCCTGGACCCCGCCGGTACAAGCTAGGTCGAACATCAAAGCACTACCACCAGATCCAAATGGGCGACAGCACTTCAGGCAACACGATTGTGTCCACATCTGCAGCCCCTGGCGCTCCGTCGGCGCCGCGACCCGGCATGCTGCCGATGCCGGCCGCGGCGCGGCCTCCTGCCCCCAACGCGCCGCAGCCAGCGCCGCAGCCAGCGCCGCAGCCGGCGCCGCAGCCGATACAGCAGCAGCCGGGCGCGCCACGGCCAGCAGGCGTTCCGGCACCGTATGTTGCGCAGCCCGGCGCAGCGCCGCCGGGCTTGCGGCCCATGCCGCAGCTGCAGCAACCCGGGCAGCAGCCACCGCGGCCGCAGCGGCCGGTGGGCGTGCCGCTGGCGCCGCAGCAGCAGCAACAGGCCCAGCCGCAGCCGCAGCCGCAGCCGCGGCCGCAGTCGCAGGCGCCTCTGCAGCAGGCGCCTCAGCAGCGGCAGCCAGGGCAGCAGTCAGTTCAGCAGCAGGCGCAGAGGGCGCCGCTTGCAGCGCCGCCCGTGGTGCAGGCACAGCCTGGTTCTGCTGCGCCAGGGCAGCAAGCCGCAGCAGGCACAGCACAGCAGCCGGCAGCTGATGTGCCGTCACAGGCGAGTTTGATATGCACTCCTGCCTCGTGTAGTCTAGCAACTGTGGTTTCAGGGGGTGTTGACAGCTGTTCGCCTTGTCTGTCGTTCAGGAACTCTGTTGAATGTGTCAGTTTTCTTCGTGTCTTCATACAAGCTTGTCAGATCATTGACTTGCACCAGGCGCCTGTGCCGCCACCAAAGCGGGAGCTCACGGCAGCGGAGAAGGCCGCAGCAGCTGCGGCGGATGCGCGTGCGCAGGCAGCGACAGCGACGCTGCCGCAGGAGGTGCAGGACGTGCTGCAGCTGCACGCCGGCTTCCTCGAGGACACAGGTCTGCTGCTGGCATGCTTGCTCATCTGACGACTCCATGCAGTTTCGTCTCCCTGCTGATGCTGCATGCTTATCAGGTTGCCTCTGTGCTGCGCCAGTTTCATCGTCCAACAAGCAGGATCGATGACGTACTCTGGCAGCTTGCTGTGCAGCGAGGATTCCGGCTGCTGACAAATGACTTGTGTCAGTGTGAGCTCAGCGACGCAAACGCTGCGTCCTTGTGCCGGCGCAGGCAAGCTGCAGGTGCGGGAGTGGTCGGGGTCCCTGCGGGAGGCGGCGGGCGGCGACGACTCGCTCGCGGCGCACATGTGGATCGCCCTCTTCCCCATCATCTGGGCCACCCTCGGCGACCGCAAGGAGCAGCAGGTGCGTGGCTTCTTCCGGTTCAAGAGCATAAGAGTTGAAGTCGATGTCCCTTTTGGCTGTCAGGCTGTATGTGTCCCAAACCAACGCAGCTGCGGTGCAACTACCATGCATGCCTCTCCGGCATTGTGACCCTGCAAGTTGTCGTTCCTGTGGTGCCTGCAGGTGGAGCTGGCCAAGCCGCTCATCGCGCTGCTGTGTACGTCTTTCGTTGTGATTCCGAAATGTGCAACCTGAAATCCGTGAACTTGCGGTGCCTGCAGGTGGAGCTGGCCAAGCCGCTCATTGCGCTGCTGCAGCGGGGGTACCACGAGCGGCAGGCCACGCTGCGCCCCAATGTCCCGCAGGTGCGCCCCAACACCCATGGAAACCCTGCATGGTGTTTCTTTTCGTGCCGTTTCATCTGGGAGCACGCTCTCTGCAGGCCTGCGCCGCTGCGTTGCTCCCAAGAGCGGCGCCCTTCACGACACGCCTTTTGATGCCGCATCACAGGGTCCAATGTCACTCCGCTGTGTTGTGTTGCGTGTTGCATTGCATTGCATTGAAAAGTTGCATGGAGCCGCCCTGTCCTGTCACCAGACGGCCATCGCTTTGCTCCGATTGCCGCTTTGATATTCTTGCCGTGTCCCCGCAGGCGCTGCTGGAGGCGATCAGCCTGAGCCAGCCGCAGCCCAAGGTGCCCAGCGAGCTGATCCGCTTCCTGGGCAAGACCTTCTGCGCGTGGCACACCGGCATCCCGCTGCTGGAGTCCCACGTCATGCTCTTCCCCAATGACCCCCGCTGCTTCGACGCCCTGGTGCGCTTTGTCGAAGTTCCTGTCCGAAGAGTTGCAGGTCTGGAGGACTTCCAGCTCCAGCCAGAGTGTCGTGCCAATCTGCCCATCCGGTAGCGAGTTCTGACCGCTCCCGCGCCCGTACTGCCCTGACCTCCGACTTCCGTAGTGCCCACTGCCCCTTGCCAGATGCAGCTGACTGCCCTTGCGCCGACGTGAGTGACTGATGCCCACATTGCATTCATTTCGTGAAATGAAGAGAAGCGTCCGATCCACAAACAGGCGGACCTGTACGGGGCGCTGGGGGAGGAGGATATGCTGGCGGGGCTGTGGAAGCGGCGGTGTCGCTCGGAGGACACGCGCGCGGGCATGGCGCTCATGCAGACGGGCATGCTGCCCGCGGCGCAGGACGTGTTCCTCGACGCCATCACCAAGCCCTGGCAGGAGAACAGTGCGTCTTTCTTGCAACCTCCTTACATCACCTCCCACTGCGTTTGGGCATGCACGACTGCCGTGGCCTCCTGGCAAGGCGCAGGCAAGTTTGAAGCAGAAAGCCGGCGCCACAGTGGCGGGTGCGATGGACCCGCCACTGCAGACAAGCTCCTCACGGCAGCCATGTCCCCCGATTGTGAATCTTTCGAGACCCTTGCGCGTCATGGCAGAGCCGCCTCGTCACGCAAACGTGATTTGTTGTCCCGGCGCAGCCGTGCTGCGGGGGGAGCAGGTCAACTGGCACCAGCAGTACGTGCGCACGGCGATGGAGCTGTGCCAGTGGGACGTCATTGCCGAGTATGCGCAGCAGGCAGACGACTACCGGCTGCAGATGGACGCCCTGTGGCGACTGCCCAACTGGGACCGCCTTAAGCGCGTCGTGTTACCGCGCGCCCAGGTGCTGCGCTTGTTTTTTCATTCAGTTTACCTTGGTTGGTCATCTCCCTTTCTCAGCACGTCGTTGCCACATCCGTCTGCCTGCCCCTGCAAAATTGCCTGCCCCTGCAACACCCTGAAGACCTGTCGCAGGTCGAGGATGGCGCACATGGTGCACATGTGAATTGGCCAACAAAATGTGAAACAAACAGTGCTCCGAGGACGTGTCACACTGAATCAAACTCGTATGCGAGAATACGCATACAAACCCTGCCGGCCCAGGTGGAGGATGGGGCGTGGCCGCACATGGTGTATGCGTACGTGGCGCTGCAGGAGGGCATCATCGTGGAGGGCGAGTCCAGCATCACCGCCGCCATGAAGGCCGCCCTCGTCCGGTGCGCTTGCTTGTCAGCCTGCGTAGACTTGTGATGTTGGGTTGACGTGATGTTGGGTTGACGTTTCTCTGGGGCTGCTTTCGTCCGTCCGGTCTGTCGCGCCGCAGCCGCGCCGGCTGTCCTCCAACACTGCGCAGGCAGTCCACACACCTGTCTCCAGCAGCTGTCCCTCCCGCGTCTCCAGTCGATGCAAATGCCACCCTTGAAGGATGGCCTTGCGTGCGCGCAAGCGGCAGCAAGCCACACATGTTGCTGAGGCGTGTGCCGTGCTGCGTGGGGGCGCAGGTGGTGGCAGCTGCCGGCGGGCGGCGTGTGGCCGCAGCTTGGCCTGCTGCAGAGCTTCCATCAGATCGTGGAGCTGCAGGAGAGCAGCCGCATCCTGGTGGACCTGGGCCAGCAGCGCCCCGACCACCAGTACTCCGACCTCAAGGCACGGGCACAACCTCATAGAGGCTTATAGTGTTCGTCTTTTGTACACGCATTTCACAAACGACCACATATTGTTTCTAGCCGCATCCTGGTGGACCTGGACCACGCCTACTCCGACCTCAAGGCAAGCGCGGACTGTCATACACACCTTTGTCGAGGTGCGCCTGGTGCGGTGCACGTCTCGGGGCATGTGGGAAATCCCGGGACATGAGGCATTGAGTGCAAGTGACCTTGGCTGTCGCAGGACATCATGGAGACGTGGCGGCTGCGCACGCCCAACGAGTGGGAGCGCGTGAGCCACTGGTCGGACGTGCTGATGTGGCGCAACCACATCTACAACATCGTCATCAACGCCTTCAAGAACGTCTCCGAGGTCGCGCCGCAGCTGCACCAGGTGCCCTGGGATGCTGCATTTGCAATGATTTCCTGACACCAGCATTCCTGCCGGGCCAGGGATGCAAAGGGGCATTTTGTGTAACACGGAAGTGCTTTATGTCCCTACTCTTTGCAATTCTTTTCCCTGTGCCCGGCAGCCGGGGTGCCGGGACAAGGCATGGAGCATGGTTGATGAATCCGTATTATGCCTTCCGAAAAGAACCTGTGTTATGCCTTCCGAAAAGAACCTGATGCCATCTTCTGCTTGCGTCCGGCAGCTGGGGTACCGCGACAAGGCGTGGAGCGTGAACCGGCTGGGCGCGGTGGCGCGGCGGCACGGCTACGGCGAGGCCTGCACCCGCATCATCAACTCCCTCTACGGCTTCAACGCCATGGAGGTGCAGGAGGCCTTCGTCAAGATCCGGGAGCAGGTGCGAGACGCGAACCACTGCCAAAGCTTAGTTTCTTTCTTTCTTCTTTGTTCTGTTCACCTCTACCTCGGATACTTGCTGCGGCTTCCCATACATTGGAACGGTGGTATTGCGCAGCTGGCATGCCTGGCAGCAAGCAATGGCACGTGGAGCGCTCTGCAAGCTCCTGCCAATCTCTGCTGCCAGTCCAGCCGGCTTACAACACTGACCTGCTGTCACAGCGAGCGCATGGGCCTGGGACAGGCAGAGGACCAGCCCTTGTGTTTGTGTGTGTGCTCTTGAGGAGGCCACCCTCCAGACCAATTTGATCTGGCTCTGAATCTGCTTCCGACAGGCCAAGGCGTACCTGGCGCAGCCGGGGGAGCAGCTGATGGGGCTGAACCTGCGCAACGGCAAGATCTGCCCTTTCCAACTGTGAAGAACTGATTCCGCCATGCACTGTGTGCACCAACAGGACAAGGCATACCTGGCGCAGCCGGGGGAGCAGCTGACGGGGCTGAACCTGCTCAATGCCAAGTTGACCTGACTGCAGATCCAACTCCGCCATGCACTGTGTGCACCGACAGGCCAAGGCGTACCTGGCGCAGCCGGGGGAGCAGCTGACGGGGCTGAACCTGCTCAACACCACCAACCTGGACTACTTCAACCCTCAGCACCAGGCCGAGGTCTTCCGCCTCAAGGGCCTCTTCCACCAGGCGCGCTCCCTTTTATCTGTGAGGGGACACTGATTTGACTCAGTACCCCCTGTCTATTTGTATCTGTACCTCGGCGCTCCAGCTGGGTTCTCCACCGAGCGGTACTTGTTTTATCAAGACAGCACTGCGATGGGCTTGCTGCGTCAGACCTCCTGCTTCTGGTTTGGCCGCTGCAGTCCTTCACAAGCAGCAGTAGATGTTAACATTGCTGCGCTGCGGGCCCGGGATGGTGCTGGAAACCAATGCGCGCCACAGCGTGCATTACTTCTTCAGCTTCGCTTTGGAGCTCATTTTTCCCTGGACAGCAGCTCCTCACATCGTACTGGTGGCACGGCCTGGCTGCTTGGCCCGGCATGGGCAATCCTCAGTTTCGAACAACCACGTGTAAACGACTCAAAACACCACACGTCCACGACTTGAACCTTAATAAACCCCCAACTCCAAAAGCCCTGTACCCTGCAGGCGCTGCACGAGCACGAGCCGGCCAACGCTGCGTTCAGCACCGCGCTGAGCCTGTGGCCGGGCCTGGCGGACGGGTGGCTGTCCTGGGGAGTGCACTGCGACAACATGTACACCCAGACCGACAACGCCACCTGGCTGCAGTACGCCGTCACCTGCTACCTCCAGGCGCGTCTTGCCCCGACGCAGTGCATCACAGTCAATTGCGTCGGTTCGTCGGTAGTTTGGATTGGCGCAGAGTGAGGCTTGACAGCATGAGGAAACCAGAGCTCGCAGCAGCACAACAGCTGTACCATCATGTGTTTCTGTGCTGTCACCTTTTCCCAGCAACTGTTTGGACCAGAGTCGACCAACAACACCAACAACATATCCCGCTTGCCATTCAACAGGCGGTGCGCACGGGGAGCCAGCACGGCACGTGCGCCGCGGCGCGCGGGCTGCTGCCGCGGGTGCTGGGGCTGCTGTCCTTCGACGACGGCGGCGGCGTCGTGAGCCGCGCGCTGGCTGCCGCCTCCGACATGCCGTTGGGCGTGTGGCTGCCGAATGTGCCGTCGCTGCTGTCTAGCCTGCAGCGCCCCGAGCAGCGCATCGCCAAGGCGCTGCTCATCCAGCTGGGCGTCAACTTCCCGCAGGTGCTGTGATGCGCTTGCGGGGAACTCGGTCAATATTGCAGGACTGTTGCGGCAATCGCGTGTCTGTTTACGCTTCAGACAGTTGCCATGAGACCCGCGGTCCGTCCGGCCATTCAAACGCTGTTTTCAAAGCCCGTGTTTTACATTCCGCGGCTATGTATCCTCCTGCTGTTCACCACACGTGTTGCCAGAGTATCAGCCACATGTGTGTACATGGCCTCTGACATGACGGTGCGATGTGTGAACACGCAGGCGCTATACTACCAGCTGCGGACGTTCCTGTTGGCGACACGCGAGAACGCAATGCAGGCGGTCAAGGAGAGCAAGGCGCGGCAGGCGGCCGCCGCCGCCGCCAAGGCCGCCACGGCGCGCTCCACCGCCGGCACGCCGCAGTCGCAGGCCGCCGCCGCCGCCAGCCCCGGCGTGTCGGGTCCCCCCGCAGCGACGGCTGCAAAGGTGGGACGAAAGCCTGCATGCCGCATGCTCACATCGTCCTTCCACACTGCATTCCGCCAGTGTTTCCTGGACCAATTGAAAGAGAAGAAGACGGCAGACATGGCCCACCTGCCAGGCTTCAGCAGATGGTAACTCTGGTATGCATGTCCAGGTGGTGATTCTGGTATGCATGTCCGAGTGCAGGTGGAAGCCGGGCAGCCGGCGGCCAGCGACGCCGCGCCGATGGAGGTGGACGCCCCGCAGGCGGCTGCGCAGCCCGTCCAGCAACAGCAGCCGGGTCAGCAGCAGCAGCAGCAGCAGCAGCCTGGGCAGGCAGGGCAGCAGCCTGGGCAGCCGGCGCAGCCGCCGCCCGTCAAGGTGGAGCCGCCGCGGGCGCCCTCTGCGGGCCCCGGCGTCGGCACGCCGGGCGCGGCCGTCAGGTAATCAAGCCGGGCCCATATCACTTATAATACTGTAGCTGAAATGTGTGCACCATTGTAGCAGGTACATTCCGGTCAAACACAGTTGGGTTCTGCAGAGATGTGTCAAGGTGGCTATGATTCATGGTATTTTTCGTGACAGTGTCCAAACGGCATCTGAAAACAATCGTCTCCAAAGTATCGAAGTTCAGCAGCTTCACGTGTTTCTTCTCTCACTTTACAGCAGGCCAAGCGTACCGGCCCCAAGCGGCGCGTCGCCTGCCGTCAGCGGCTCGGGGCCCGCGGCCTCGGGCACGCAGCAGCAGCAGCCCGGGCAGCCGCCGGCGGGGCAGCCGCAGCGGACGCAGTCGGGGCAGCAGCCGCAGCAGCCGCCGCAGCGGGAGCCCAAGCCGCCGGAGATCATGAACTTCGACACGGTGAAGGAGGTCATGGACGCGCTGCGGAACAACCACTCCGCCGTCGCCGCCACGCTGGAGGCGGTGCTCACCGAGATCGGTGCGCTCCTACCCTCAAACCCTAAACCCTGCCCTCAAACCCTAAACCCTGCCGCCGTTAAGTCGCCGCCCAGATGAGTGCGTCTGGCACCAGGTGTCGGGATTTGGGTGTGGGCCCCGTCAGCTGCACGCTCCTGCGCATTAACAAAGGTTGAAAGCTTCTGACCCTGTGTGCGCGCCGTCGTGCAGGCGGCAAGTTCGTGCCGACGCCGGAGGAGCGGCTGCTGAGCGTGGTGCACGCGCTGCTGCACCGCTGCTACAAGCTGCCTTTCTCCAACGCTGCCCAGGTGCGAAGCAGTCCATCAGTCCTCTCTCAGCTGGCGCGTGCTGACGGCACATTGCATCGTTCATCCGCGTGCGCGACCCCCATTCTGGCATTGCACCCGATCACAGCTGGCGTGCGGCAGTTCAACAGTCCCGCCCAGTACCAGTCCCGACTCGATTGGCCCATGGAGTTCGCTGATGTATGAGACATTCGGGGGCAGGTGCCGGAGAGTCTGCGGCGGGAGCTGGCGAACGTGTGCCGGGCGTGCTTCAGCGGCGAGGGCGTCGCCCGCCACGGCGCCCTGGTCGCCGCCTACCGCGCCCAGTTCGTGTCCGAGCTCAACCCCGAGGTGCGCCGCGCTGGGACCTGCTTGCCTGCGTTGCTGGTTTGTCGTCAAAGTCGCAACCCCCACGTGTCCGTCGATTGAACTGAACATATGCGCGCTGCCTGCATGCATCTGTGCAGGTCGCTGCTGCTGCATGGAGAGCGCTCGAAAATCTGCTGTTGATGTGAAACATTCAGATCAGGCAGGCGTACATGCAACTGCAGTAGGCCGCGAGCTGCTTAGCGAAAGCTCACCTCTCACGTTTGTGTGTGCGCCGCAGGGCTCGGCGTTCCCCAACACGCTGGGCGAGCTGGTGGGCCGGCTCAAGGCGTGGCGCGCGACGCTGCAGGCTACGGTGGAGAACGCTACGCCCGCGCCGCTGCGCCTCGAGACGCTGTCCCGCAAGCTGCAGGTGCAAACAAACATGTGACGCTGCGAGAAACATGTGCCCAGCGAGAGTCACCCACAGTAAGAACCTGCCATTTGCGCTATTTTGCCCCGAGGTTGATGCTCAGCGTCCCAATCATCACATACATGCACATGTAGGGACAGCACATGCAGTGCAGGTGCCTGCACACTGCGGAGGCCTGTGTCGCTTTGTTGCAAGACCCGCTGTGCTCACACAGCACCGACCTCCCGAGTGATCACTGAGGCGTTTCAAGTCCCACACATCCTGCCACGACCCGCAACGCAGGAGCAGCCGTTCACGGACATCGAGATGCCGGGGCAGTACGTCAACGGGGAGGACCTGTCGCCAGATAACACGGTCATGCTGGCCGGCATCGGCTCCTGCGTCCCCGTGGTGCGTAAACACTCCGGAACCTCCTCGCTTTATTATCCTGCTCTGTCTTGTCTTGCTTTTGTGTCTTTTTCATTAGACGCCTCGGTGTCTGTTCAGCAATGGCATGTTCTGCAGCAGTTTTGTGACCCAGCTCTCTTGCTTTTGAGACCTTCTGACACCTTACTTGATGGTGGTGTCGCCTCCAGGTGCGGCGGCACGGCACCAGCGTGCGGCGGCTGGCGCTTCTGGGCTCCGACGGCCGCACCCGCCACTTCATCGTGCAGACCGGGCAGCACTACTCCTCCGTCGTCGGTGCGCGGGCTTCCAGAATGTTATCGTGGGCAGGACCCAGAACGCAGTTGGCTCATAGTCCATATGAACAATCCTCGCTGGCTGCCAGGCATGCTGCTTGTGTGTTTTCAAAGTGGTGGCCCAGCCCTGCAGGCTTTGCCCCGATGCAAGCTTTGACAACCTGGGTGCGGACTTGCTTCACGCCTCGTGTCGCGCAGGCGTTGCGGGCGCCAACGACGAGCGCATGGGGGCGCTGATGCGCGCGATGAACCGGCTGCTGGACAAGCACCCGCAGTCGCGCCGCCGCCACCTCGCCTGGCACGTGCCCACCATCGTCCCCGTCTGGCCTCAGGT
>JAABUL010006784.1_pt1 | contig 12915 bp, 9 predicted proteins | sample 5559151 | NCBI WGS metagenome assembly JAABUL01 (sample SAMN10711876, study PRJNA513368) | rock metagenome | isolation source: Antarctica rocks | place: Antarctica: Victoria Land, Pudding Butte sud | reverse complement strand
CGGGTGGCCCGGCGTCGGCCACGGGACTTGCGGCGGGGGAGGCCCCGCTCGTCGACCTCCCACCGGAGCTGAACGTTTGTCGCACGATGGAGCCGAGATCGCCCGTCATGGCGTCCGCCCCAGCAGCGTGTCGCCGGCCGACAGAGCCGCCTCGGCGCGCTCGACCAGTACGGAAGCCGCGCCGTCCGGCACGACCGCGCCCTGGTTCCGGTCGACGAGATCGGCGTCGACGGAAGCCGCGATCGTGAGGGCTGCGTCGCGCAGATCGGCGTCGCGCACCGAGAGCCGCCCGGCATCGATGGACTGCAACGCGGCGCGCCCGGCTGCGACGTCGTCCGACGACACGATCGCGGCCCTGGCGGCCGCGTATCGCGCGCCCTCGCTGCGCCCCGCGACCAGCGCGTCGCGGGCCATCGCCAGATAGATGCCCCGCGCTTCGGCGCCGGGCAGTTCGGCCATCACCGCATCGAGCTTCGCCATCTGGGCGACCTCGCCCGACAGCGCGATCCGTTCCGCGAAAGAGACCAAGCGCCCTCTGAAGTTGTTGACGAAAACCGAGCCGTGGAAGCGCCGGATATACTGGCGCGAGAGGGCCGAGAACTTGTCGAGCATCGCTGGGTGAGCCGAGAGGAAGATTTGCCGGCGCAGTGCCGCCTCCTCGACCAGCGTGCCCGGTACGAGGAGCCGCGCCGAGTCGAGCATATGCCCGGCCTTCTGCGGATCCGTGTCGGCGTAGAGGGTGGCCAGCACCAGCGCCAGATGCCCCCCGAGCACGGCAGGCAGCGCCCGGGGGTCGAACGTCCCGAGCAGAGCGCGCGCCGCGCCATCCTGGCCCTCGGCGTAGGCGAGCGCGCCCTTGATCAGCCGGTCGTTGTCGGGTGACAGGGTCGCCCGCTGCATCGCGGCCCGCACCACGGCGGGCTTGCCGGCGCTGAACAGGTAGAGCACCGCCGCCCCCGCATTGCGCGTGTTCGTCCAGGCTGCGGGATCGGCCGCCGCGAAGACCTCCCCGATACGAACCAGCTGCTTCGGCTCCGCCGCCTGGGCGGCCGTACTGCCATGGGCGATTTGATCCTGGAGCTGCTGCAGCAACCGCACCGCCAGGTAGGGTGCAAGCGGGCTTTGGACCGGTCCGGCGGTCTCCGCAGGCCTCGCTCCCACCTCGGCGGACCTGTCCGGCCCGGCCACCTTGCCTTTGGTGTCGGGGTCGACGGCCGCTGCCTCGTTGGCCCGGGCCGCCGAGAGCGGCACCGCGTTCGCCAGCACCAGGAGCAGGCTGGCGGTCGCGAGGCGCCGCAGTCCGCGAGCGAAGTCGAGGGCCATCATGGCGCTCCCCTCAGCAGGATCTCGATGCGACGATTGTCGGGGCTCTCGGGGTCCTTGGCGTTGTGCGGCTGGCGATCCGCATAGCCCTCGATGCGCTCGATGCGCGCGTCCTCGAGGCCGCCCCGGGCCAGCATGTAATGGGCCATATGGGCCCGGGCCGACGAGAGACGCCAGTTGTCGTAGACGTCGGACTTGAACTTGCGGCTATCGGTGAAGCCGCGCACCGTCACCTTTCCCCGCTGGGCCTTGAGGAGCCTGCCGATCTTCTCCATCAGCACCACCATCCTAGGGGCAGGTTCGGCGGAAGCGCTGGCGAACATCGCGAATTTGGCGTCGTCCGTCAGGGTGATCAGCAGGCCTTCGGGCGTGGCCCTGACATCGACCTTGGGTTCCGGCCCCGAGGATGCGGCGGCGACCGCCTTCATCAACCCGTCGATGCGGCTCTTGAGCTCGGCCGCCCGCGCCTGCGGTTCGACCGGTAGGGATGCCGACTCCGGTTCTGGCGCCGCTGCGGCCACGTTCCCGGTGGCGACCCGGGCCGGGGCCGAAGACGGCGTGGCCGTCTCGATCCGGATGGGCTCGGCTCCGGCATCGGCGGCCGTCGAGGTCAGGGGCTCGAACGGGTCGCGGAAGGCCTCGCCGCCCTTCTGGCCCGTCGCGTCGGACGTGGCCGTGCCGTGCCGTGGGGTATTTGCCGCGGCTCTGGCCGGCTGCTCCGGTCGCGCGCCGTCCCGGGCCGCGATCTCGGACAGCGTTCCCTCAGGGTCCTTGAACAGCTCGGCATCGTCCCGCCTGCTCCTGTCGGTCGGTTTCGCGTCCTTTGAGGTCGCGGCCGCCTTGGCGTCCCGCACCGGCTTCGCGCCGCTCTTCTGCGGCACGTTGGGGGCTCCGTCGTTCGGATCGCTCAGGCCCGGCGGCTGCGGCGTCGAGTCGACCAGTTGCACGGGATTGAAGTACCGCGCCACCACCGACCTCGTCTTGTCGTTGGCCGAGACCAGCCACATGACGAGGAAGAACGCCATCATGGCAGTCACGAAATCCGCATAGGCGATCTTCCAAGCGCCACCGTGGTGGCCCTCCTCGAGGGCGCCGCCGTGGCGTTTGACGATGATGATCTCGTGTGGCGGCCCTCGTCAATCATGCCGGACTCCCAGGCAGTCCTGCAGCGTCCGGGTCCAGTCCCCGAGCCGCGTCCGGATGGTGCTGCTGTCCGACACCACCGTGATGTCGCAGGCGTCCGACGCCGTGAAGCTCATGCGCTGCATGTCGCTTCCCGCCGCGTCGAGCGCCTTGCGGAGCGCATCGAGGAGGTCCTGCGGCCCGCTGACCGCGATCGCGGCGCCGGATCCGCCGACCGCGAGGCTGCTGATCGCGCTTCTGAGATCCGCGATCGCCGAGGCCCGGGCGGCTTCGTCCAGAAAAGGCTCCAGAACGGCCGCGGCGGCTTCGGCCAGCACCTCTTCCAGCACTCCGTAACCGTCCCGCAAGGCCCTCGCGAGGGCTGCAGCCTCGTGTTCCACCCAGGCGGCGCGCTCGGCCGCGAGCCGCTCGACGAACCCGGTTTCGAGCGCCGCGCGCTCCGCGGCATGCCTCGCTTCCGCTTCCGCCAGGGCGGCCGCGACCGCCTCGGCCATGCTGCGGGAGCCCGGATCGGTTCCCGAGGCGGGCTCGGGCGCGCCGCTCTCGAGTCCCTCGAAGACCGCGAAATCCGGGACGGCGCCCCCGATCGGGAGCCACGGCGGGGAGCCGTTCGCCGTCCGGCCCGGAGCCGACGGCAGCGCGTCGAAATCGACCAGGAAGCGGCGGAGCGCGCTTCGTGATCCAAGATCGATGGCGACTTCATCATGGCGCGTCATCGTGGCGCCGGATCCCTCGTCTGCGAAGCCTTCGTCGATGCGGTCGCGCCCATCACGCGGCTTCCTTCCTGTGGATCCACTGCTTCAGCACGGCGGCCGCCTGTTCCTCGTCGAACTCGATCATCTGCTCCAATCGCTTTTGAGGCGAGCGGCGGGGCTGGCTGGTGATGTCGTCGATGAGGCTCACCTCCTCGTTCCAGGCCCCGACCTGAACCGGCCCCGGCACGTCGGGGCCGCCGATCTCCATCGTGCCCCTGCCGGGTTCGGGCAGCATCATCGGATCGCCCTTGGCGCCGCCGGGCAGCATCCGCACGCCGTCGGGGGCGGACCCCTCGACCGGTGTCGACAGCACCCGCAGCAGCGGTCGCACCACGAACACCACCACGAGGCCCGTGAACGCCAGGACGAGGGCGGCGTTGATCAGCGCGCCCGACTGGCGCAGCACGGCTTCCATGAGACCCGGCGACGGGATCGGCTCGAGGTCGCGCGCGTTATCGATAAAATCGACCGCCATGACCTTGACGCTGTCGCCCCTCGTCTTGTCGATGCCGGCCGCCGTGGCGATCAGCTGCTCGATCTCGGCGAGCTTCTTGTCGGACTGATCGGCCGGGACCTTGTCGCCCAGCGCGCTCACGAAGGCGGCCCGGTTGATGACGACCGCGATCGACAGCCGATCGATGCTGTAGCCTGTGGACGACGTCGTCACGGTCTTGGACGAGACCTCGTAATTGTTGAGTTCCTCGCGCTTGTCGTTCTGCTCGGTCGAGGTCTTGCCGTCGATTGCTTGCGGCTTGTTCTGCGGAAGGTTCTGGCCGACGCTGGCCGGCGCCTGGGCCGTGGAGTTCTGCTGGTTCTGTGTCTCCTTGACGGTGAGGGTGGAGCGCTCGACGCGGCCGTCGGGGTTGTAGGTGGTCTCGGCGGTCTGCTTCGTGTCGGTGTTGAGCCGGGCCGTGACGCTGACCTGGAGGTTCTTCGCGCCCAGCGTCGGCGTGAGCGTGCGGCGGATGTTCTCGCCGACGTTGCGGTCGATCACCTTCTCGAGGTCGAGCATCTTGGTCGGCGCGCCATTGGTGGCGTCGTCGCCGCTGGCCAGCACGGTGCCATCGGTCGACAGTACCGTCACCTCGTCGATCGTCATGCCGGGTACCGCGGACGCGACGAGGTGCCGGATGGCGCCTGCCACATGGCTGTCGTCGAGCGTCGAGGCCCGGATCACGACGGAGGCCGAGGGCGGCTGGCGGGCGCGGCGGAACGAGCCCTCGTCGGGCAGCACGACGTGGACCCGCGCCGCCTTGATGCCCGCCATGGACTGGATGGTGCGGGCGAGTTCGCCTTCGAGCGCCCGCACCCGCGTCACGTCCTGCATGAACGAGGTGAGGCCGAGCGAGCCCATCTTGTCGTAAAGTTCGTAGCCCGCGTTGCTCGAATGGGGCAGACCCTTCTCGGCCAGCAGCATGCGGGCCTGCGCGGTCTGGCCGTAATGCACCGCCACCGCGGTACCGTCCGGGCTGACGTCGAACGGGATGTCGGCGTCGTGCAGGGCCGCCCCGATGGTGGCCACGTCGCCGCGGTCGAGTCCCGAATAGAGCGTCTCGGTGGCGGGGCGGCTGAGGTAATAACCGCCGACCCCGACGAGGGCGAAGACGGCGAGCCCGATGGCCGCCAGGGCGCCGAGCTTGCGGCTCCCGAGCTGCAGCAGGTTTGCCCCCAGTCGCCGCACCTGTTCCATCGCGTTCATTCAAGCCCCTGGCGGCATCGTCGTCTGGGCACAGGATCGCCGAACAAGCTTGCGCGGAAGTGGTCCAGCGGAGCGGGACGGGTCGGAGGGCCCTGGCCGGACCCGTCGTTTCGCCGTCAGGCGGGCGGGAAGTGCTCGCCGAGGCGGTCGGCCTGGCGGAACTCCCGCATCAGCGACCGGCCGCGGGCCGCGAGGGTGCGACGCGCCTCCTCGTCGCCCAGCAGCGTCAGGCAGCGATCGACGAGGTCGCCGTAAGAGCAGACCGCGAGGCCGCCGCGAACGGGCGCAATGTCCGGGTCGTCCTCATCGCCTTCGGTGACGACGCAAGCCCCATTGGCGAGGAGGAAGCCCACGCGGGCGCTCTCGAACACCGCGGCTTCGTAATAGTGGAGGTTGAGGACCAGCTTGGCGCGCGCGATGGCGGCGTCCCGTTCGGCGCCGTAGACGTTGAAGAGATGCACGACCTCGAGGCCACGCGCCTTCAAGGCTTCGAGCACCGCGACCCGCCGCTCGTTCAGCGAGCCGTAGAACAGCACGTCGATGTCTTGCATGGCGGCCGGGGCGATGCGGTCGAGCGCCTCCGCATAGGCCAGGGGCAGGAGCCGGGCCTGCGCGATGCCGATCGCGTGCAGGGCCGCAAGATTGCGATGGCTGTAATCGAGCACGCGGTGGCGCTGCAGCAGTCCCAGGTAGTGCTGGTTGAGCCAACTCGAGGCGCGGTCGACCTGTTCGAGGTTGTAGATCACGCTGTCGGGCGGCAGGATCAGCGCCAGGTTGGGGCTGAGCAGATGGGCGCCGAGGACGATCGGGATGCGCCCGGCCCACCCGCTGGGGTGGTGCACGACGGGCGCCGAGCCGCCGCGCTCGGCGAAGGCCGCGCTCAACCCCTTCGCGATCTCGTCGAAGGCGCGGTGATGGTCGTAACCCCGGGGCGATACGATCCAGATGCAGTAGCGGTCGGCGTGGTCGGGCCAGGGGCCGGTGAAGGGGACGAGGCTCTGGACCGCACCGGCCGGGACGGCTTCAGCCACCGAGGCGGCCGGCATCGGCGTCGTGTCGTTGCGGGCCTGCGCCTGTCGGCGCCGTTCACGCCAATGCTGCCAGGTGGCGCGGTCCTCGGGGCCGAGTTCCACCTTGCGCAGCACCACCGACATCGAATCGATGGCGCGCGGCGTCGCCAGGATCGCCTCGCGAGCCACGCCCTGCCGCTGCAGGTCCTCGCCGAAGCTGCTCGGCACGAACTGCAGATGTTCCAGCCAGAAGCGCGCCTGGTCCCAGCCCATGTACCAGAACCAGTCGGTATAATAGAGCCAGCTGCGCTCGTTGAAGGCCCGCACGTGGGTGGGGTCCTGCCAGGCCCCGAAGGAGAGGTCGTAGGGAACGCTGATCTCGAACCGACCGTCCACGCGCAGCAAGGCGAGGCAGGTGGTCATCAGCTTCATCAGGTCGGGCACGTGTTCGAGAACGTCGTTGGCGACGATGCGATCGAAGCAGCCGGGCCCCAGGGTGACGTGGCCGAAACGCTGGGTCTTCAACGTCACGCCTCCGTCCGCGAAATCGACAGCACTGAGGTCGAGAACCGCGTCCGGCGCCCAACTGTCGTCGATGTCGATGTTGAAGCTGTCGGCGCGGAAGTCCTTGCCCGAACCGAGGTTGAGGGTCGAGACCGGCAAAAGGCGGACGGGTTCGAAGGCGTTCATGGCGAGGTCGTCCTGGCTGAAGGGTTGGGCGAACGAGGTTCGGCAGACCTCGCCTTCGCTCGACCGCCGCTCGGGGCCGAGCGTGCGTTCGAGGCGAGGGATGATCGGGAGGGAGTAGGGGGCGTCCGGCAGGCCGTAGGCGCTAGAGCATGGGAGTCCGGCCATCTCCCCGCCGGATCGTGTCGATGACGTAAGTAGCCAATGCCGCGGTGGTGAGGCGGCGGTGCAGGATGGCTTGAACGCGGGCGTGCAGTCGCTCCCAGGCATCTCGTCCGGCGCCCTGGACGAAGAAATCGTGGCCCTTTTCCAGAAGGGCGTTCCTGGCTTCGATGAGTTCGAACTTCGGCAGAAACATCATCGTCCAAACTGGACAGAATTCGAGGTTTTCGAAGTTAGGAATGCAACCGTTCGCCATGATCTCGTAATGACGCAGGCAGTCCCAACCGGCCTTCTTCATCGTGTAGCCGAAAAAGCTTTGGCCGTAGTCATTGTAGTAGGCTTCCTCGGTGTCGTATGAATAGGTTCGACGATCGCGTGGATCGATATAGGCCTGGATCTTGGTCTTGGACTGTCTATGGGCGGTGATCTTCTCGGCGGGAACGGCGAACTGGATCGGCGCGACGGATGGCCCGGGCGCATTGAGTTCACGTTTGAAATAGAGACCGCGGCCCAGCAGGCTGGCCGCGATGAGCTGGTCGTCCTCCCCATCGATGAAGGCGATCCTGTCGCTCGGGTAGTGATCGAATACATCGTGGATGAACGCCTGGCAGCGCCTGACGCTGCCGAAGATCACGACATCGTAGAAACGCCGAGCGATCTTGGCCGCCACATCGTCACGATCGATGCCATCATCGGAACCCAACAGGCCAAAAAGCGTGAACCCCCGGCCGTAAAGATCGCGTTTGCGCTGGCTTCCATCAGGATAGTCGGCGCGATACATATGGGCTATGCGGTAGACATCCACGACCTGAGGCCCGAACGATGTCCGAAGACCGTGGAACAACATGTCACATTGGTAATCGGGAAATTCACCACCGGAGATGAACAGGATTTCCACCGAACGATCTCCGGAACGGGACACGGTCGGCCGTTGGGCCAACGGCTCGTCCAGTCATGGCCTGACTCTGACACCTCAATCCTGCGCCAAGCTGAACTGACAAGGGTTCGCGAGGTGGTTGTCTTTGTCATTCGAAGCGGAGACCTGGAACCCAGACGCATCGATGCTAAAGGATAGGTTCGGGGACATGCAACGGTCGGCACGTGCCGAGGTCTGGATCACGGATTCGCGCGCCCATCGACGCTGGTCCTGGATGACGACCGGAGCCGACGGGGCGTCACGTAGGAGAGGATCGCCGGACATGATCGCCTTGGACCGCGATGCGGCCTTCGCAGCGGCGCGCTCATGCGCTCGCGGACTTGAAGATCGAGGTCACGCCGACATGGGAGACGATGTCGTAGCGCTTGTCCCGCAGGAAACACCAGGTCGCGTTCCTTTGAGGATCGTTGAGGTCGAATCCATGCGCCTCGACCGCGACGACCTCCGGTCTGAAGCTCTCCCAGTCGTGCGACGAGAGCACTTCCAGATCCAGCCCTTCCACGTCGACGTTGAGAAAGTCGATCTGCCGGTCCGGTGACAAGACCTCGCCCAAGATGTCGCCCAGCTTCCGCACTTGCACGGTCCGCGAACTTCGGGGAACATGGGCGAAGTAGGGGTTGCTCGCTGCGGCCGAGTCCAGCGTCGTCAGCGCACTGTCCTGGAAGAACGATGCTTCCACGCTCCCTGTCCGGTTGCCGACGGCAGTGCAGATGCTGAGATCGTGCGGTCTTTCCGTTTTGAATTCATCGATAGCACGCTGTTCGACATCGATGTTGATGCCGCTCCAATCGTGATAGAGATGCAGAGCCGCAGTGTTGGAGTAACGATATGGGTGGTGGCAGCCGACATCCACATAGAAGCCGCCCGTCTTGCCCTCGAACAACCACAAGAGAACGCCGTCCTCTCCGAGTTGCGAGAAGGATATCTTGGCGTTGCCGCCTTGGATCGCACGAAGAAATCTCTGATCCATCGAAGGTTTCCGGCTTGCAGGGTAGTCGGGGATTGTTGCGGCGCAGTGGGAGCATGTGTCCCCGAAGCCAAGCGGTCGATCACAAACGGATTGCGCCGTCGATCTCAGCCGAGAGCCTCTTCGACCTCGAAGGGTTCCGGTGGCCGCCCCGCGTCGTGCAATTCGACCATGCGGGCCAGTGCGGCTTCGTAGTTCCGGGCGTAGCGCGGCGTGTCGAATAGCGGCGCCGTGGGCCGGTTCGTCGCGAGCCTCTCGCGGTACGTCCGAAGCCGCGCGGCGTCGCGGGCCAGCGAGAGCGCCTCGCGCTCGTAGGCCGCGAGATCGGGTACGACCAAATCGGGCAACCCGACGGCGCCGAGCAGGCTCGCCGCCACCCGGCCCGCGAAATAGGGGCCGAGGCAGGTCAGCACCGGCACGCCGGCCCACAGCGCGTCGCTGGCCGTGGTGTGGGCGTTGACGGGCAGCGTATCGAGGAACAGGTCGGCGAGGCCGATCCGGGCCATGTGGTCGGCGTAGGGCCGGGTGGGGGCGAAGACGATCCGCTCGCGCGCGACGCCGCGCGCCGCGGCCTCTTCCTTGAGATTGTGCGACGCCTGCACGTTGGCCTCGAGCAGCCACAGCACCGAGCCGTCGACGGCCTCGAGGAGTCGCATCCAGATGTCGAAGACCAGGGGCGTGATCTTGTAGTTGTTGTTGAAGCAGCAGAACACGAAGCCCCGTTCCGGCAGGCCGTGGTCGGTGCGTCGCGCATCGGGGTCGGCGCCCGGCCGGTCCCGGTCGTTGGGCTGGTAGCAATGCGGCAGATGGACGATCTTCTCGTCGTAGAAGGGCTGGTGGTCGCGCGGCGCCACCACGGCGTCGACCACGACATAATCCACGTGCGGCGTCCCCATGGTGCCCGGGAAGCCCAAGTAGTTGACCTGGATCGGCGCGGGCCGGAAACTCAGGATGTTGGGACGCGAATCCGTGGTGAAGCCCTTCATGTCGATCAGCACGTCTATGGCGTCGTCGGCGATGCGCTGCGCCGCGTCACGGTCGCCCAGGAACGATACGTCGACGAGGTGGTCGAGGGCTGCCGTCATGCGCTGGCCCATGGCGCTGCCGTCGCCCCGGCCGATGTTGTAGCCGTAGACTTCGAAACGCTCGCGGTCGTGCAGCTCGAGGAGCGCCATGACCAGCACGGCGGTGGCGTGGCCGCGGAAGTCGGCCGACAGATAGCCGATCCGGATGCGGTCGCGCGGCCCCGTCGGCTTCGGCCGGTCGAGCGGTGTCGGCTTCGCATCGAGGTTCTGTTCGGTCCAGGCCCGGGTCCATAGCAGGGTCTCGAGGTTGGACAGGCCCATCGCCATCAAGATGAAGGGCGAGAACGCCTCTCCGGCCGCGATGCAACGCGCGAGGTCGTCGCGCAGGCTGTCGCCGAAGCCGCGCCAGTCGCAGGCGTGCATCCTGGACCAGCAGAGCGCGATCCGCAGGTTCGGGCGGTCGGGCGCGAGCTCTGCCGCATGTTCGAGCACGGCACTCGCGGTGGCGTAGTCGCTGAGCTGGCGATGGGCCTCGGCCAGGTACAGCAAGCTGTCGACGAGGTCGGGCTTCAGCCGGATCGCGTGTTCCAGGAACGGGATCCCCATCTCGGGCCGCTCGAGCCTGAGCAGCATGTAGCCGACGTTGTGGTAGGCGCGGGCGCCTCCGGGCGCGAGTTCCAGGGTCCGGCGGAAGTCCGCCAGGGCCGCCTCGAAACGGCCCGCGCGCTGGTTCAGCACGGCGCGGTTCATCAGCGCCATGGCGTGGTCGGGCCGGGCCTCGACGGCTCGACCGAGCAGCGCCACGGCCTCGTCCGGCCGGTCGTCGTCGGCCAGCAGCGCGCTCAGGGCCAGGCAGGCGCTGCCCCCGTGCCCCTCGGCCGCGAGCGCCGCCACGAGGTCCGCTTCGGCCTCCGCCACGCGGTCGAGCCGCAGCAGCGCCGCTGCGCGTTCGAGCAGGGCCGCGGTGGCGCCCGGCACGCGGGCGAGCCAGTCGGCGCAATGTGCGACACAGCCCTCGTGATCGCGGGACTCGCGCAGGACCTTGGCCCGGCGCAGCAGCGCGGGACCGTAAAGCGGATCGACCGCGAGGGCGTCCCGGCAGGCCCGCAGGGCGCCGTCGAGGTCGGGCTCGCGCATCAGGACCTCGGCCAGGGCGGTCCGGGGTGCAGGGCCGGCCGGATCGAGCGCCACGGCGCGCTCGACCGCGGCCCGCCCCTGTCTCAGGTCACCGGTCTCGGCCAGCGACAGACCGAGATTCATCCAGGCTTCGGCGTCGGACGGCGCCAGCGCGATCGCGGCACGGAACAGGGCCGCGGCTTCGGCGTGGCGACCGCGGAGGCCCGCGATCACGCCGAGGTTATGGCGCGCCCGGGCGACGTCGAGGCCGGCCGCGAGACAGCGCTGGAACAGCGCTTCGGCTCCGTCGAAATCGCCGCTGCCGAAACACGCGACGGCGCGGGCGAAGGTCGGGGCCGGCTCGTTCCCGGCGCGCTCGACCTGCCGCCCCCGTTTCGCGTCACGACGACGTTCCGCTCTGTTCACGCCCGTTCTCCGCCGTGGACCGGCCCAGTCACGACGGCAGCTTGGTCGAGAAGCCTTGTGCGGACCTGTCAGGCCGCGATACCGCGACGATGGAACGATGGAGAGTTCCGAACGCAAAAGCGCCGGTCCTTCGCTGGCCGGCGCTCCCGTTCATCAAATGCGAGGCTGACCCCGGAAGCCAAGCTTCCAGGGTCAGCCTGACGGGCTTTAGCCGAACAGCTTCAGGATGAGCTGGCTGTTCTGGTTGGCGATCGACAGCGCCTGGATGCCGAGCTGCTGCTGGGTCTGCAGGGCCTGAAGCCGCGTCGAGGCGAGGTTCATGTCGGCGTCCACCAGCGAGCCCACGCCCGACGTGAGCGCGTTCGACAGCGTCGTCACGAAGGTCTGCTGGTTGTTGACGGCCGTGGTGACGCTGCCGAGCTGGGCACCGGCGCCATTGACCTGGTTGATCAGGTTGTCGATGCCGACCTGAAGCTTGGCGAGGTCGCTGGACGACGCGGTAGTGATGTTGATGGCGAGCAGGCTGCCCGCGGCATAGGTGCCCGCGCCCGCGCCCGTGCCGGCCGCGCCGCCGACGCCTGCGCCTGAGAAGGCGCCGAGCGATACCGCCAGGATGCCGCCGGCGCCGCCGACCTGCGTGCCGGACGTGCCGGACGTGCTGACCGACAAGGTCTGGAGGCTCGTGGCGCCCGATGCGTTGCGGGTGAAGGACGACACGAAGGAGGCCGAGGTTCCCGAGGAGCCGTCGAGCAGGTTGACACCGTTGAGCGAGGCCGAGGTCAGGGTGGCCAACAGGGTCTGCTGCTGGGCCGCGATGTCGGTCTGCACCTGAGCCGTCGAGGTGCCGGACTGCTGGGCCGAGACCTGGCCGAGACCACGTCGGCCTTGATCCTGTTCAAGTATGTCAGGGTGCTGTTCAGCGCCGCGTTGGCGACGCCGAGCACGGAAGAGCCGAGGTTGAGGGCGTCGGACACGGCCGACAGTGCCCCGGTGTCGGACCTGAGCGTGTTCGAGATGGACCAGTAGGCGGCGTTGTCGGAGGCGGTCGAAACCCGCAGGCCCGACGAGATCTGCGCCTGCGTGATGGACAGGGACTTCTGCGTCGCCGAGAGGTTCTGCAGTGCGGTCATGGCCGAGTTGTTGGTAAGAATGAGACGGGGGCCTTCGGCCGCTGCTCGAGAGCAAGATCTCGGCCCGGTCGAAGGTCGGCGCCATGACGTAGAAGGTCATGAACAGCGACAGGCTGACCATGATCAGGTTGGCGGGCGTGGTCTGCAGTCCCAGCCCCGAGCGCAGGAACGAGAACGCGATGGCGAAGCGCGTGAAGCTCGTCACCATCACGAGCAGGCCTGGCGCGATCGACAGCACCGTGAGCAGCCCGACGAGCTGGACGATGCGGCCGCTCGCGCTGGCGCCGGCCTGCGGCAGCACGTTGCCGAGATCGATCGATTGGGCCTGGGCAAGCCCCGCGAACCCGCAGAGGCACGCTGCGACGAGGATCACGCGGGCCGTGCCCGCCGTTTTGCGCCGACGCATGACTAGTGGACGAAATCTGAGGGTTGAGTCCGTTTTGGGATTCCGGTTTGTCGTTTCGCGTGTGAGTCTGGCGCATGCGAACAGGAATTTCGATTGCCGTCTCGGCATCTGACCGCCTCCGGCTTGAGG
>JAABUL010006782.1_pt1 | contig 12923 bp, 6 predicted proteins | sample 5559151 | NCBI WGS metagenome assembly JAABUL01 (sample SAMN10711876, study PRJNA513368) | rock metagenome | isolation source: Antarctica rocks | place: Antarctica: Victoria Land, Pudding Butte sud | reverse complement strand
ACTTCACTCGCTTCAACACTGTACAGCTGAAATAGCAATCTCAGGTACTTGGGGGTTTCTTCATCCCCGCCATATCATCCTCCTCCTCCCTCTGCTCCCGCTCCTTATTTCCTTGCACCCACTCCCCGAGCTTCGTCTTCGGCTGCCTCGCCTTCTTCTTCGCCTTTTCCTTCTTGCTCGTCTTCGCCCCCGTCGCCCGATCCAGATCCTCTTCATCACTACTGCTGATATCCCCGTCCGAGTCCTGCACATACTGCATCCCCTTGCCCTCTGCCGTTTTCCGCTCCCGCTGCTCCGTCTTCATCTTATCCATCTTCTCTTGGTCCGCCGTGCAATCCAGCGTCTGGATCTTGATGCCAGGAAGATTATGCTGCAGGAACTCCTTGAGCTGCGGCAGGAGTTTCGGATTCGGGCGGTAGGTCCCACTGTCATTATCAATGACCAGAGCGTAGTATGCCGGATCTTGCGGCGGCTGGTCCGAAGGCGGACCGCCGTCAATCTCAGCGGGTGGATGCGTTTCCGGCTCATCGGGAGATTGGTGCGGCGTCTTCAGGCGGCGGATAAAGAACTCGCCGGAGAAGGCAATGTAGATGTTGACGTCGCTGTGCATGGTATGTTTCGACAGCATGTCGATGCCGAACTCTTTGCCGGTCTCTGTAAAGCGCCATTGCCCGTCGAGAGTGAGGACGTAGGTGTAGATGCGGCCGCCTTTGTCCCTGTGAACGAGGTCGAGGAACTTCAGGCTCATTTCTTCAGAGGGAGCGGGGAAGGAGCCGTAGACTGTGGTGCGGTCGTAGTTGTAAACGCGGGCGTGTTGGTGGTGGAGGGTGCGATTCAGGATACGGCCGCGCAGGGATTTGGCGTTGAACATGCCGGCAACGAAGGGTTTGAATTCGACATAGCGGTGGTAGAGTGATGGGGGGACGGGCCCTTGAAGTTGGAACTGGTTGGCTTGAAAGCTGGGTAGATGTCAGTCAATCCGAAGCATAAGATGGGTGGAGTTGCGGTACTTGTAGCCCTCTGCCTTGCCCTTTTCACCCGGTTCCTTGGTCCCAGCGAGTCTTCCGATTATAGGACTGAGATGCTGGCTCCAATTGCAAGGTCCAATAGTCCACAGTCTACCGCCATTGTCCCTCTGAGTTCTGCCAAGGACTTCCACGCTAAGAACTAGATCTCCTGACATCTTCAGTCCTCGCGTGAACAGCGCAGCGCAGCCGCGAGCCAGATAGGCCCTCTTGCTGCCCGAACGTTTCTTGATCTTGAATGACTGCTCTCTGATACCTTCCCAACCCTCCCCAATGCCGTCAACATTGACATGGACGTTGCCCAATCTATCGTCATGGTCGGCTGGATCCTCGTCGTATAGCCTAGCCTTGAGGGCAAAACCACTAGCGGGGACATTGGCCACGATCCACTCAGCGTTCCACACAGGTTCAATTGACCTTCTGATTGTAGGGGTCCGAAATCGAAATGGGGGATCCTGCTTCTGTCTCGGCTGTAGGCTTGTTTTCAACTGGGCGACGACGTATGGATCTGAAGACAGGGTATGGATATCTGCCATTGGAAGGCTGGAAGCGCGGTGGAAGATGAACTTGACCGTGAATCCTGGCGGTGCCTGTGGTATGGGAGTATCGTTGTAGCCACCGGCTGGCTTGTCGTCAGGTTGCTTGCCTTTGCCATGCTTGGCTGCTTTCTTTTGAATGCTGTCGGCTTTATGAACGGCCTTCTCGACGTAGCCGGCGCTGGCATTGCCATTGAGCTGCTTCTTCGAAGACTCTTTCTCGTTGGCCATGCTGGCCTCAGATCCAGAGAATGTGACGGGCGTAAAGCACCGGCCTACCGGCGCAAACAGGGAAACGGGCGGGGCTGGTCAAATAACCCAGACTCCTCGAGAACGATTATTGACTTCGAGCATCAGACGAAACACGGGATAATACCCCACAAGGTACAGAGACGGAAGAGAACGGTTGACAACATGCGTCTATGTACTAAGGGAATCCAGGTTCCCCGTCAGCGCGGGCAATTCGGGCGGAGACGCGCTCTATTAATATAGGTCCTGGACTGGGCATGGATACTTTAGGGTTAAATAAGCACTAACAAGCTTCTGCTAAGTTTTCTGCTACCCGCACTTAGCCGTAGATCAGGGTTCAGCGGCTGCAAGATGACCCGTTGGTCCTCGGATCACAATTGGCGTCATGGTCTGCTCCGTCCCATAGCCTCGATCTTATCGTAGTGAACCTCTGCTGGACACGATAGACAAAGACCATCTCTCGGGTCTACAAGTCAACCTCACGTATCATTCTGCACCGTCATCGAGTCCGGCTCCGCTCCGCCTTGAGACTGTCCAATTCAAGACAGCTCGAGACAGCTCTCACTGCGCGCCTGCACCATGTCAGGTAATTGCTCTGTCTACAAGAGCGCCTAATACTTGTTGCTGATCGATTCATAACAGAGAATATTGACTATTGTACGTATGCGACCTAGCTTCATGCCAGCTGACAACGTCTCTTACATCCGCTAGATAAGGTTCTTGATATCTCTCCCAATGCGACTCAGCAGCAAATACGAGATGCCTACAAGAAGTGTGCACTTTCCTACTGAACTGCTACTCTACTGTCAGCTGACGTCTCACCAACCTAGACAAGCCCTGAAGTCCCACCCCGACCGTGTCCCTTCGGACTCCCCCGAGCGCCCCGCGCGGACGAAGAAATTCCAGCAAATCAACAGCGCCTACTTCACCCTCTCCGATCCTACCCGCCGTCGTGATTACGATTCAGCGCGCAGTTATCATGGCTTCCCCTCTTCCAGCGCAGAAGACTCGGATCCCGAGGAGGAAGTCCCCCGTCCGCCGCCAAGCTCCAGCGGAGGTGGTTTCCCCTGGTCATCATTCGGCTTTGGCGCAAAGAATGAGGAAGAAGGGGAGCACTACAGTAACGAACAGTTTGGAGGAATTTTCGAGGAGATGCTGCGAGAAGAGGGCATGGCGGAGGGCGCAGAAGCCAGGCCGACTAGCAAATTCTGGAGCATTGTTGGAGGCCTGAGTGGTGGGGCGATGGGCTTCATAGTAGCGAACTTCCCAGGAGCTCTAGCTGGTGCGGTCGCAGGCAACAGACTGGGCGCTGTGAGGGATGCGAGAGGAAAGAGCGTCTACAGCGTCTTCCAAGAGTGCGTCACCTGTGCCCGCTTTTTGAATTGTGGACTAACAGTGTAACAGGCTTCCTCAAGGGGACAAGGCGAAGTTATTGAGTCAACTTGCCGCGAAGGTATTTGCGCATGCTGTTACTGGGTAAATTGGTTGTTGGTCATCGGATTAAGTTGGTCCTGAAGTCGGTAAGTTCATGAACCATGGGCGACGTATGCTTTAGCTCTAGACCGGAAGCCCTGTTATTGTTACTGTTGATGCGCAGATGATTCTCAAGCTGATGCACTGCTTTTGATTCTATTTGGTCAAAACGCATTGCACTCGACTTGCTCTGGATTTTCCGTTCAAGCCTTGACCGTAAAAACTGTGAGTCCTGCTTTCAGCTCATCCTCCTACTCGCGCTGTTGTCATTCTCCTTATCGAGGCTGCTACCAATCAACTGCTCTTTCCCCTCCTATTTATACTCTTTGTACAGGAACGAAGCACTTATTATGAGAGCATGGGATCAAACTACTTCACCCTCTAGGGTCGTAGAACTTCCTAGGGCGTCAGTCACATTATTCCAAGCCTAGGCAGCCTATTCCCCAATCATCGGAGCCCGGCGAAGCAACGATCTCACACGCCAAATAGTGGACATGAGAACCGCACATTACGGATCTTGCGGAGCTCAAACTGTTTTGCTGACGAGCTGTGTTGCAGCGCTATGAGCTAGTCTGTACCAAAATCTAACGAGGCCCTCGAAGACTCGACCAAGGCTGCTAGCTACCAGGAATGGTCTTCTAGCAACTCGAGCCAGTCTTCCATCGGTTGAGCCAGTCTACCAAGGCTGGAGCCACGCTTCGAGTCGGTCTTCCAATGTTTCAAACCAACCTCCCATTTTCCGTTAATCTTCAAGCAATATTAACAAGCAGTTTACTTTTTCACCAATACTCTCCTAGCTCGAACTGGTGGACAAGCCACACAGCCAAATGCTCCCCGTTCATCGCATGGGTAGGCAAGAAGTGGGGCTCTCACTTCTGAACACTCATCGAAGCACGCAACGAGGGAATAGCTGTTGACTGATCGACTAGTAAAGACCCAGGAGTGAAAGGCAAAGCGTCAAAGCATTTGAGATTCCCAAAGAAGCCCTCGAATATACGACTGAACCGGTACATCCCACGCCACCAGCCTCTGGTCTCGTGGAATTGTTCTGCGAACGCTCTAGTGCGAGCAGACGACGTACGGCCCAAAGAGTGAAGCCAGTGACCATCCAACAGGGACCCCAACACCGCTTAAGCCAGCAACACAACCTCGCCCCTCCCCCGCCATATTCTCCTCCATCGCGCGATACGCCTCCACGATATCATCCAGCTCGAGACCCTTCCCAATCCCAACCTCCAGCTTCCCTCCCTTCACCTGCTACATGTGGAGAGCACGGAAGTCAGGCGCTCGTCTGATAGACCACCAACCTGCTATCCCGTATGAAGAAGAAGAAGAAGACATCCAAAGCCACGCAAAGCCACGCTCCAGAGCTCCCTCAACGCCCGATCCACAAATTCCAGTACGCACCCTTCACAAACCATCAACCCTATGCAACTCTCCACAGGGCTCAAGTCCTGCATCGCCCACCTATCTACCCGATATGGAAGCCAGTGTTCTATTCTCGGATTGGGGAATGCGACCCGTCTCTCGGATGTGGCGGTCGTCGAGTTCCAGAACGCCGATGGCGGCTGCTTTCATGGGTTAGTGGCATTATTGTGAGGGTGGAAGACGGAAAAGGGGCTGGGAGGGGGACTGGGACGAGGAGAAGGCTTGAAGGCGAAGGTATTTGAAAGAGGGGGTATAGGGGAGGTTGAATCGGAGGCCGGAGACCATGACTCCTTGACTGAAGGACGCAGAAGGGAAGAATCCTGAGGCAGAGACCTGGGATGAGTCCTTTTGCTTATACATCTTCACTCTTGGATCCCGCCTGCTTTCTACTGTCACTCCAGTCCTACCCTGTTGCCTGCCTTACATGGTCTTGCGAAGCATGAGATATGGAGCTGAAGTCGAGGCTGAATGGAACTCTGAAGCCGTATGGAAAGGCGTGTTAGCCATTTAGCCCTGCAACAAATGGGGGGCTAGGCCCGAGAGGCGTCGATCACTTTGGTTATGATCAAGGCAACATAGATGTGGGGCGCAAGGCCTGTCAACAACGTATGGGGTTGAGCTGCTTGAGTGCTTGAGTAAGTCTTCGAGATATTTGACAAGGCCACATAATTAAGCGAACCGAGCTGATGTTTCAATGAAGGCATACTTGAACAGCACGGGAAAACGTGGGTATGTAGGTAATTTCAATCTCAGATTGTCTCGGTTCTCAGTAGACATCTCTCCCCCAACGTATCACCCGCTCAGCGACATTGCAGCCCGTAACTCGACGAGGAGAAAAACCAACAGCAGATACCCTGGAACGCCGGGTCCGATCCTCCCCTCATGCAGGCATTACCCCCCAAAAACAAGACCAATCTACTTCCCATAACTCACAGCCCGCCCTAAGGGACTCGACACCTTCGGCATCCACTGGAGACTCTTCCTCCTCGCCATCAACAGCCGCTGCCTCATCCTCTCATTAGGCTGATCCTCAATGCGTCCAGAAACCGGGAACAGGAGTTCCTGCGCCTGCTTCGGCGGGCACGTCTGTTGCACCAACAGTGCGCCTTGGCTGAGATAGTAAGGCGTAGTAGGCGACAGCGGAGACTCACCGAACCCATCGCCGGGCCCCTGGATAACCGGCGTTGCTGGCGCTTGTGGTAGAATTGCGAATGATTCACGTCTTGACGCTGGAGTGCTGAAGGTAAGAAACTCCTTTGTAGGTGATATCTCTGCGGTCTGCTTGGCAGGAGTCTCGGCTGGAACAAGGTTTCCGTTCATGTTCGCGAGCATCCGTGGTTCCATTGATTTACGACGGCGATGGCCGCCTCGAGGAACGAACGATGTGTCAACGGTGTAGTCGGCTTCATCAAGCCACTTGTTCTCGCGCTCACAGCTTTGAGCGGGTCAGCATATGTATTTGCAGCCACAAATCGAACAGACTTACTCTAGTACCCATCCGACTCCGACACAAGCAACCGTACCTCTGCTCTCTCGAACCTTCTCCATGGTCCGCTTGCCGCCGTCCTTGAACACCACATGCGTAATACCGACCTTGCTGTTGGACACTTCAGATGCTCTTGGAGAGTTCTCATCGTCAGCTAAAACAGCCATACTGGCGCGTGGATTCCACGACCATTGCTTTACACATCGCGCCCCCATTAGCGTCAATAGCTCAAGAAAGATTCCACTCGCATCTTCACCTTCAGAGGTGTGCACGTCCACATACACCACTGCCCCCGATAACACCTTTGAAGAACCTTCTTTACGAAGTGTTCTTGGTGTCTCGATTAAGGAGTCATCATTGCTCGACCGTGGCTTTACCGGAGACGTGGGTTTACTCTGGCCCTGCCTCTTGGTAGGCGTGCGGTCTTGAAACTGTGAGGGCTCAACGCCAACCGCTGGAGCACTAGCGACTCGAAGCGCGTCTCCCGAAGCCAGCGGACCCGCTATAGACCGGCTTCGCTTCCGTGGCAGCCTCAAAGGAGACTCGTCGCCCGCGGGTCGCAAAGGTACCTTTGATACAGTGTGAATCTCTCTTGGCTGGGCGTAAAAGACCTTGGCTGGGGTGCATGTCATGGTCTGGTCCTGGGTCGGCTGTTGCATGGCGACGAATTGCGGCTCCTCCGGAACTGCATTCTCATCTCCATACTCTTCAAAAGAGTGAGATTCCTTGTTGGCTTCAACGGCAATTTCGCCAGCCTCAACCTCTCCCATCTCCATATCGACAACGGTGTCGTTGGTAACGTCACACACCGCCATCTGATCCTCAAAGAACGAGGTTCTGGCTGGGGATTCTTCAAACGTTGAGTGATTGGGCGAAATCATCCGCTGGCCGATCTGCGCCATATCAGATAATTCTTTCTTCTCAGGGCTCGATGCTAGCCAGGTGCTCATTTGTAATGCTAGCGGAGTCATTGCGAGTGATTGCCGCTGCGTTGTTCGCCTGAGTGATGAGCGCCGATCTGACACTGCAGACGTTGCGGTTGACGGTGCCCCGAAATCATGTGTCGATATTCCATGCTTCTTGAGTGGTGTGGTCAAGAACACTTTCTGTGGTGATGCTAATTCGTCTTCAGAGTCAGACTCGTCAATCGCACATCGGAAGGCCGGAGAAGCGAGGGAGAAGGCAGGCGCAACGAAAGGAAAAGGACCAGGTGGCGTGGCGCTCCGGTCATCTGGTCGTTCAATTCCACTCTCCTTAGTCATGCTACCTTTGGCAAAATTTTCTATTGCAGGAGTAGATCGATGTTCCTTGAAGGGTGAAGGTGTTGGGCTACGTCTCTCATCTCGTGCCTCGAAGTCCTGGGCATCCTCTTCGGTATTACGAGTTGGCGATGTCACTGATCTGATAATTTCAATCTCATTGAAGACGTCAAGGGCTCCTCGGCTGACCAATTCAGCGCTGTTAGTCTGGACACTCGCTACACGATCAGCTTCGGTCATCTTGTGGACCTTGACTGGCGATAGTAAAGAGCGAGTCGCCCGCAGCGGGCTGCTGGCCGCTTCTTTCGATGAGGATACAAGAGTCTTCAAAGTGTCATTCCGTTCCGGTGACACCAGAGTCTTCATAGACGCCTTTGGAACGCCAGACTTTGTTGGCGACTGTTGTGCAAAAGCATTCATCGGCGTTACGCCAGGACGGCGTGCCGGAGACTGAAGCAATGAAGACTTCGTAGGCGACCTGGCGAGGAACACCGGCTGAGCCAACGATACAGGCACGACTCCTCTCTTTGGAGATTCTTTCATGGTGCTCTTGACTGCAACCTTGGGGAAAAGCATGGCCGGTCGATGTGTCGCGTCTCCTAGGTTTACTTTCTTCGGAGACAACTTCATTGCGTCCTTGAACGGTGATGGTGGCGGACGCCGGGCAGGACTTTGTAACACCGACGGTGCGGCAGATCTGGTGGGAGACGATGCTTCTGCTATGGCTCCAAAGTCGAGCTTCGAGACTGACCTATCGAGAGGACGGGCAGAGCTCGGCGGCGGCTTCACTGGCGACTGGCTAAGGGCTCTCATAGGCGTTTTACTGCTGCACAACTCGTCCTCAGAGCTGATTGAGCTAGACTTGGCCACCTGAACCACCTTCTTGGGTGACAGTGGTTGAACGCCCTCTCCTTCTGGGTCGGCCTGGGTCTGAGTCTTCGCTGGTCCGGCCTTTTCACTGCGTGTAACCGCCTTGGTCGCCGCTGGCTTACGAATTGGTTTCGCCCTAAGTCCAGTAGCCTTTGTGGCGGGCTTCTCTACCTCGATCGGAACATTCTCCTTGTCCTTCTCCGCTTCGTCTTGAAAAGTGACCTTCTTCTTGAGGGCCGCCGACTTTATGGTTGCACTCTTCGCCGGTGCCTTCGAGGCTGCTGTAGACTTGGCAATTGCGGCTCTAGTTCGCGTGGTGATCTTGGCTGGCGCAGGTTTTCCAGGCTCAGAAGGTATAGGAAGCTTCGATTCTTCCGCGGCCCCAACCTTCTTTGGTCTCCCGCGTGTTTTTGGCGCTGTGGACAGCATTTCCTCCGCTTCCGCAGTCTTTCCCGGCCGTCCACGAGCCTTCTTCGGCACCTCATCCGCCACTCCTTGCTCAGCGATTTTCTCTTCTACCTTCTTTGCTCTTCCTCGCGTCTTGACTAGCTCTTCCACAACCGACTTCTCTGCAGCGTTTGTTTGCTGTTCATCATCTGCACGTGTCTTCCTCTTCGTGATCCTCGGTGCTTCGGCAGGCTGATCTTTTTTAGTGGCGGCCTTCACAGAAGGAGTCATGACCTTGACTGTTTTGGCTTTTGAGGCAGGATCGTCCGAGGCTTTTGCGCGTGCACGTGTGACACGCTTGGGAGGCGAGTCGGGCATGTCGGCGGTTTTCTTGCGTTTCTGTGTAGCGGGCATGGGAGCTAAGTTTGGGAAGTTTTCTTTTTATATTTCTTAAAAGGTAGTGGTTGTTTTGATCTTGAGGTGGGGCAATGCTTTTCATCAATAAATCGCATAAACAATGGCAACCGCTAGCCGAATGTGGCGTAGCGCTCTTTTGACATTTTTTCTCGATTCAGAGCGCCGTGACTGAACTCGACAATAATCCTGCTGGGTACTAACATAAAAAAATCATGCAACCCATCACGAGCCAGGAACCGCCTCTGATGAAAAAGCCTTCTGCGCCTTCTCTCTTCACGCTCTCGAAGCCAGCAAATGTGGGAGTCTGGATGGATCCCATCCTGAAGATAGTATTATGCAGTGCATTGTCTCTCTCTCACATCTCTAATTGTCGAATCTATCCACTGCTTGAGGTAAGTTCTTACATTCATCTCTCAGTGTGACCGTAGCCAGCAATGGAATGTAATATGGAGTGATTACGGTAACCTTGGGGCTTGCGTCTTTGCCATCTCATTTTGTATCAGGTCATACGCAGGACTTTGCCTCTCCTTTGCGTCTGGAAGAAGACGCATCCATCCCACACAGTTGAAAAGTGTCGGAAAGCCTCTTCCACCCGAAGGTAGGATCCTGGAAACTCATAAAAACCTAGAACGTCCACATCTTTGTTCCACATGATCTCTCTGTTTCGTCGACAAGCAGGCGATAAGGCTACGAGGCAACGTGCCACGTCTCAACATGACCTCTACCGAGTAACGGACAAGCAGGCATGTTAGGCAACTCGTGTCCTTTCTCCTCAACGAGATCCAGCTGCAAAGCACTTGCCTTGGCAGCTACGGCGTCTCATAGCTAATGCGAGGTGGACATATGAGTGTTCCGTCCTGCATGGCAGCCCGGTCTGCAAAGGCAGCCTTGCGAGGGGAGGGGACTGCCTATGCTATGGCCATCTGTATGCAAGGATGAGGCATATGGGACTCGCTAGCTGTACGTTATGTTGGTGAACAGCATTTTGGACGCTCGCTCGTTGCCTCAGTATTCAGACCATATAGAAAGATTATTGTAGCAGTGCGACGCATGCGACGCTCGATTTAATGCGTCGCGACATTAAGCGTCGCATCATTAAGTGTCGCATCTTTCTATGCGTCGCGATATAAATGTTGTATCATTAAGTGTCGCACTCGTACAATAATCTTTCTATAGGGTCTGAGGACGACATCTCGAAAATCTGTTATTCTTGAAAAATGAATTTTAACGTTATGTTCGCCATGCGATAGAGTCTTAATCACTACATTTTACATCAATCAAACTACGTTCGTTGCTAGATTTTAATAAGTTTTAATTATCTATAATCAAGATGAATACTAATAGTGTGTTGTACACGTGTGCTAGCATCAAAGCAAAAAAGTTTTTTTCATTTTTTAATTCTGACAGATTTTCGAGATTTCGCCCTTAGACCTTATGCGAAAAAAAAAGTTTTGCCATCTTACTGTATGCAGTTAGCACCTTGCCGAATTTAGCAGTTGCACGTGATACGGTACATAGTCATGCGAAATAATAAGTAAGCATAAGGTCTGACTACTGAGGCAAGCTCGCTCGCTGGCAATCCGAAAAGCCCGCCAATGCCAAATCACGTGATCGCGCGTCAAACATAAACCTTTGCAACGCACCACATCGAATCACTACGTGACTAAATCGCTCTGTTCACAAACTGATGTCCTATTCCTAGGATACTGGGCTACATTCCCAGGAACTTCTAGTGAGTGCCCGTTGAAAGATCATCTTCGCTCCCAATGCTTTCGTCCGACACTGCTTCGGAGGCTTCATCTCAGTAACGGTAAGGTACCTGATCACTTCAGTCGATCAATAGCCGCGCCTTCGTGCCAGAGCTTAGATGCAGAATGAATGACGAGCGAACAAGATTCACAGCAGAGCGAGTCGCATTCAGTGTCACGTGACTATCGACTCGGCCATTGGAGATTCTAGGAGCGATGGTCCTTCTCACCATCTCTCGAATGCTAGGCTTTGCTCTGGGACCAGACCTGGGTGAATGATGTGCCGTTTTTCGGCCATGACCAGGACTAAGGCTTCTAGAGAGTGAAAGGAATTGTGTTCACACCTTCCTCTCGGCCCAGCTTTGGATCATTCCCTCAATACTAGGCTCATATTCCTTCAAGGTCACCCTGCCATCCTCGCCCAGAAAAGTATTCGCTTGCACCAAGATCTGCCTCGGTCTCTTGTTTGCAATCACGATCTTCCTCCACTTTGCGAAGATGCCATCAACGCGCGTCAAGTCCTCGAAGTACTCCCGACATGCTACCACGTCAGCGGTACAGCGGTAAATATGCAACTTGAGAAGCAAGTGTCCGATAGCTGGCTTCCCGTGCGTGAGGACTTTCGAGCGATCAATGTGCACAGTAAGCTTATCCGTTGCGGTATCATGCCTGACAGTCAGAAAGGAGTCACCTGCGTCAAGGAGTACGCGAAACATTGCAAAGTGGGCCCGGCTGTGCGCTTGACCCCATCGCTTGTCGTCTTCAATAAAATTTTCGAGTGCGCGCAGGCCGGCAGCCCCAACCTGTAGGTAGACTGTATATGTGATATCTGCAGCCGTCATTTTGCTCTCGTCGAAGCCAAACATCTTCAGTAATTTCTCGTCGTCCATGAGATAAGCGCCGACACATTCGGCGCGGCACTCATCCAGGCTTGTCGCCAGGTCTCCGAAGACGCCTGTCCAGCTCTGGCCGGGCTTGTACCATGTGGTGATAGGCTTTCCAGTTAGCGGACTGATGGGTGGGTTTGCAAAGTCGAAATTGTGCGAGCCGTCTTCGTACTCAGTCAAGAGCTTTGAAGTGCCGTGGCCCAAAAGCTCGTGCAAGACAACCCAGATGTAAAACGAGTCGTATTCGGCTATCAAATAGGATGCTGCTTCGGATGGGTCGATGAAAGCCGGATCTCTGCGATCAGAACTGTATTCAGCCGCAATTTGATTGGATATCATGACATTCTTGAAACCTACGTCCTGGCGTATATCGTTGAAGTTTGGTAGGTTGATGCCGGGGAATATGATACTTGAGCAGTATGCTAGGGTTTGTAGACTTGTGAAGTCTGGTGGGTCGAACAGCTCTTTCTCAAACTGCCCCTTTCCATTATTTTCAGTGGCGCCTTCTGTCCAAGGCAATCTACGAATGTATTCAGCCGACGAGTTCACCAATTTCGTAAGGAGCTTGGTCTCGTCTGTATTGACGAACGCAACGATGCCCTCGAACTCCGCTCTTGTTCCGTGAGGATCGCGATAGGGCTCGACGAAGCCGAATGCATTCTCGACGATGGGCTGGAGATCTTTAACCCAAAGCCTTTGCGATTCCTTGAACGCCTCAACATTGCCAGTCTTGAAGGTCTCGATATACTGATCTATGACGGCTTTCTGCTGTGAGTTTGCAGTATACTCTCTCGCTTTCTCCAGGCATTCGCAGATGGGCGTCAACTCCTTGGCATGATCCCCTGTTGTGACAATGATGTCTTCCGAGGAGCCTGGAATCTTGATTCGATGATGCTCTCCGCTGGGTCCAGTCTCGGTAGAGGCTTGCAAAACCCTGTAAATGATCTGACCGTTTTCTGAGGTTTTTTGGATCCGTGTGTTCTCAGGGTATACACCCTCCTTTTCCAGGATCACCGACACACTCTCAACCTCCTGTCGTGTGATTGGTATGTCGCCAGGATAATAAGCGCTCTGCGCTACTTCACTTGGAAAGCCAAGGCTGCTTGGCCGTCGAGAGTACAACGGTTCACGAATAGTTTCGAAGGTCTTTGCAGCTTT
>JAABUL010006781.1_pt1 | contig 12931 bp, 14 predicted proteins | sample 5559151 | NCBI WGS metagenome assembly JAABUL01 (sample SAMN10711876, study PRJNA513368) | rock metagenome | isolation source: Antarctica rocks | place: Antarctica: Victoria Land, Pudding Butte sud | reverse complement strand
GCGGCGGCTCTCAAAGGATTATGAAGAACGCCCTGCGTCGAGCGTGGCCCTTATTCAGATCGCCCTATCCGCGCTGATGCTCAGGCGGTTAGCACCAGAATGACCTTTCTACACAGTCTCTTAGCCATCGCGGATTTTCCGTCCGGGAGCGCGTCAATCTTTGCGCCGTCAAACCCCTTGTGCGGGAGCAGATCGGCATGGGGGTGAACAATCAGCATCCCGCTGCCGCTCGCCAGATAACTGTACTCAGGGTGCAGGCTTGGCGCGATGCTTTTTGGATCGAGCAGATGGCTGGCCCCGACAATCTTCTGCACCTCGTCGAGGGCCAGATCAACGCCGGCTACACCAATAAAGCGCCCCTGTGTGTCGAAGCCCGGCTGCGTGACACTCAGCATGGGAATGTTTGCCCCGCCGTCATCAAAATAAGGCTCCGTGACATACATTTTCCCGGTGGTCTTGGCCCCGTGATACCATTCCTGCTTGGGGTCGTGAAAATCGTAGCTGACCACGGTTCCTTTCGGCCAGCTTTTGCGGGTGATCCACGGCATCGAGTCTTTGTCTTTCGCCTTTTTGCCCTCAAAGGCGAAGTAAAGGTCGTAGGTCTGCTCCACCGGCGTATCGTGCAGCAGGTTTGCCATGAACGAATAGATGCCGGGGTCCGGGTTTGGCCCAACGGCTTTCTGGCGTGCGGCCAAGCTGCGGGGAAGCACGGCGACACCGGCGATAAAACTATCCAGCTGCTGCGCTGTGGCCTGGGCCTGTTTCATCGCCTGCGTGTTTGTCTGGCTTTCCAGGGCGGTGCGGCTGGTCTGGTAGCTGACCCAGGAAGTCAGTGTCAGAACCGAGCAGGTCGCGCACCCAATAGTCATACAAAGTTTGAGCGAGAGTGAACGAGAAAAAGCTGAACGAATATCCATGAAAGTTCCTATGGTAGCCGAGTTAGACGTGGAGCGAATAGGGATTACCCTGGTGTTCTTATCGGCAAAATGCGTTTAATCTTTAGATCTTCCGGTGGCTTTGCGGCATCGTTACCGCCTCGTTTCTACGGCTTACCAACGACGGAACAGTTTGTTCCGTCGTTGGTATGCCTATGAAAAGCCATAGAAACGCCGAAAGGAGGCAGTGGCAACGCGCCGGAAAATCCCCCGCATCCACGCTAAAGTTCTGGGGCAGGCCACCCGATACTTAAGGTGCGCGGGGAGCTGCCAAGTTTACCCGGCGACCAATACGCAAAACAGTATGTTAAGAGGGCAGTGATGGCTGAAAAAGCAACCAATAAAGCAGGCGAAAAGCGGCGCGAAGGAGACAAAGAACCGGAGGGCGGCAAGAAAAAGCCTTTGGCCTTGATCGGCGGTATTATCGGCATTGTCGTGCTGCTGGCGGCATTCATGGTGGGACAGAAAGTGTCGGCCAAATCTCATTCCAACAAGCCGGTAAAAGCGGAAGTGGGGCCGGTGATGCCGCTGGATGAGTTTCTGGTGAACCTGGCCGATCCCGGCGGCGACCATTTTCTCAAGCTCACCGTCAACTTGGGGCTGAGCAAGGCAAAAGGCAAAACCCCGGAAAGCTTGAAAGAGCAAACGGCGCAAATCCGTGACGCCGTGCTTATGACTTTAGGCGACAAAAACCGTGATGGCGTGACGCCGATCAAGGGCCGCGAGAAGCTCAAGGGAGATATTAAAAAAGCCGTCAATGCCGCCCTGGGCGAGGACGACGTGCAGGAAGTGTATTTTACAAACTTCGTCACCCAGTAAAGAGCGCGGAATAAACCCGGTATTCGTGCGGGGATTTTGTATACATTCACGCGGCACTATGGAATAAAGAACACCGGGACGCCCCAGGCGCCCGGTGTTTTTATTGTGCCCCGAGGGCGTCAAAGTAAAGGATACTCCCAGTGCCGGCGGTTTTATCACAAAGCGACATTGAAGCCTTGCTCAAAGAAATGACGGGGGGCGATGACGACGCGGCCTCCCCAGCCGAAACCGACCCCGCACAAGGGGCCGGAGGCAGCCTGCCGAGAACGGCAGGCCCGGCCGGAGGCCAGGTCATCCTGCCGCTGCACAAGCGACGCCGCGCGCAGGCCGAACAACTGCTCAGGCGCGGCAGTGCCGCCGAGATGCCCTCCACGGAACCCTATGATTTCCGCCGCCCGGACAAGCTGTCCAAAGAAAACCTGCGCTCCCTAGAGATGCTGCATGACACGTTTGCCAACCATTACTCCTCATCGCTGGCAAGCTACCTAAGGACGCAGGTGCAGATTGAGCCGGTGTCTGTGGAGCAACTGCGTTACGATGAGTATATCAAGTCCATTTCCTCCTCCCTGCTCAATGTTCTCAATGTGCAGCCATTGCAGGGACAGGCAATTTTTGAGATGGAGTTCGGTATTTTGTTTTCCATGCTGGACCGCCTGCTGGGCGGCAGCGGCGCGGCGGGCCTGATTGCGCGCGACCTGACCGACATTGAACGGGCGCTCGCGGAAAACCTGGTTGAGCTTGCTTTGCTGGACATGAAACTGGCGTGGAAGCCGGTCAGCCCGCTTACGTTTGACGTCGCGAGCATGGACACAAGCGCCCAGTTTATGCAGATTGCGCCCGGCAGCGACACCGTTGTCCTGATCATGTTTGAGATTGCGATGGGGGAGCACACAGGCCGCATGAGCATGTGTATTCCCTATCTGCTCTTGAAGCCGATTTTGGGGCGATTGAGCACGCAGCGCTGGCTAAGCAGCGCGATCAAAAAACCGTCTTCCCTGCATGCCGCCGGGCTGGCCCAGCGTTTGCGCACCACGAAAGTGCCCTGCGTCGCCCGCCTGGGCACAGCGCATATTTCGGTCGCTGACCTGGTCGCGCTCGAAGTCGGCCAAACGCTGCCGATGACCACCGGGGATGCTTCGGAAGACGGGGCGCAAAGCGGGCGCATCGGGATGGTGGACCTGATGATCGGCGGTCAGGTGAAGTTTCGGGGGCGAACAGGCCTGCGCGGTAAAAAACTGGCCGTGCAGATCGAGCAAATTGTCGCCGCGCCGCTGGACCTTGTCTCGCACAAAGAAGTGCAGTAATTCCTCAGTTTTAGTTTGCGCGAATCTCAAGGAGAAATACATGGCGGAGCAGGAGCCGGGCGGCATAAAGCCGGAAGAAGAAACAGGCGGCGGAATCCTTTCCCAATCGGAGCTGGATGCCTTGCTGGCGGCAGTGGAAGAAGAGCATCCCGGCGACGACAGCACCAATGAGCCGCAAGGCTGGGCAGAGGGGGCGGCGCAGGCGGATGCCGCCGACGAGCCGCACCAGGCGGACGCGCCGTCCATCGTGAGCCTGCCTTCGTTTGACCTGCCCGTCGGGGGCGATGGGCACGGCGCAAGCGCGCCGGCGCAGAGCGTGTCGAGCATGAGCCGCGTTCGCGACATTCCTCTGGAAGTCACGGTGGAGCTGGGGCGCACGCGCCTGCTGATCCGGGATATTCTCGACCTGGGGCCAGGCTCTATCATTGAGCTGGATAAGATCGCGGGGGAGCCTGTAGAATTGTTCGCCAACGGCCTGCTGGTGGCGCGCGGGGAAGTGATTGTCATTGACGACAATTTTGGCGTTCGCGTCACGGAAATTATTACCGCCGCCGAGCGCCGCCAAATCCAGGATGCGGAGGCCGATACCCTTGCGGCCTAACCTTTTACTTGTCGGATGCCTGGGCGCGGCATTGCTGCCGCTCTCGGCAGGCATGGCCGACTCCCCCACTACGCCCGCGCCCGATGCTGCGCCCCTGACCACGCAAAAGGCCGCCGCGCCGCCTGCCGCTGCGTCCGCGCCCTTGCCGCACGCAGACGCAGTGCCGGCAAAGCCTTTGCCTCGCATGGAAGCGGCGCAGGTTTTGCCTCCGCCCCCTGCAAAGACAACGCAGGCAAAGCCTGCGCCGAGGGCGCAGTCGGTGCCGATGAAGCCTGCGCCTCACGGACAAGCCGCGCCGTCACGCCCGGCACCTCGCATGGAAGCGGCGCAAGCAAAGCCTGCGCCTCGCCTGGAACAGGCACTGGCAAAACCTTTGCGGAAGGCGCAGGCAGTGCAAACCCCGCCCGCCGCAATCACTCGGCAGGCGCCCGCGTCGGCTCCCCGTGTCGCGGTCGTTTCCAGGCCCACGGCTGCCGCCCCTGCCGCTGTCCGCGCGCTGCCGGACTATGGCGGACGAGACGGGATCACGGGCACGGCCTCCGCCGCCCAATCGTCGCCCGTGCTGAACCCTCTGGCGCAGGCGTGGCGGGCTTTTGAAGCGCTTGTCATTGTCCTGGCCCTCGTGGTCGGCGGCCTGTATCTGCTCAAACGCTCCGGCATGCTGAAGCCGGACGGCAGCGCTTCCGGGCCAATGCCTTTGCTCGCGGCTATGCCCGGCTTCCTGAAGGCCCTCAAGCCGGCCAAAACCTCCGTGTCCGCCCCAAGCCAAACAGAAACTTCCCCCGCTCCGTGGATCACGATGCTCGGGTCGCAAGCCCTGCCAACCGTTCCGGGGGCAAGCCTGCATCTGATTTCTGTGGGCGGAAAGACCCTGCTGCTCGGGGCGACCGCCCAGTCGGTCGCATTGATCTCCGAAGTGGATGCCGCCCGGCGAGAGGAGTTCGTGCCCAGCATGGACACGGGGCAGATGCCCTCTTCGTTTGACGGGTATCTGGTGCAGGCCGATCAATCCCCCCTGCGTCAGTCCAATGAAACCGAGCTTTTGATGGGCGCCACCACCATGCGCCTGCAAGCCATGATCGCCCGCAGCGAGGCGCAGAGCAGCGGCCACCGTCCGCAGCCTGTGCCGCGCGAGCATTGAAGAGGCCCCCCCGCCCCAATTCTGGGGAGCCAGAGGGAGATAGGATAGGCCATATGCCAATGTCTTCTTTCTCTCATGCTCCCCAGAAGTGGGACGGGGGGCTTCTTATTCACTCTTTGAGCGTTCCCTGTACCGGCTTCCTGAACTGTTCACACGCATGAAAACAAACCCACTCAAAGCTGCGATGACCCTGCTTGCCGCGCTGTGCCTCGTCGGCATCTGCGCGGGGCAGGCCCATGCCGCCCCGACCGACCTGCCGGGCCTGTCCCTGCCCACCATCCCCGGCAGCGGCCCGGCAAAAAGCCCGCAGCAGGTCGCAAACACACTGCAAATCCTTTTGCTGCTCACCGTGCTGACTTTGGCCCCGGCGCTGCTGATTATGACCACGGCGTTTACGCGCATTGTCATCGTGCTGTCATTTCTGCGCTCAGCCCTGGGTACGCAGAATATTCCGCCGAACCAGGTCATGCTCGGCCTCGCCCTGTTCCTGACGTTCTTTGTGATGGCCCCCACGTTTAATCAGATGAACCAAGATGCCGTGCAGCCGTATCTTGCGGGGAAGATGACCTTCCCGGTGGCTGTAGAGCGGGGCGAAACCCCCCTGCGGCGCTTTATGGTGGCGCAGACCTACAAAGACGACCTCAAATTGTTCCTGCAGATGAGCAAAACCCCGCCGCCCAAGATCACCGACCCAAACCATCCCGCCGACGCGCTGCCGATGGTGGTGGTCGTGCCCGCCTTTGTCATCTCCGAGCTGAAAACGGGCTTCATCTTCGGCTTTATCGTCTACATTCCATTTGTGATTATTGATTTGGTGGTGTCGTCGCTTTTAATGAGCATGGGCATGATGATGCTGCCTCCGACTGTCATCTCCCTGCCCGCCAAAGTGCTGGTCTTTATCCTCGCCGACGGCTGGCATGCCATCGCCGGGTCGCTCGCCGCGTCCTACAAGATGTGACCGGCCCGGCTGCCCGGCGCGCGTTCGGGTATACTGGCCCTGTTATGACAAACCTCGTCTCTTTAGTTGCTCCCCCTGAGCCATACGAAGCCCTCATCTTTGATTGTGACGGCACGCTCGCCGACACCATGCCCAGCCACTATCAGGCCTGGCTTGCGGCATTGCATGCCCAGAACGCCGACCTGGACGAAGCGTTTTTCTACAGCATGGCAGGGTGGCCGTCCGCAGACATCATTCGGCGGCTGAACCGCGAGTTCGGCTACGCGCTGGATGTAGACGCGACCCACCACGACAAAGAGTCGCGCTATGTCCAGACACTCGTCTCTGCACTGGAGATTACCGCTGTCGCCGACATCGCCCGCGCCAACTCTGGGCGGGTGCCGATGGCGGTGGCCTCGGGCGGCATTCGCCCGGTCGTGCTGCAAACACTGGAAGCGGTCGGGCTGCGCTCCCTCTTTGAAATCGTCGTCGCCGCCGAAGACGTCGCGCGCGGCAAGCCGGCCCCAGACATGTTTTTGCTGGCGGCGGAGAAGATGGGCGTCGCGCCCGCAGGCTGCGTGGTGTATGAGGACGGCGACCCCGGCGTGCAGGCCGCAAAGGCGGCAGGCATGCGTGTCGTGGATGTGCGCGTGCTGTGGCAGCCTGCGCTTGCCGCGCATTAGCTGCCTTTGCCGGTAGCCGCTTCTGTTTCAGACTGCCCTTTTTGCCCGCCATGCAGCACTCGGGTCAGGCCCAATGCCAATAAACTGCCTGCAAACGGCCCGGCGACATAAATCCACGCAAACGTCATCTGCCCGGTCAGCAGCATCGGCCCCAGGGAACGCGCTGTGTTCATGGACGCTCCGCTAATGGGGCCTGCAAACAGGCCGCAGAGGGCAATCGTCGCCCCCACCGCCAGCGCCGCATTCGGCCCGACCAGGCTGTAGCGCGTGGCCGTGCCGAGAATAACCGTCACCAGCAGCCAGGTCAGCACGATTTCCATGACCAGCGCGGGCAGGACACCGTGGCGCGGCACTGTCGCCCCTAGTCGCGCCACCGGCCCAAAGACCGTCTTCAGCAGGGCCGCCGCGCCCACCGCCCCCAGCATCTGCGCGGCCCAGTACCCCGTCACCCAGCGCAAGGGAAAATCGTGCCGCAGGGCAAATGCCAGTGTCACGCCGGGGTTGTAGTGCGCACCCGAGCAGTCGCCAATCGCGTAAATCAGGGCCATGACGACCAGTCCCGGCGCGATCATGCGCGCGGCATGGCTGACTTCCCCGTGGCTGACAGCGGCAATCACCGCGCCGCCCGCCGCCACCAGTGTCAGCGCGAACGTTCCCATCCCTTCCGCCAGCAGGCGGCGCAAAAGGGCGGCAAAATCTTCATGCTGCGTCTTCTTCTGATCTTGCGCCTGCTTTGGTGCAGGCTGTGTGGGGGAGGGTGGGGAAAGTGTGGCGCTCATAGTTTCCTCGCAGGCCGGGCCTGAAGTGTGATAATGAGGCTTACCCGCTTCTTAACATTCTCTTAACATAAAAGCAGTTGGGGAGGATGAAGTGAGAAGGCCAGGGGAGATTAAGACGAGTATTCCCGGCACCCAGGCAGTTCTGCCGATGCTTCTAGGAAGTACTACTCAGCAGTGGGGGAAGACGTCTCGTTGAGGGCGCGCGCCGCCCCAAAGCCCAGCGCGGACACGCCGTCGCGCATAGGGGAGGGGTGATCAGCGCGCACCTGTGCGCCCGTTTGAATGGTATCGCCCGACTTGGAATTGGCGGCAGGCAAAGCCAGGTTGAACAGGGCATTGGCATTCGCGACAAAGCCGGGGAACAGCCCCGCCGCCCGTGCGGCGATCTGTGCGGGGAGGCCGAGCACGCGCTCTGCTTCGCCGCGCCGGGTCGCCTGCACAATCGCCCGCGCCGCTGATTGCGCGCTAAGCGAGAGGCCGGGAATGTTGTCCCCCACCGAAAACCAGGCGTATTCACTGCCGTATTTTCCCTTAAACTCGGCATTCAAGAACGAGCCGGTGCGCATCAGCCCCGGCACAATTGTTGTCACGCGCACGTTGTCTTTGGCGGCTTCGGCGCGCAGGCCCTCCGAAAAGCCCGTCGCGGCGAACTTGGCGCAGCTATACGGCAGGAGATGCGGCACGCTGAACTTTCCCCCAATACTGGTAATGTTGACGATGCGCCCCGCCTTGCGGCCCCGCATCTGCGGCAGCACGGCAAGCGTGGGATACACGGTGCCCCAGAAGTCCGCAGCCATTGCCTCCTCAAAATCCGTGAGGGCCATATTCTCTATCGGCCCCACTTCAATCACGCCTGCGTTGTTGACCAGAATATCAATCTGCCCGAAGTGCTGAGTGACATCGGCAATAAGCTGCGCGACTTGCTCTTGTTCGCGCAGGTCACAGACAAATGTTTCCACATTGGCCTTGCGCAACGCAAGGTCGGCTTTGGCCCGCGCCAGCGTGTCGCCGTCGCGGGCGCACAGGGCTAGGCAGCAGCCCTGCGCGGCGAACTCATGGGCCAGAGCCAGCCCCAGGCCCCGCGATCCGCCGGTAATCAAAACGACCTGCCCGCGCAGGTCGTCTTGTTTGATACGGGCAAGCAGTTCGCGCCCCGCCCAAGCCAGCCCTAAAGCCAGCCCGATTTTCTGAGTTTTGTTCATCGTTAATTGGGAGGGATACTCGGCTAAGGAGTGAGGACTACTTTGATGCAGTCATCTTTCTTGAAGTCAAATATCTGGTAGCCTTTGGGGGCTTCGCTCAACTTAAACCGGTGGGTGATGATAAACGTCGGGTCAATATCGCCTTTTTCAATGTGGTCCATGAGCGGCTGTAAGTAGCGATGCACATGTGTTTGGCCCATCTTAAACGTCAGGCTCTTGGCATGGGCCGCGCCGAACGGGATTTTGTCCAGCAGGCCGCCGTAGACACCCGGCAGCGAAACCGTGCCGCCTTTGCGGCAGGCCATAATTGCCTGACGAATGACATTGGGCCGGTCGCTCGCCATGCGCAGGGTGGTCTTAACGGTGTCGTATATCTCGCCGGGGCTTGCGCCGTGCGCTTCCAGCCCCACGGCATCAATACAGTGGTCGGGGCCGCGTCCCGCCGTCAGCTCCCGCAGCTGCTCCAGCAGGTTCTCTTCCATGAAGTTGACCGTGGTGACATTGCCCTGCTGGGACGCAAGCTGCAAGCGCTCCGGGATATTGTCAATCGCGATCACATGCTCCGCCCCCAGCAGAAACGCGCTCTTAATGGCGAATTGTCCGACCGGCCCGCAGCCCCAAATCGCCACGGTGTCGCCCCGCTGAATGTTGCAGTTTTCGACGGCTTCATAGCCTGTGGGGAAGATGTCGGTCAGGAACAGCACCTGCTCGTCGGTCAGGCTGTCGGGGACTTTCATGGGGCCGACATCGGCGAACGGCACGCGCGCATACTCGGCCTGCCCGCCCGCATAGCCGCCCAAAAGGTGCGTGTACCCGAACAAGCCGGAAGGCGTATGGCCGTAAATCTTTTCCGCAAGCTGGCCGTTGGGGTTGGAGTTGTCGCAAAGCGATGTCAGGCTCTGCTTGCAGAAAAAGCAGCTTCCGCAGGCAATGGTGAACGGCACCACGACCCGGTCGCCCTTTTTGAGGTTGGTGACGCCGGGGCCGAGTTCCACCACTTCGCCCATAAACTCGTGGCCGACAATGTCCCCGGCTTCCATCATCGGCATGGCTCCATCATACAAGTGCAAATCCGACCCGCAGATTGCCGTGGTCGTGATCTTGATAATGGCGTCGCGGGGGTTGAGTATCTGAGGATCAGGCACGTTGTCCACGCGCATGTCCTGCTTTCCATGCCAGCATACAGCTTTCATAATACACTCTTTCTTGGATTGGAGAGGGGAAAAGAAGGGAGCATCACGCCAGTTTGGCTTCTCTTTTTTGCAGCATGGCGCCTTTGATCGAGCGCTTGCCTGCGGATTGCCCCTCGGTCGTTGACACTTCGCCGGTTTCCATCAACTGCTTGAACCGCCGCAGGTCGCTTTCAATCTGCTGGCTGGGTTCCTCGCCGAACAGTTTGGCGACAACCGATCCCACCACGCCCGCCGGCGGCATGTACGAGAGTGAAACATGCACTTCCGTGCCGCGCCCTGCCGGACCGGGCTTGAAATTGACCGCGCCTGCGCTGTCCACATCCGCGCCGGGGTCGGTCTGCCACGCGATTAGTTCTCCCGGCTTTTCGTTGATGATGGATGCATTCCATTCTACGCTCTTGCCCAGGGGAGCCTTGGCGACCCAGTGCGAATGCTTGTCGTCCAGCACATCCACCCGTTCCAGATGATACATAAACTTGGGGAGATTATCAAACTTGCGCCAGAAGGCAAACAGTTCTTCGGCGGGCTTGTCAATCGTGACTGAGCGGCGCACGACAATGCCCTGCTCATGACGCACGCCGCCCGCGCCGTCTTTGTCCTCAGCGGTATTGATGCCCAATGCCGAGTAAGTGGCGCAGTGTCCGGTGGACCCGCGCACCAGCAAAGCCGCGCCGAGAGCCGCCAGCGCCAAACTGCCCGGCGAGCGCTTGAGCAGTCCGTAAGTAACCAATCCGCCGCCGCTGATGGCTGAAATCCATCGCTCCGACGAATGAACGTTGATTGTTTTTCCGTGGTTGTTGTCTGCCATAGGTGTCATCCTCCTGCGCCTTGTTCTACCACAGGTTAATTTTCTGTAAACCGGGCAGGCATTGGGCAGGTGGCGACGACAGGGGAGGGCGATGCAGAACAGCCTTCATCCCCCAGTTTGCTCAGGGGTGTTACGCAGAGTGCCGGGGGTATCTGTCTATTGGCAGTGGCTTGTGCCGCGGCTGCGGGCGATTGTCACCATGTGTCCAAACTCCGTCCCGCCTTCGGCCATGACGAGGTAACACCAGCCGTCTTTCGGATACAGGTGCGGCGCTTCAGGGTAGCGCGCGCCCACGCCGCCCCACAGAAAGCGCGGCTCTGTCAGCCGCTGGCCGCTGGACACATCAATCTCGCTGAGATAGGTGCCGAGGAGACCATCGTAAGTGGCGGTGGTGGCAAAGTAGGCTTTGCCATTGTGGAACAACAGCGAGGGATCAATGCCTTGCTGGTCAATGGGGAGAGGGTCAGACCACTCGCCTGCCGGGTTGTCGGCATGCACCGATGCGAGCAGGCCGCCCCGGACTTCAGTCCGGGGTTGAAGCGAGCCTCCACCCGCTCAATGGTCGGTTGGATACATGCATGCATGTTAGGCCGCAGCTTTCTTGCGCTTTCCCATGCCCTTGTGCCAAAGTAGGCCATGAAGAAGCCAAGCCACCGTCCCGGTGACAAACCAGACGATGACAAACCAAACGCACAAGCCCGCCGTTACTGGACGGGAGCACACACCACGCACAAGCTGCGCTATCACTTAGTTCTCGTGCCTAAGTACCGCAAGCGCGTCCTGCGCGGGGACGTCGCTGCCCGTTTGGAGACGCTGTTGCGGCAAGCCTGCGACATCAACGGGTGGGAGGCGGAGGAACTGGCAATCCAGCCCGACCACGCCCATCTCTTGCTCCAGGCTCAGCCGCGCTTCAGTGTGGCACAGATTATGAGGACGCTCAAGGGCGGCACGAGCCGGGTGCTAAGGGCTGAGTTCCCTGGTTTAGAAGAACACCTGTGGGGTGACAGTTTTTGGGCGGATGGCTACTTTGCGGCTACGGTGGGCGTAGTGGAGGGTAGCGTGGTGACCGCCTATATCCAGAACCAGCGGGCATAGCAACGGCAAAAGGATAGGGGAACCAAAGGAACCTTTTGCTTATATAATCTGTTAGAGGCTCCGGGCTTAAGCCCGGAGTGATTCACCAGAAAGTTGCCGATGCCGCCGACATGGGTCGTCACCATGTAAAAGCGCTCGGCGTGGTGGCGCAGTGTCGGCGCAAAGATGCCCTGGGCAAGGTTGGCGCTGCCCAGGTCGGCCTGGCTCCGGCGTGTCAGGCAGTGCCCAATCAATGTCCAATGGACAAGGTCGCGCGAGTGGTAGATCGGAATGCCGGGGAAATAAGCGCCGGTGCTGACGACGAGATAATAATCGTCGTCCACACGGCAGAGGGATGGATCGGGATGAAACCCCGTCAAGAGAGGATTGCGCAGCATCGGGGTGGGCATAAGGTTTAGCACGTCGCTCTTAATCAGTCCGGGCAGATGCAATTCAATGACTGTCCTATCAGCGATCAGGCGAACGCGGCATCCAGCAAGGCGACTTGAGCGGCCGTAAGGACGACATCTCCGCCCTGCGCGCTGTCCTGCACGCTTTCCGTTCGGCTGGCGCCGGGGATGGGGATCATACGGTCGTATTTCGCCAGCAGCCAGCCCAGAACCACCCGCTGAGGGCTGATGCCGAGTTCGGCGGCCAGGGCCGCGAGTTCCTCTTTCTGCCCGATGCCTTTGGCGCCGTTCATACCGCCCAAAGGCCCCCAGGGCAGAAAGGCCAGCCCGAGTTCACGCGACTTTTCCAGGCTGCCGTCGGTTTCCGGGCGGCGCTGGGTCGGGTTGTACTGGTTTTGCACGCTGACCGCTCCGGCAATGGCAACAGCCTGCTCGATCTGCTGCGGGTTGACGTTGCTGATGCCGACATGCCGCACTTTGCCCTGCTGCTTTGCCTCCGCAAATACGCCGAGCGAATCGGCATAGGGAACGTTCGGGTCGGGACGGTGGAACTGCCACAGGTCGATCACGTCGGTGTTCAGGGCTTTCAGGCTGGCTTCCAGCGCCGCCCTGAGCTGCTCGGGACGACCGCAGTGCTCCCAGCGTCCTTCCGGCCGGTAGTGGCCGCCTTTGGTGGCAATCACGACCCGTTCGCGCAAGTCGGACGGCAGGGCGGCTTTGGCTTTGGCGAACAAACGCTCATTGTGGCCTGTCTCCATGTCGTTGAGGCAGTAGGCATCGGCGGTGTCCCACAGCGTCATGCCTAGCTCGGTCGCGCGGACAATCGTCTTAATGGCGTCTGACTCGGGAGGACGTTCCGCCCGCACCGACATGGGCATGCCGCCCAATCCAATCTCACCGACCTGAAGGCCGGAAGGCCCCAATGTTCTTTGCTTCATTACCATAAGAGCCGTAAGGCCCCGCAATTTATTGCTGGGGATATAAGGCTCCGTGCCTTTCCGAAGGCATGATATTCCTGCCGTTCGGGTATAATGTTTGCAATCGT
>JAABUL010006778.1_pt1 | contig 12935 bp, 11 predicted proteins | sample 5559151 | NCBI WGS metagenome assembly JAABUL01 (sample SAMN10711876, study PRJNA513368) | rock metagenome | isolation source: Antarctica rocks | place: Antarctica: Victoria Land, Pudding Butte sud | reverse complement strand
TGAGCAGCTCGTTCGGCATGCCGTCTGGGCCTGTCGACTTGTTATTCTTAAGACTCCTGATGCACTGCATGGTGAGTGTCCAAGTCAGCCTGTCTGCGAGCTGATGTTCCGAGCCGCGGGACTGCAGGAGGAAGGGGTGCGGCATCGCGGCGTCCTCCATCGGTAGCTGGGTCGCCAGGTTCGCTGGCACCTTTGGCGACATGAGCGCCCTGTGGTGATGCTCCAGGGATTCCAGCATGCAAGGCCCGTCGTTCACCTTTCCGTGCACCGGATGGTCTAAGGCAATCATTCCCGGTGCAGGCTCACTGGCGTCTTCGGCAAAGGTAAGTTCATGTGCCCTTCTTGGCGAGCACCTGTACGTTTCCCGCAACTGCTTGGATCGCCGTGCTTCTATCTCGCACTCGTGCTCCTTTACAATCTCCTTCATTTTTGTTATTTGCGCGCGCTCGCAGATCTCGATTCTTCGTGCGAACTCCCGCCTGGGCTTCGACTCATGCTCCTTCAGTGTAGACTCCGCGCTCAGCGCCGCTGCAATGCGTCCGTCCACCCTGGCGGGTGAGTTCATGTCGTACAATCCCCCTGCAGGGAAGCAAGCCTGATGCGCTGCTCTGAACATCAGTGCGGCCTGCGCGTGCCTGTTATATTTCTTCTTGGGGACACTAGGCAGGAATTGCCGTAGGCCGAAGCTCTCTGCGGTCCTGCGTCCAGTGTTGTCAGCTGCTTGAGTTTTGGGGAGTACTTCATCCCCTAGCTTCATGCAGTCTTGAACAATGCCCATGACGGCAAAGGCAGAAATCCTAAAATTCCTGCCGCACGGCCACACCACTTTCAATGTGGCCTGGTATGGAGCCGCAAGAGGTGAGGAACGCACAGAATACCAGGGGACGTATGGACATGCAGTATGTGTGAGGCAGGTCGGGCAACACTGGTACCTTATCGATTCAGAAAATGGCGGCCCTGAAAGACTGACTGGACGAGGTTGGGCCCAACTGAGAGGCCATATGCGCCTCCTGGCAGCCTACGACAGCAGGGACGCAGAGGGCCACATCACGGGCAGGTACGTGCGGGGAATGCCCCCTCTGCCGCAATGGGTGAAGCCAGAAGAGGTGTACAGAGTGCCGCAATGTCCGGCCGCCAGGGCCTGCAGTGTGCCACCGGAAATGCAACCCGCATCCCCATGCCCGGCTGTCAATGCTGCACCGCAAGATACCTCGACGCAACGACAGCAAGACAGCGCCCACCTGGAGGTGCTTGAAATGCCGCCGTTGCTGACAGAGCAGCCCGGGCAGCCGTCGCCGCGGCCGCCAACACATGTCTCCCCCCCGATGCCGCAACGGCGCGCGACTGGCGCGTCGCCGGCACCCAGGGCACCGATCCTGGCACCCAGGGCACCGGTCCCGGCACCAGAAATCTACCAGAAATTCCTGGACAACACCATGCGCAAGGAAGGCGTGAGCGAACGCCAGGCAATGTACCGCCTCGCGCTGACATTTAAAGAGTCTGACGATTGTTGTGATGCGCTGATTGCAGAAATTGAACGAGGCTGTAACACGACAGCAGATTTGGCTGCACAGATTGGGAAATTCAGCTCAAAGCTTCGAGAAGCACTCACCATCGCACTGACAAATAGGTACACAGCTGCGCCGCCACCAGAACATGTTTTAGCAAAGGACGACAAATTCGAGATCAAGCTTAGCACACTGAATGTCAGAGGCCTGCGCAGCGGCAGCCAGGAGCTGGCTCGTCACCTGGCGTCAGCAGCCCCCTTCCTGTGCGTTGTCACGGAAACAAAGCTCCACACCTGGGAGCACAAGGAAGCCTTCGTCAGCCAGTCATGCCATGGGTATGAACGATACCTGTCGTCATACAAACAGACTTCAGCAAGCGGCGACGCGCTGCCAGGAGCAGGTCATTACAGACATTGGTTTCGCAGTCTTGACAGATCATTTCCCGGTGGTGATCAACTTCCGATACACCGACCTGTTCAACACGTGGCCGGCGACGCCGCTGTGCCCGCCGCCGCGATTGCAGACGATCCTGCGACCGATTCCAGCAGAGAAACTGTTGGCCTGGCAGCAGGAGGCAGCCATCATGAGTGAAACCGAGGCTGCGCTGGCCTCGGAGCGGCTGCGGCAGCAAAACGCCGCCGGCCCGCCCTCGGATGCTGAATTTGAAAGGCACACGAAATGGAGTTCCTGGGGAAGCGACTCCCAGGCACAGTGACAAGCATGACCCTGTCCCATGTCGTGCTTTGTCGTACCTGCAGGAAATTCTGCAGTAGAAAGTCCAAGGTTGCGTCGGCAAAATTTCCCCTGCTATTGTAGCAAGTAGGCTGCACCAGCACCGCACTGGCTCTTCGGACATCCTCCGGCACCGAGTTAAGGAAGTCAAACGTCTCCTCGCACTCAAACACTCGGCTCTGCAGCATGGCGTTGACTGCGTGCACTTGACAGAACTCTCTATCCTGCTTTTCCCAGTAAATGTTCGGCATGCTGCACACTGAGCTGCAGCCACTGCTGTCTCCCGCAGCCGCCGTGTTGCCCCCAAGCTGGCCTGCGTCCTGATCTCTGCATGTTGTACGCAGGTCCGCTGGCTCAGCGACAGCGCGCTGCTGGCTCTCGCCGCCGGGTGCGTCTCCCTCTGTCTGATCGGTGCCAACTCTAAAGAAAACGTTTTTGCTGGGTCTTGTGCACCGCCGAGCGCGCGGGGCTGGGTCACTTTTCTGCTTGCTTCTGCGGCGTGGGACTGATCCGTGCTTGGATGCTCGGGGCTCGGCGCTGGCGAACCGCGGCGCATCGCCGGTGCGGTGCTCTCGGAGGCAACAGTGGGCTGGGCGCCGCGGTGGCGGCGGCGGCGGCGGGCAGGCAGACAGCATTGGCGGGCCGAGCGCGCCCGCTGCGTACTCAATATCCTCACCACCACCAGGACTGCAAGTCGAGTAGCCAGACAGACGATGCCAATGTGCACGAGCTGCAGTCGACGTGCCGCTGACAGGAATGTCCGGCAGGTGCGCCGGCGGGCGGAGGTACTTAGCCGCTTAGCCTCCGTGTTCGGGCTAGCAGAATTCGCAGCCTCATTACAGGTGCAGGGTAATGCGTGTGGAGTCTGTCTGTGGCGCCGCCATGGGCCTCCGTGAGCGGCTGCGGTGCCGTAGCGCCCTTTGTCCGCAACTTCAGTATTGGGAGGCGCATGGCTGCAAGCGCTAGCATGGTGATCAGGTTACTGTCCGCAGGCAACTCGTTGACTACCCTGACTGCGAGGCATGAGTACAGCGTGGCATTTGTTAGGCGCCGCATGTCCACAGCAAATGTATTCACCCAAAGAATGCAGACTATTCTGAGCAGCATCGAGAAAAATATGTGGCCCGCCCGAATCTTGCATCGCCCAAGCCTGCTACAAGGCGAGGGCAGATATGCTGCAGAGGCTATGTGGCTGCATATGTGGGCAGAGATGCATATTAAAAGTCCATGTCCGAGAGACGCCGCAGCAATTGCTGCCCAAGAGCTTGAACCTTGATCGCATGCAACATCATGCAGTGCCTCCCCAACAGCCAACATGTCATCCCATAGATCCAACGCTTCACTGAGTCCGTCCTTCAGCAAAGTCTGTAATATATCCAACTCATTTGCAACTAGCCGCCGCGCCCCGGCGGCGGCCCACTGCGTCAGGGCCTTGTCCAGCGTGCGTGCCGCCGCCTTCCAAGCTGTTGCACTGTCACACCTAGTCCAGCCGGTCGACCGACGCGGCGTCACCCGCGGCGCCGTCTGCGGCGTCGCCGGCCTCATTCTCGGGGCCCCCCTGCCAAGTGCAGCGCATGGAAGGCCGACATCGAGTGCAGCTACATTGTACAGACCAAAGTATTGCTGCCTTTCAGACACCTGCATGCAAGTCACTTGATTGCAGGTCGAGGTGGAATGCAACGCTGTGTGCACCTGATCGGCAGGCCGCAGGCGCTTCGGCTTCGGCATGCCGGCGCGGCGCGCGGGCTGCGCCGACACCTGGCTGTACGGCGTGGCGGCAGGTGCCTCGGCGGCCGCGTCCACGGCCGCGTCGGCAGCCACCTGGCCCAGCTCCATGGCCTGCACGCCCGTGTCCGCCGCAGGCTGCAGCGCATCGCCGGCATGCGGCGGCGGCAGCGCCACTGGGTGCTGCTCTGCTGGCGGCGGCGAGAAGTTGAACACGAGCTTCGCGTGAGGCGACTGCACCACCGCTGGCATCGGGTCGTCGGGGACGGCGGTCGCCTCGTGCATCGCCCGCAGCAGCTTCACGCCGTCCTTGCTGTCGGCCGGCATGCCGACCACCGCCATGATGGTGTCGGCTAGCAGGTCCGCGCGGCCGAAGTCGCCCGCCTTGAAGGCTGTCCTCTGGGCCGGCAGCGGCCCGCCCGGCTGGCCCGCTGGCACCCACAGGCGCACGGTGCGCGACATGATGTTGAGCTGCGGCCCCGCCAGGCACAGCAGCACCGCCGTGACCGGCTCGGCGCAGGCAATGAACACCCGCAGGCCGCCACGCGTGCCGGCAAGCATGTCGCACACCTTGGGCGTGAGGGACGTCAGCGGCGTGCCCCACAGGGTGCACATGCATTGCAGCACCGCAGCCGGCCCCTCCGCAAGCAGCTCTGTCAGGGGCAGGCCCTCGCCGCTGGTGAATGACCAAAGCGCCAGCCGCACAGGGAAAAGCGCGGCACCGCGCGCCGTGCCCATCTGCACATACAGCGCCGGCGCCAGCGCCTCGCCCAGCGTCAGCAAGTCGAACGGCCCCTTGCCGTTGCCGACGTCCGAGCCCACCGGCCACTTGACGGTCGCGACGCCCGCCGGAGCACGCTTTGCCGGCTTGTGCGGCGTCACTGTCACGGTGACCACGTCTTGTAGGGTCAGCTCGAAACCCTCCATCTCCTGGAATGCTACAAGGCCCTCAGGCCCTTCAAACAGGATGTCCAGCACGTCCACGCCCGCAGCCTGGCGCACGCCGCAGATCTCCAGCAGACGCGTCGCTGGGTCCCCGAGGCCCTCCTCCAGGGAGGCGAAGCTGGCCAGATACGCCTTTAGCCAGATGCCGTGAGCATTCTCGAATTGCCAGCGCAGACTGCCGGGCTGGAGGCGCGCGCGCAGCGCCGCGCTGTGCCACACGACAGCGACGTGCGCCGACGCCAGGTGCGCATCTTCAGTGTCCTTGTCCACCGGCTGCAGGTCCTTTGGCCTCACCGCAAAGAAGCCTGGGCCAGGCGCCCGGCTCCTGATGTCCAGCCTGAGGTGGTCCGGCAGGGAGCTGGCGTCGCTGATTGCCGTCAGGAACTTGCTCGCGAGCGCCGCCGGCACCGTCACGTTAGCAGACAGCAGCGCCTTGTTGTTGCCCTTGACGACCAACTGTTGCAGGTAAGTAACCGTGTTTGCCAATCCGAGGTCATATGAGTTGCAAAATGGCTGCAGCAGCCTGTGGGCAGGCCACCCGGTTACCCCATGGGTAGGGCATTGGATCAGCGCATGCGCCGGTCGAACAAGCAGCACGGTATGGCAAGTATCGCTCACCAGCTCAACGTCATCGACGGCGATGGAATCGTACAGCTCGGTTGAAAGCATCAGCTGCAGGTGCTTCGCGACGTGGTCCACCGCCCATGCGAGCGTTTGGCCAGCCGCCACCAAATTCCCGAACAGGTTGTAGCAGAAGTGGGTGTTAGGCTCGTCGTCCGCGACCCGTTTGTCCTGCAGCGTGCTGGGAACGCCTGTTCCGTTCCGGTGGCCACGCTGCGTGGTCCCGATAGCGCCCGTCAGCATCAGCTCGTGGGGTGTGGCCCTGTCAAACGCCATCTTCATAGGGCTGGATACTGCCCGCCCGTAATCGCAGCCGGCCAGCGACTGCTGCATCGCGCGCCATCTGCTACCGGGCTTCTGCAGCGGTGGCGCTGAAAATGCGCTGTGAAAGCCGCTGCCGTCGATAGGGCGCATGGGTGTGATGCAGATTCGAGGCTGAGTGTGTCTGCCATGCGCGGCGGCTAGGGAGGAGATCATCTTGCGGGCGAGGCCTCTACAACATGACCCCGAGTCTACGCAGTGCCGCGTGCAATCGCTGATCAGGGGCCAGGCGTTCAGATCCTCTGGATTGGGGCGCCAGAGTGAGTGAGTTTCACGCGAACGGGGCAGTGAGCTAGTGTACGGACAAGCGGGCGGCTCCGCGTCTGGGGTCGCGGCGACACCAGCTATGATGACAGGGATGGAGTAGAGGCTGAGGGAACGCATGATGTCCAACGGCAGCGACACCAAGCTGCACTGGCCCCGAGTTCTGCCACGATCGCTTTTAGGGAAACTGTAGTCGGCGTGGTCTGCAGAGTCAGACGGGGACAATCGAGTCAGGTACTGTGGATGTTGATCTGAAAGACTAGCAGTGCAAGTAGCAGGGACGTGCATCATGGCAGCCGGCCGACCCGACGGTTGCAGCCAACCAACTTGCATCGAGCTAGGGGCGACTGTCTCTGTCGCTGGCACGCTGGAACTGGTCTGCCTAGCAAGGGTCGTCTCAGTCATGATCAAAGCACCCAGCGTCAGAGCCAGCGGGTCTGGACAGTAGTACGCAAAGCCATCGTGGCAGTGCCTGTCCCTGGTCCCTGACGGGGGCCAGGAGCCTGCGAAGCGCGGGGCCACGGGGCCACCGCACTCGCCGAGCTCTGCTACGAGTAATAGGATTGCTGTTACTGCCACTGCCGCTGCCATCAGCTGGATAGGACGGGGCCTCGCATGCAGCAAGACACCATCACCCCTGCTCTCCCATATCCGGGCGCGGTTGGGATGGTGCCTTGCCGCGCTCAGCTTACCGCCCGAAAGCTTCGCTCAAGCCAACCTCAAAAAAAAACGCGAAGTCCCATTGCAACCATTGCAACCATTGCAATCCTGCGCAGAGGCAGGCTTTCCTGGCGGGCGACGCAGGAAGCACCAAGGAGCGTACCGAGCGGGTGGAAGGCTTGCAAGCATCAGCAAGTACTGTCCTTACACAAGCGAAAACGTGAATCACTGTGCAAGCCGGTCATTACGCACTCAAGCAGGCTTGATCAGGGTGTTGTAGGGCCGGTGGCTGTCCGAAGCAGTCTGGAAAAGATAAGTGGGCAGCACGGGTAGGGTTGGCAGTGACCGGAAGTTAGGCCCGGTTTCCGGTTTCTACGGTTACTCACCAAATCCCGCCGGTTACCTCCGCCTTCGTTAAAAACTTCCTCGGAAATGAGAGGAGCTCATCTCACTCACTCCTCTCAGCTTGCTTATCACTTCGTACGGGCCAATTTTTCTATGCGAGGTCAACTGCTAGTTGCGAATTTTAGGTGAACGTTGCCACCGGATTGACACCGAACACCAGGTATTGCCTCCTAGAAGCGTGACACGGCACGGCAGAGGGTACAGAACCGTGTGATATGTTTTTACGTCATTTTGGAGCATTAGTGGTGCCTTAGAGCGGCGTCATGGCTTCACGTTGAGTGCCAGGGGCGCCCGCCGCTGTTGCCCCTGGCGGGCCTCGACTGATATTAGATTCCACTGGTTTAGAATGGGGAACGACCATACTACTGCTGAAGTAGAGGAAACTAACCGTATTTCCTGGTCCGGTTGCGGTTGGGAAACCGCGGTTTCCCGGTTGGCGTAACCTGAGTTTCCGGTTACTTGCCAACCCTAAGCAAGGGTCAAGACTGCATATTATCGTCGGGGGGCAAGCTTTCATAGAGCTGGGAGAGCAGGCAAAGTGCTGTGCACCTAACGGCCCCCCGAAAGCACATCGGCAGACCGTTTAACCCAACAAGGTTAATCGGCAGGCCGTTCAACCTAACAAGGTTAAACGGCATTGAGATTCAAGACGGGACTGTATGAAACCGGAAGTATGGAAAGGAGTTGTGAAGCTTGCGAGCGTTCGATTGCAGAGTCCTTTTGGCTGCCTGTGTATGACATGTTCCCACTGCATTCTGCCGCTTCCGCAGCTCCTTGGACGCTAACAGTTTATAGGTACTTTGGATGTACCATGGTCAGCTGGCTGGGCCATGGGCGGCCGCTGTCGACATGATGAAGAGCAGACTAGGAAGAAGGGCTCTGCTATACCATGGTCAGCTGGCTGGGCCATGGGGCGCCGCTGTCGATATGACGAAGAGCAGACAGGGAAGAAGAGCTCTGCTATTCCATGGTCAGCTGGCAGGGCCATGGACCGCCGCTGTCGGCATGATGCAGAGCAGACTGGGAAGAAGGGCTCTGCTATCTTATGGTATAGCAGAGCTATATTCAGCTGACTAGGCCATGGGCCGCCGCTGACGACATGGTGAAGAGCAGACTGCGGCTTGTGATATGACGAGGAGACAACAATGTTGACGAAAGGCATCGATATTGACATCGCAGGATTGGCCGCTAATCGACGCGCAGCTTAAATCTGCAACGGACTGCGCTAAGGACGTCGGCGGCAAGTGCCGCGGAGCTCCGCCTGATTCCAAAGCTTGCAAAGAAGCAGGCCGCACTGTGCTGAAGAACTCCAAGCAGCTGGCTCGGATGAGGCATGACTTCTCGCCAGCAATGATGGAACAAGCGTTCAAAGCATACTGCCGGAAGCGGCAAAGCTCGCACATACTATGGCTTAGTAAGCCATCTGATGGCCTGGGCGTCAGCATTGCCGACTCTGACTGCGCCATATGGATGCAAACCTGCCTGAGCCTGAAGGCTGCAGACACGACGAAGGATTTCCTGCAGTGGGTTTTGGGCAAGATCTCGGAGTGGTCCAAACGTGCGCTTTCCATGCGGAGCCTGGAGATAAAGGAGAAACAGCTAGAAGTTTTTGACTCCGACCGCAGCTTGGCACCAAACGAACAGACGCAGCGCAGGCCTATCAAGGTCATACACAGCAACATACACAGGCATCGATGCCGCTGCTGACGGGAAATCTGTCGCTGCCGCCGCCGCCGCCCATGGCTATGCTCATGCAGCAGCAGCGGCGCTTCTGGACTACGAGTTTCAGCGATGTCCACGACACCACGGGTGCGTGTGGTGGAATGGACAGAGAGGGTCATGCCGCAGAGGGGATAATTGCATGTTTGCCCACCCCGAAGGAGAGGCCTCGCTGGCGTTCAAGAACACACATGGCCGCCCGTGGCGAGTAGAGGCGAAGACAGCTGATAAGTAATTACACAAGTTGCCTCGCTGTGGTATTACATCAACCCAAGAGTTCCACGAATTCCATGAGCAGTGTTGATTGTCCAATGAGGCTATGCTTGAAAGGTTACCAGTTTAGCCAGCAGTTGATTGGAATGATCTATGTTGGAGGGAGATCTTGCAGCAATAGTTGTAATCGCTGTGGTTCATAACGTCACAGATATTCATTTCAAAACGCAGGCAAGATACAAGCTAATGATGGCTATTGTTCAAACACGAAGGGACAGCAGCCTACCGCTGCCATGCACGCAAGGCCAGGCACAGAGCACAGCCGAGTCTGCCGCTTGCAAAATTTCCAAGAGTCGTCCCCGCTGACATGCCAGCTCCGATCTTGGATGGAAGCACCGTGTCAGAGCCACAGTGCGACGATCAAGCACGTCACATGGGCGTCTGGGAGGAACTCGACGAGCAGCCACAGCAGCGTCAGCGGCTCATACATAGACATGGTGCAACGCCAGTGCCGCTACGCCCCAAAGTTGGAGAGTTGCTCGTGTCTCAGCTGGATGCGCATGGGCAGATAGAGGAATTTTTGTAATGCGGACATCGGGACTACGGCAGAAATAACCTGAGCTGCTTGAATGATGCAAAGATAGCGGATGTGGTGCTGCCCACGTGGGCAGCACCACATCCGCTATCTTTGTATCATTCGAGGTGTGCATCATTCAAGGTGCACCGACTCTAGATTCAAAGCGGCTGGCATGGCGGCACACGCACCACTGTGGCGGCACTGGTGCCAGCGGACGGCTAAAAGCCAAGCCCATCCTGATGTCGTCATTGCGATGGCAGAGGAGGGAGCTCCGGCAGAATTTTGCAGGCTAGATGCGGCATCGCAGCGCAATCACCCACAGTGGAAGCAGAAACACGAGGCTGTCCAGCAGCGGCTGCACAGGATCTGGGCGCCTGAGGATGTGGCTGCCGCATATAACCTTAAGGAACCGTCACCTGTGAATTTGACAAAATCACACGTCGGCAACAAACGAAGCAGACTTCGTCACTGCAGAGGTCGCTGCGCTGGAGAGCAGTGGCGCCGCCATTGATATTTCGCAGCTGACCTTCGCAAACGAGCAGGAGCGGCAGCGCAACAAACTTTGAAAGATGCACTGGTCATTCTGCCGTTGGGAGTTGTCCAGGGTGGCGGACACAAAAATCGGCTGATCCTGGATGCCAGGTTCACCAATTTCTGGACTAAGTACCGGTCATTCCGCTATGAGCAGCTGAGCAGTTGCCAGAACCTCATACAGCCAAACGACTACATGTGGGCCTGGGATCAGAAGAGCGGCTACCATTACGTGCCTCTGAACCCATCAGCCTGGCGTTTCTTCGCCTTCAGCTGGCAAGGCAGGACGCTTGTCTACGTGACACTCACCTTTGGAGACTCGTGCCGGCTGTACACCCTGATGGGGCAGTTTACTTTCGTCAGCCAGAGTGGGGAGGGCAGCAGCCTGATCGACCGTCGGACTGTCGGACTATGTGCTGGCCAGCGCGCCATGCCTCTCATTCAATGGTTGCAGGTGCTGCCGGCGCCGGAGTCAGGCACATGGCAGTGCATCTGCGCATCGCGCGGAGCACCAGCCCAGCGAGCCCAGCCCAGCAGAGGCGCCGCCTGCGCCGCCCTTCAGCGTCGCCGCCGCCGCCTGCAGCCCCTAAGCCGCCTCGCCTAAAGAGCGAGGCACACATGGTTGCCTGGCAGGACATGCTGCGCCAGCCAGAGCCTGTCATGGACCTATTCCTAATGGAAGTCGCAGCCGACGTTGCAGCGACACCTGAGGACATCCATGCCGCAGGCCTCCAGTTTGACGCCTTTGTTGAGCGCACACAGGCACATGTACTGGCAGCGCAGCCGGCCGCCAAGGGGCGGCGGCGCGGTGCCAAGGAACAATCAGAGTGGTGGGACAAGGAGCTGGCGGACGGCCGCCGGTCAGCGCGCCAGGCGATGCGCAGCGATCCCGCTCGCACGCCGCTTGCGCCGCACGCGCTGAGTACCAGCGCATGCTGCGGCGCAAGCTGAGCTGCTGGACGCGCAGGCCATCGCCCTTCTCCACCTGGCTCAGGCCAACCCGGCGCGCTTTTGAGGCGCCGAAAAGCGTGCTCGCTTCGTGCCTGATGCAGCCATAGCTGACTACTTCCGTGAATTGCTGGGGCAGGAGCCCGTCATCCCTTCTGCTGTGCAAGCTTCCACAGCGGCTTTCATGCAGCAGGATCCTGCCAGTTTGGGGGAGTTCCTGCGGCACTGCCACGATCGTTGTGCAGAGCTGGAGGGCTGGGGCTCGAGCTCTGAGTGAGGCCTTATATCATTCATGCTTTTGAGGCGTGGGGCGCTGGTCTGCTGTTTGGTGGGGGCGGCATGGGCAGCGGAAGCGATTCGGTGTCTTGATGTTTGGGTTTGGGTGGTGACTATGCGGCGGCGCCCGCGGATCTTGCCCTGCGGATCTCGCAGGAGGGAGCGGCTCGGTCAAATGCTGGGGGTGTTTAGCATGTGGACGATCAAGCGACCTGCATCTCTCAGCAGTCGGGAGTTGACTAGTCACACACGCGTGACCCTTCAGTCATCTTGTGTTGGTCGCTTCCACCGCTATGCGGGACGCTTCACAGCGAATCCGGTCCCGGCAAGCCAGAGAGCTCGTGCGCTTCGTGCATTAACGGTCCTCGCATAGTTGCGCGGGGTTTATCGGGCTTGTACCGTGGCACATAGCACTAGGAAATGTTTTCAGCATTCCTAGGCTGGGGGAGGGTGGGGGGGAGGGTGGTAAGGGAGTTGGTGAAAGCGATGGAAAAGTGAACCTTTGACATGAAGGCTGTTGTGGAAATCGAATTAATTCGACTTATAATCCACAACAATGATGGAATGATTGCCGAGGCAATCAAGAGCGCGGGCAGTCGTATCGAACGACTATAACCCTTCAACTCCACCACCGAGGATCGAACTCACGACCTCTCGGTGTCCATTATAGACTTGGGGGAGAGGGAGTTGATGAAAGCGATGGAAAGCGATGGACGCCCTTTGTAAAATCAAATCAAATCAAATCAAACTAGAAGAAACATCGATATCGCAAAAGGGAGTTGATGAAAGCGATGGAAAAGTGAACCTTTGACATGGAAGGCTGTTGTGGAAATCGAATTAATCCGACTTATAATCCACAACAATGATGGAAAGATTGCCGAGGCAATCGAAAGCGCGGGCAGTCGTATCGAACGACTATAACCCTTCAACTCCACCACCGAGGATCGAACTCACGACCTCTCGGTGTCCATTATAGACAAAGGGCGTCCAGACCAAGGCCAAATCTCACGACAAGACCTTGCGGCACAATGCGGCAACTCCCGTGGGAACGTGAGCGCGGCGAGGTGAATCACGAAAGAAACTTGGTTCGAAATAATTGTCGGTGGAGAACACTGAAACCACTGGGGAATACAGGTCCTATGAAACCAACGAAAGGCAATACTCCCGGTGAGGCTGAGCTATCTAATGATCCGACAGAATGCGGGGAAACGGCGGCGGGGGCGGCAGAGCCCAGCCCACGCGGCTCGAACGCTCCGCTCGAAAAGCTGGCTGTAACTACGGCATTCCCTAGGAAGGTCATCGGGCGACGAGGCCCAAGACGGCGGGACGGCGGGACGGCGGCGGGACGGCGGGACGGCGGGACGGCGGGACAATGGGATGACAGGGCGGCGGGACGGCGGGACAACGGAATGACAGGGCGACGGGACGGCGGGACAGTGGGACGGCGGGGCAACCGGAAGACGGCGGGGCGGTGGGATGGCGCGACGGTG
>JAABUL010006776.1_pt1 | contig 12937 bp, 10 predicted proteins | sample 5559151 | NCBI WGS metagenome assembly JAABUL01 (sample SAMN10711876, study PRJNA513368) | rock metagenome | isolation source: Antarctica rocks | place: Antarctica: Victoria Land, Pudding Butte sud | reverse complement strand
CGCCCTCAACCTCCTCCGCAAGGAAAAGACCGCGCGCTGCGGCATCAAAGCCCGTCGTCTTAAAGCGGGCTGGGACCAGCGCTATCTGCTCAAAGTCCTCGCCGCTTAATATGCGATTGCCCTAACTGCACTCCATAACTAACACGCTTTGCCCCGCTGGCATGGTACAATAACTCGAACGTTTGCGCTAGATACGATCCGTTGGTAGCGCTACACATAGGCGCACCGGCGGATGGAGAACCTCGTGACCCCGACCGATATCGAAGCCGCCGTCGCCGCGACCGATTGGGATAGCCCTATCGCGACCGTCAACCCGCTCGACCCCGATGTGCTGCTCTATGGCGCCGACCCCACGCCCGGCATCGTCTCGCTCGATGTGCGCAACGACGGGACCGTGACCGTGTGGCGGCGTATCGGCCGGGACGAGGTGGTGTGCGAGCGCGACACCTTCGAGCCGTGGTTCCTGGCCGCTTCGCTCGACGTGCTGGCTCCGCTCGGCGACCGCCTCGTCCGGCTGGAGCGCGGGCAGCCGGTCCCCCCTGATAAGCTGGCCGGCTACGAGGAGTTGGCCGGCGCCAACCACTACAAGTATCTGGTGCGCGCGCGCCGCATCGCCGACCTGCACGACCTGCTGACGCGCGGCTACGAGGAGCGCAACGACGGCTTGCAGGTGGCGGCGCTGCGCGAGATGCGCGGCGAGATCTATATCCGCGCGCACGTCGAGCAGTACCTGATCGCCAGCGGCCGCACCTACTTCAAGGGCATGGCCTACGACGACGTGCGGCGCATGCAGATCGACCTGGAGACGACCAGCCTCTCGCCGGAACACGGCCACATCTTCATGATCTCTATCCGCGACAACCACGGCTACAGGGAGATCCTGGACGCCCTGCCCGAGCGTGAGTTGCTGCAGCGCCTCGTCCAGATCGTGGCCGAGCGTGACCCCGACATCATCGAGAACCACAATATTATGGGCTTCGACGCGCCCTTCTTGGTAGCCCGCGCGCGCAAGAACGGCGTGCGGCTGACCCTCGGCCGCGCGATCCCCGGCAAGCCCAACGGGGCCGAGTTCGAGGACTACCAGGACTCGCTCAAGCTCGCCGCGGAGAGCCAGCGTTTCCGCCGCTACGCCCTGCCCGGCCGCGAGGTCGTCGACACTCTGCACGCCGTGCAGCGCTACGACGCGGTGGTGCGCCACATGCGCAATCATACGCTCAAGAACGCCGCGCGCTACTTTGGCGTGGCGCCGACCGACCGCGAGTACATCGACGGACCTCAGATCTACGCCGAGTACGGGCGCGACCCCGACCGCGTGCGCCGCTACGCCCTGCACGATGTCGAGGAGGTCGACGGCCTCTCGCGCGCCCTGATGGGGTCGACCTTTATGCTGGCCTCGATGGTGCCGCGCCCCTACGACAAGATTGCCACTAGTGGGACCGGCCAGGGCCTGATCGAGCCGCTGCTGGTGCGCGCCTACGTGCAGGCACGCCACTCCGTGCCGCGCGGCGAGGGCGGCCGCGAGTACGAAGGCGGCGCCACCGGGCTCTTCCGCTCCGGCGTGCTCTCGCATGTGGTCAAGGCCGACGTGGCCTCGCTATATCCCTCGATCATGCTCACCTTCAAGGTGGCCCCTCGCAGCGACCGCGACATCAACGCCATGCTGATCACGCTCGAATACCTGATGCGGCAGCGCCTGATCCACAAGCGCGAGGCCAGGCGCCTCCCGCCGTCCGACCCGCGGCGCGCCTACCACGACGCGCTGCAGGGCGCGGTCAAAATCCTGATCAACAGCTTCTACGGCTCGCTCGGCAACGCCGTCAACCTGTTCGCCGACGCCGACGCCGCGGCTGAGGTGACGCGGCGCGGGCGCGAGATCCTCTTCAAGATGCTCTCGCTGCTACAGGAGAAGCCTGGTGTCACGTTGATCGAAGCCGACACCGATGGCGTGATCTTCGGTACGCCGGAGGGCTGGACCGAGGAGCAGGAGAAAGCGTTGATCGCTGAGGTCAGCGCTGTGCTGCCGGAGGGCATCAACATCGAGCACGACGGCCGCTGGGCGCGCATGTACTCCTACATGGAAAAGAATTACGCGCTGCTCGGCTACGACGACACGCTCACCATCAAGGGCTCGTCGTTCCGTTCCAGCCGCAACGAGTTCTACGGTGAGCGCTTCTTCCGCGCCGTGCTGCCGTTGGTACTCGCGGGCGACATGGCGGCGGCGCGCGGCCTGTACATGGAGACGGTGCGGCAGGTCCGCGCGCGCGAGATGCCGGTGGGCGACCTTTCTATCCGCGCGCGCCTGACCAAGTCGCCCGAGGAATACCGCGCGGCGGGCCGCAAAGAGGAGCCTTACGAGGTCATGAAGGCGGCCAAGCGGCGCTGGGCGGCGGGCGACCGCATCTCGTACTATCAGGCCTCGCGCGGGCGACGCAAGCTCGTCGAGGACTTCGCCGACGACTACGACGTCGAATATTACGTGCGCAAGCTTACCGACACCTACTGCGCGCGGCTGGCCAAGGCTATCCCGCCGGAGCACTTCGCCGAACTCTTCGGCGAGCAACTGACCCTCTTCGCCACGCCGCCCGAAGACATCAAACCGCTTGTGGTGGTCGAGAACACGCTCGAAGACCTCAAGGGCAGGATGGCATAATACGTGGAATGGAGGTAAAAGATGGCAGGAGAAACGAAGCGCGCGGACAGCCTGGGGTCATTTATCAAGAATCTCTCCGAAACGGCGCTGGATTTTTTCGCCGACGGGGAGGTGGACACGCCGGTGCTGCACTTTCTGAAGGACGACGCGATCGGCGTGCTACCCCTGTTCCCAGTGCCCGGCCTGGAACCAGCGCACATGGCCCGCCTGGTCGTGGGATTGTATGACCCGCCGGTCGCTGTCGTCCTCGCCGAAGGCTGGGCGACCAACCTGGCGCTGCCCAAGGACGTCGACGAGGCGCTCGCGGGGAAGCGTCCCTGGGACGAGGTGAGCGCGCGGGTACAAAAGCGCGTGACGCCCGCGCTGCGCCACTACCCGGCGCTGGCCGAGCCCTTGCGGCGCGGCGACGTGGAGTCCCTCCGTGGCAAGCACCGCATGGCGCTGACCTACGCCTGGCACGACGCGACGATGGGTCCGGTCGTGCGCGACGGCAAGTCGCTCAAGAGCTTGCCCGAGCACATGCGGCGCAAGATCATGACCCTGTTCGGTGAGGATCGCGACGGCCACAGCGAAACATTGCTGTGGCGAATCGAGCGGCGCAACGGCCGGCGTCACTTCGTGCAAGAGCCGCTGGAGGGAGCGGACCAGTACGCCTCGCGCTGGCGCCCCCTGTACCTGGCGACCGAGATGGCCGCGCGGGCAGGAACACCGACGGCATTCGTGCGCCTACGCGTGCGCGAACTCTGCCGTGAGCAACTGAGCTCATACAAATTGGTCGAAAATATCGCCTTCATGGACACGGCCAACTACTTCGGGACGCCGCCGCCCTACAAACAATAATGCCTCAGAGGTTTCTATAACCATGTCCACTTTCCGCCCGCAAGGGCTCACCTATGACGACGTGCTGCTCGTGCCCAAGCGCTCGGCCGTGGCCTCGCGCAAGCATGTAACCACGACCACGCGACTCTCGCGCCAAATCACCCTGGGTATCCCCATCGTGAGCGCGAACATGGATACTGTTACCGAAGCGCCCATGGCCGTGGCGATGGCGCGCCAGGGCGGGATCGGCATCATCCATCGCTTCATGTCCATCGACCAGCAGGTGGGCCAGGTGCGGCAAGTGAAGCGCGCCCAGGGCTCCGTCATCGAGCAGCCCTATACCATGCTGGCCGCCCAGACGCTGGCCGAGGCGCGCCGTCAGTTGTCCGAGCAGGCCGTGAGCGGCGTGCTGGTGGTCGACGGCGGCGGTCGCTTGCTTGGCATCCTGACCGCCCGCGACATCCGCTTCGCGACCGATCCGCTACAGCCGATCTCTACACTGATGACGCCGCGTGAGCAGCTGGTGACGGCGCCGCCGAGCGTCGAGGCCGCGCAGGCGCGGGCCTTGCTCGACCAGCATAAGATCGAGAAGCTGCCCCTGGTGGACGACGAGGGCATAGTCCGTGGGCTGATCACGAGCAAGGATCTGCTACAGACCAACCGCTACGGCGGCATGTCGCTCGACGGCAAGGGACGGCTGCTGGTCGGCGCGGCGATCGGCGTGGTGGGCGACTATATGGAGCGCGCCGAAGCCCTGTGGCAGGCCGGCGCCGACGCGCTGGTCATCGACATCGCGCACGGCCACTCCGATCATGTGCTCGCGGCCGTCCACGCCCTCAAGGGACGTCCCGGCCGTGGCGACGTGATCGCGGGGAACGTCGCCACGGCCGAGGGGACGCGCGAGTTGATCGACGCGGGCGCCGACGCGGTCAAGGTCGGCGTGGGCCCCGGCTCCATCTGCACCACCCGCATCGTCACCGGCTTCGGGATGCCGCAGCTGACGGCGGTGCTGGAGTGCGCGGAGGAGGCGGCGCGCGACGACATTCCCGTCATCGCCGATGGCGGCGTTAAGGCGTCCGGCGACATCACCAAAGCCCTGGCCGCGGGCGCGAGCACGGTGATGCTGGGCAGCGCGCTGGCCGGCACACGCGAGAGTCCGGGCTACACCGTGACGCGCAACGGCCAGCGCTACAAGATTTGCCGCGGCATGGCCTCGGTGAGCGCGGCCATCGGACGCCAGGAGCGTGAGCAGCCTGATGTGGCGCCAGACGATGGCTTCAACGAGGTCGTGCCCGAAGGGGTGGAGGCCGTCGTGCCCTACCGCGGCGACGTGGCGGACATCATCTACCAGCTTGTCGGGGGCCTGCGGTCCGGCATGAGTTACTGCGGCGTGCGCACGCTGCCCGACCTGCGCGCGCACGCCACGTTTGTGCCCATCACCGGCGCCGGGATGCGCGAGAGCCAGCCCCACGACGTGCAGGTGCTCTCGTGAACGCGCACGAGAGCGGCGGTCGTAGGTAGACCGGTAGGCCCGGCAGCTAATTGGAGGACGCGGATAGTCGACGTGGAGCCAGTAGAGCGCCGTCGGCGAGGCGCGGGGTATGTCCGTGCAGCAGAGCAGAGTGGTGGATCTCGCCGCTCGCGTGGGGCACGACGCAAAAGCCCCTCCAGCATAGCGCCGGAAGGGGCTGTGAGGTTGGTGCACCCGCCGCGATTCGAACGCGGGATCTCCGGCTTCGGAGGCCGACGCCTTATCCACTGGGCTACGGGTGCATGGACCCTTAGATTCTACAAGGTCCCGCTTGAATGAGCAAGACGGACGCGCCGTTCCGCCGTTCGGGTGCGCCCCACGATGGGTGGACATGGTTATCCTAGACTGAGATCCGTCCCATACTGGACCAGCCCGAGCCTGCGCGCCACCGCCTGCGAGGCAAGGTTGTCCCACGACGTGCTGTAGAGCGGGATGCGGCCGGTGGCGCGGATAGCGTAGGCCCACCCCGCCACGACGGTGGTAGCGTAGCCACGCCCCCGATATGCCTTCAGTGTCTCTACGCCCGCTTCGGCGGCTTGATCGGTGAGGCGAGCGCTGTGGCAGAGGGACACGGCGGCGCCATCCTCGATAACCGCCATAAACGGCTCGTATCTCTCGAACTCCCGTGCGGCTTCATCCAGATCCCAGGGCATCAGCCGCAGGAGGTGGAGGTCCGAACGCGTCATGCGCGTGACAGCGGCCGGGGGAAGCTCATCGGGGAAGCGATAGGCCGGCCCAGCGTACTGCCACTCGACTGACGCGCTCTCGCGGTCTGCCCGCAGCGCCGCCAGGAACGCGGCCATATTGCGCGGCTCCGCCCGCAGGTCGTCGCACACTGGCTCCGCGGACGCCAGCCTCGCTAGCTCTCGCACGGTCCCCTCGACCACGTCGTCGCGGCAGCGCCAGAGATTGCCCTCTCTGGTGCGCCCGAGGAAGAAGCGCGGCGCGCGATCGCCACCTGGCTCGTTCACGTAGAGGATGCGACCACGCGGGTCGTGCATAAACAGCGCGTCGACCTGTAGCTGGAGGAGCCGTAGATCGGAAACGCCCATCAACCAATGTCCCCTCGGTGGCTCAGGTATGGCGCCCATACCGATCCTGGTAGGCTTTCACGGCCGCGGCTTGCGCGCGCGTTTCTACCGACCCTGGGCGGACCGCCCGCACACGGGCGATGGCCGCGTCGGCGGCGAGCCCTTGATAGACGAGATAGCACGCGAGGAGCGTCCCGGTGCGCCCCTTCCCCGCGCCACAGTGGACGGCAACCCGCTCGCCGGCGGCGATGGCCTCCGCGATAGCCACGGCGCCACGGTCCAACTGCGCATGCGATGGAGGCGTGAAATCGGCGACGGGCAGGTGCAGCTCGGTCAAGCCATGCCGCGCGAGGCGGGCGCGATCGTGCGGCCGCTCGTGTAGTCTTATCCGCGCTTCCCTCCGTGTCACCCTCCATCTCCTCGACCTGCGCGGGAGGGATCGAACGGCTGCACCGCCGCCATGAGCAGCCCCCCCACGAGGACAATCGCCGCCGCCGCCGCTAGGGCTGGGCCGAAATCGCGCGTATGGCCTACCAGGACCGCGGCGAGGATCGGCCCCGCGATCTGACCCAGCCCAAAGGCGGCCGTCAACAATCCGATAATGCCGGCGGACCGCTGCGGCGCGATATGCCCGGCCAGGGTCAGGGTGAGGGTCGAGATACCAATGAATGTCCCGCCGAAGAGGACGGCCGAGACAAGCGCGGCCCCTGCTCCCCCAAACAGAGGCAGGCCGATTCCACACGCCTGCACGGCGTAGGCCAAGGCGAGCGCTCGCGCGTACCCGATGCGCGCCGCCAACCCGGCCCAGACGATGCCCGACGGCGCCGCGGCCAGCCCGACGACGATCCAGACACTCGGGCCGAACTCGCCCAACCCGCGCATCTGATCGACGATGGCGACCAGAAATGTCCCGGTCACGATATAGCCCAGCCCTTCGAGGAAGTACGCCAGAAAGAGCAGGGCCAGCGCCGCGCGGACCCCGCGCCCCAGGATCGGCTGCGCCCGCGCCATCGTCGCGGCCGTACGGTGGTCCAGCAGGAGCCAGCGCCAGGCGGGAACGATGGCGCCGGCGGCGAGGACGGCGAGCACGAGCCAATCGCCACGCCAGCCCAGCGCGCCGCCCGCGACGCGGACGACCACCCCCGACAACGCGATCCCCACGCCAACCCCACTGTAGAGCCACCCGGATAGGGACGCCCGCCCCCCCTGGCGCAACGCGTCTAGAACGATGCCCGACGCCAGGACAAAGACCCCGGCGCTGGACAGCCCCGAGAGAAAGCGGATGACGCCCCAGGCGACGAGGCTCGTCGTACTCGCCATGAGGGCCGTCGTCACGACCACCGCGAGGAGCGACACCACGAGGACGCGGCCGCGCGTGGCGCGCGGGATGACGGCGGTCGCGAGCGCGCCAGCGAGATAGCCGGCGTAGTTGGCGGAGGCGAGGAGCCCGGCCTGGTTCGTGTCGAGGTGGGCCGCCGCTTCCATGGCCGGCAGAATAGGGGTGTAGGCAAAACGCCCGATGCCCATCGCCACGGCCAGGGCCGCGCCACCGGCGACCAGGAGGCGCAGAGGCGCACGTCCCCCTCTCTCCATGTGGCGTTTACCCTCTGCAGGCGCGGCGCTACGTGACTTCATCGCTATGCAGAGGCACAGACACCGTGAACGTCGTCCCCACACCTTCCTGACTCTCCACCGTGATCACGGTTTATCCCACGATGAAACAACGTAAAGACGTGCGGAATGTCCGCGGCGGGGATGCCGATGCCCTGGTCCTGGACGACCAGCACCGCATTGGGATCCTCCGGCCGTCTCCTCCCGCGTGAGCCGCACCGTCAGTCTAATCACGCGCCGTCTACCACATTGTCCCTCGACCGTGAGCCAACGCAATAGATGCCGGGCGCATCGCACACAGGCGTCCGTGCGACCGTACGTCGGAGCGCGACCCGGCGCGCCATTACCTCATTGCTCATTATTGCTCATTCGAGCCTCAGCATACCTGATCCCCGCACAAGCCACCGATACCTGTGATTATCGTGCCCCTCGATCGGCGCGTGGTATCCTGAGTCGGAATGATACAGTCCTGGCGTCATTATCCAAAACATCGCGTGATATGTGTCGCCACGACTGAGGCGGCTAGTGACCAGAAGAGGGGAGAACCGTTTTATGTGCTATGACTCCAATGCGCGCCCGCCGGTCCCGGCAGGGGACGCCGGCCCCACGCAGGCCGAAGACCTTGTGCTGACCGCGGCCGATGGCAATCGTTTCGCCGCCTATGTGGCGACGCCGGACGGCGCGGCGCCACGCGCGCAAGTGGTGATCCTGCCCGACGTGCGCGGCCTGCACCAGTTCTACAAAGAACTGGCCGTGCGCTTCGCCGAGCAGGGTATCGCCGCGCTGGCGATCGATTACTTCGGGCGCACCGCCGGCCTCACCCCGCGCGACGACTCCTTCGAGTACATGCCCCACGTCCAGCAAATCCGCTTCACGACATTCATGTCCGACGTGAACGCCGCGTTGGGCCGCCTACGGTCGGGGGCGTCGGGGCCGGGTCCCGCCACGTTCACCGTCGGCTTTTGCATGGGCGGCACGCTGTCGTTCTTGACCGGCGCGGAGGAGAGCGGAGCGACGGGACTCGCGGGAGTCATCGGCTTCTACGCCGGCCTGGCGCGCGACTTCGGTGGGGCCGGCACGGTGCTCGACCGCGCCATGAGCATCCAATATCCGCTGCTTGGGCTCTTCGGAGGCGCCGACCAGGGTATCCCAACCGACCAGGTAGAGACGCTTGATCACGAGTTGGGACAAGCCGGCGTGGAGCACGAGATCGTAACGTACCCCGGCGCCCCACATAGCTTCTTCGATCGGCGCGCCGCCGACTTCGCCGAGGCGTCCGCCGACGCGTGGACACGCGTGCTGGGCTTCATCGCCGCGCATTCCTAAAGAAAGATCCTGCGCGCGTAGCCAGAGGCCTCGTAGTCCAGCGTCGTCGCCGCCCCGTCCACCGTCTCGCTGGTCGCCCAGTTGGCAGCGTTGTAGGTGGCGGCAGTGACGGAGGTCTACGTTGAGCCATCGCTCCCCTGCGTCTGTATCGTGATCTGGAGCGTGTTGCCTCTCAGGGTCGTCCTGGTTGGTCGTGGTGATGGTGGTCGTCCCGGTGATGTCCATGCTCCGCGTCACGCGGTTGTCTCCGTCGAAGGCGGTAGTGGTGTCGCGTCCATCGCGGTCGCGGGTCTCGACCGTGTTGCCGGCCGCGTCGTAGCGGTACGTCGTCTGGTTCTGGTGCGTCGCGCTCAGGACGGGCGCGCCGTCGGTCTCCGACGTCACGAGGTCGTCGGCGAGGTCGTAGGTGTCCACCGTGGTCGCGCCGGTGGGCTGGTTGGCCTGGTAACCGTTGTCGTTTCTCTATCGAATGGTTGAAGCTGGTCGCAATGCCGCTATGTCGATGAAATGCGTTTGCGCAAGGAGATGGGCGCCCGTAGCAAGTGGCGTGGTTACGGTGTAGGTGATGTCGATAGCCACGTTGCTAGCCCAGAGGCGCTTATCCACGAGATCGAAAAGTGACTCGATGCTAATCATCCCTGTGGCTTGCACATGTACAGATTGCCCGCTTTGTATGGTGTCGATTGCGTAGTTTACGCCGCTCCGGCTGCCAATTACCGCGACCGGCATGCCATCATCCATACGCACCCCAACCAGTGTATTGTCCGCGACGAGGCGCACGTTCGGTAAGGCTGGAATTGCAGCGTTAATTCCACTTGCTAAATTATCGGTCGCTGACGACTGCCAGCGTTGTCCAAGCGTCAGCAGGATACGAAGGCAAAGCGCTAATGATCTGCAAGCCGTAGTTCCCATAACTGTTGGAGACAAGCGTCCCGCCCCTACGTCCGGGCAGAGTATTATCTGGACCCAGCCCAACCCGTTGCTCACTGAAGGCCGCCTCCGATGGGCCGGTATGTAATATGTTGCTTTGTCCGTTCACGGTCTGCGTAACAACGGCGGACTCGATACGTGCCGAAGCATCGGCGACACCCGCCGGAGATACGTCCTGGATATAGTAGCTGATCACTCCATCCACGGCAAAATATTCGCTCGATGACGCTGCTCCATCCCGACGAGTATCCTGACGCTCGACGCCGGTGAGGCGGTACGCGAAACGCTGCCCAGGAAAGAACTGGTAGCGCAGCACGATGGCCTCAGGGCCGCCCGCATGGACAACCGTGGGCGGTACGGCACCGAGTAGAGTAGGGACAAGCATGGCCCACCACCACGCCGACCACCAGTTCCATGTTGGGCGGTGCAATCGCGTCGAGAGCACGGAGAGCCGCCGTTTGCTATTGTCGCGGCGGAGGTTGGCGTCCGCACGGCCCCGAAAAACGTCAACCATTGTCATCGAGTTCGAGCTCTTCGTTGAATAACGCGAAATCGGTGGCGAAACACACGAGCGTTCCGATTGCATTATATCCGAGGTACGTCGCATAGGCGCCGTCCCCGAAACCGGAACTAAAGCCAACGATGTTGGCTGCGGTAGCAGGCTCCAAGCTGACGTTCGCCCATCCCCAGGTCGGCCTGTACGCTGCGTTCACGGCTTCACTAATCAATTCCAGCGGCCCAGGGCCAATGTCCATCTCCGCGTAAATAGGCTCGTCGTCGATCTCTTCTCCCTCTAAACGGCGAAGTAACACATGGAGGGCATCCACATCCATGAAACAGCTCTTGCCCCCGTCAACGCTGTAATAGTAATCATCTACTGTTTCGTCCTCAAGCCGTCGGGCGATCTCCCATCGTACTGGGTCTTGCTCCCCACTTCGCAGCATTGCAAAGGCCACCCGCTCGTCGCCATTGGGAAGGTGAGCGATACCAATGATAACGGGATAGCGCCCTGGCTCGACGCGCGTTACAAAAGGTTGTGGCCCATCCTGAATAGATGTTGGATCACAGGCCACAATGCTACCGGACGTAACGACTAAGTCGCCAGCAGCGTGATGACGTATCGTAACAGGTCCATAAGCGCTTTGTACCAGTTGACCATCCGTAACTGCCACGATGAGGTGGCGCCTCGCCCCAGAATCGCCGCCATCCACAACTATCACCTCTTTCGTTCATACCAATTGTAGCTTCTTTACCAAGTCTCCGTACAAATGCATCCTTGACCTGGGCACGGTTAAACGACTTGGGAACGGTTAAACGTCGTCAGCGGCTCGTCTCATAAGTCATCTGGGCCTGTTTCGTGTGAGCCGGACGCAGCCCCCTCTCCCTGACGCAGGAGAGGGGGAAGAGACGCCCCTTCAACTCATGCGAAAAACACTCGAGTTATTTGATGTCGCCCATAACCGATAGTAAGTCGGCGTGATCTGGATCAGGGTGTTGCCGTCGAGGTCGTACGAATCATGGGCGCGTCCTTTCCTGCGGCAAGTTCAGGCTCTGTTAAATCAGTCGTTTGAGAGCTTCACGGCACGCTTCTATGATACGTGGATCGGGAATAGATAGACCTCGTGTAAAGAAGTCATTCAAGTAGCTCTTTTCTGGATTAGAGAAAGGCAATAAGCCAGCTTGCGGAACCAGGAACAATGCATGTTGATATAGGAGGCTTAACAAACTAACATCAAGATCATTCGCCAGCACTCGATGGGTGACCTTTAATGTTGAAATTGTATGTCCCACTGGGTAAAAGGCCTTCACGGCATTCGGCCGCTTCGCACTATCACCAGATAGAAGGGTTGCTACTAAATACCCACGAAGAATTTCCGTACCTCCCGTCATTTGGAGTAGTTCTGATATCGTTGCTATGTCAGAAACATCAGTTACTTCAAAAAGGACATTAGATCCAAGCACGATCCAGAAAAATTCAGGAACGGAATATCCTGGATGCGCCGCGCCTTGTAGGGAAACGAGTGTCATCATAAACACAATTAGAGACTTTTTGATGAGCCAAGTAGAATCAGGTGTATATAGGTCCAAAACGGCTTGAATTATGTCGACTCGATCGACACTCTCCACTTCAATTAACCTCCAGAGTTCATTAAATGCATCCTCGACTTGGTCATTATCGCCACCAGTAGCGTCAACCGTCGCTAGGACTCCTTTCTCTGCTGACTCGGCCATTACCCATCGTGCAAGTACCTCTCGAAACCGAGACCCTCCTACAGTAGCATTGTTTCCCACAATCACTTCTCCTCGTTAGTATTACCCATCTGACGATCGCCGCCCTCAGTGTCCGCTGTCTCCCGATCAGAGAGCCCCTCCACGAACTCCCGCAGATGACCACCACCAGCCGCCACGTCGCCTCCACCGGCTGCCCACGGGGCGGGATGAGTGCAGCGAAGTCCACATCCTTATAAAGAGCAGGCCCACCATGTCGCGCCGATGTATTACCACGGTCCCCTGCGGGAAGGCGGCGTGGGCGACATGCGCAGTCTCCGCAGGGACGGGACCGATTTCCTGTGGCTGCAAAGACATGGAAGCCTCCTCTCTACGCTACTGTTCTACCAGCAGCGCTGTCGGCCACAGCATTATGTGTTCAGTATGCCCGTTTGCGACGCCCAATCACCCGTCAGCCTCCCTCTGACAATTCGCCAACAGCATCCATTCATGGGGTACACCCCTAGTAGTCCGTCAAGGCTACTTTGAGCAGTTGTTAGGCCCCAGGCGAGCGAGGCGCAACTGTCAAAACGACGGCTGACAGACTACTAGTGGGTCACGCTACAAATAGATGGGAATGCTCAACCTGGCTAGACGAGTGCAAGGACGTTCTCGCCAATATCTACTTAAATGCGGCGTGACCCACTAGTATTACAACGAGACGTCAATTACGGTGGGTGCAGGTCTGCAAGCCGCTGCAGGCGGCGTTTGCGGTGCGACCCGTAGGCCGCGAGCTTGTGGCGGCGCTGGTAGCGCAACAGCGCGAGGGCC
>JAABUL010006775.1_pt1 | contig 12940 bp, 3 predicted proteins | sample 5559151 | NCBI WGS metagenome assembly JAABUL01 (sample SAMN10711876, study PRJNA513368) | rock metagenome | isolation source: Antarctica rocks | place: Antarctica: Victoria Land, Pudding Butte sud | reverse complement strand
TTTTGCAACATTTGTCGATTTTGATATTTAAATAAATAGAGCATTTTATTTGCTTAATGTTGACGTAATTCTTAAGCATACTAATACTATAATTGAAGTAACGAAGTATTAGATTAATTATAGCGTCTTATTGCAAAAACATCAATATTAATAATAATAAATGTGTAAATTGTTGCGCAATAGAATATAAAACAAATATAGTTTTAAATCGATTTTAATTATATATTGTAAAATAAAATGTAAACTAATACGAAATTAATTTTTTTTGTTATTAATTTAATTGTAATAATAATTATATATGCGCAATTTAGACTTAAGATTTAATTAAATTTTAAAATTGTATAGTTAGTTAAAAATTGTATTAATTATAATAATTTTATTCTTTGCTTAAAGCAACAACGCTTCAAATATAAAAAGTTAACTTCTAAGCTTTTTTAAATTAAAAAGTGTAATTTGCTTTTAATTAGCTTTTAAGAATTTGTAATACTTAAAATCTCTTTTAAAATTAAAAGAGCAACAATTAACGCAAAAAATGTAAGCTTTAATTTTAAGTTTGTTATTTAAAAATTTAATAGATTTAAAAAACGCATTTTAAAGCATTTTGTTAACAATTAAAGAGTTATTTATTTTAACGTTTAGCAAATCTACAAATCTATTTTAATAAAAACAATATAAACAATTTTCGTTTTTGTTTTAACTTAAAATTTCGAAAGCTTTATTAAGTACTTTTAGAAAATTTAAAACGTAAACGATTGTTATATTAATTTTATAACAAATTGTTGCATCGATATCTATGCATATGTAATAACTTATAATAAAAACAACATTAATTAGAATGTATTTTGCAATAGTTTTAAATAGATTATTATTTGCGCTTATATTATATAGATTTGTATTTTTATTAAATAAATTTAATTTATTGATTTACATAAATTTAGTTTAACTATAATTAGAATTTCGATTTATTAAAGTTTTTTTTAAAGATACACAATAAATGTTGTTGCGCTTTAAGAACGATTTCGAAGATTTTGATTTAAAAATTTGCAAAGATTTTAATTTAAAAGTTTGCGAACGTTTTAATTTTAAAGAAAAATATAATGTATTACGAATCGAACGCTCAAATAATAATAAAACACTATTTAGAATATAGCTATTGATTGATAGACGTTATAATGCAAAAAAAAAATTATAGAAATCTTTAATATAAGAATCTTGTAAAGATTTTTCGATTAAGAAAAAAAATATTAGAAGCTACTTTATTAATAATTAAACGACTATATTACTTTTAGATATAATTAAATTTAGCTTCGCATTTGACGAAAACAACTTAACAATTTAAAAGCGATTGTAATTAAGACAAAAAGTAACAAATTAAATAAATAGATTGTTAACAATGCGCAACACAAGAAAGATGCTAATATAATTTTGTTGCAAATTAACATTAACTAATTTTTAATTAATTAATGTCGATCGATTAAATTAATTTCGATTGAATGTAGCTTAAAAGTCAAATTTTAAAAAGCTAAAAAACGTGCTAATTTTTCGATTGTTAATAGCATAATTAAAATAACGATTGTATATTATTATTTTAAAACGTTTAATTACTTTATTAATATTGTTTATTTTTTAAATTAGTTTTAGAATTTCGATTATTATAAAGTACGCATTGTTAATATATTTAAGAAAAGTGTTAATAAAGTTGTGCAATTAACGTTTCTTAATTCTAAGAATAATTTTAGTAGCTTAATTTTTTTTTTTTTTGTTGCGCAATGTTAGTTGCTTAAGTGCGAAACATCTCTTAATTAAAATTTTAATTAATACTTATTTTAAAATTGACGTTCTAATTAACTTATATATCTAGTTAATTATTAAATTTTACTAAAATATTCTTTATAATAAAAGTAATACTAAAAAAATAATTTTAAATTGTTAGAATTCGACTTATAATTTGTAAAGAATTTGCATTATCTTAATATTATTTAATTGAATTTTTCGCAAAATTAATAGATATGCTTTTAATATAAAGTTTGTTGCTAATTATTAAAAGAATTACAACATTAATTATGTTATTAGAAGATATAAAGAAAGTATGCTTAATATTTAAATAAAAGAACTTAATAAAATACTAAAGAAATATAATAAAAAAGTAAAAAAAAAATTGTTTGCAATTTAATTAAAAACTTGTTCGAATTTCGAAAAATATAAAATAAATTGTTTTTAAAAAAAATTTAGAGATATTTGTAAACTTTTGTAAAAGTTATACTAATATTTAGTTAAAAGATTTCGAAACTTTTTTATAACAAAATAACGTCTTTTTAAAGATAAACAATAATAATTTTAAGTAATTTTAAGATTTTAATACTTTAAATTGTTATTAATTTACGTTTAAACAACGATAAAATTTACACAATTAAAGAGAAACAATTTGCAAAATAATATTTAATATAAGAAATTGCTTTCGAATAATATATACTAATTAAAATTAATAACGTTATATATATGTTTATTAAGTAGTTTTAATTAATTTTAGCAATAACAAATTTACATTATTTTAATTTCTATAGTTGTATTGTTTACAATAAAGTTAATGTTTTTTGCAAAAATATATAATTAGATTCCAAAATTTTAAGAATATATTAATAAATAAAATATAATTGCGTCTACGTAATAATAAGTTTTAATAAATATATTAAATAATAATTTAAATATTTATCTATTTGCATGCGATTAAAAAATAATTAGTTTATACAAAGTAAATAAAAATGTAAATACAATTTTGTGCAATATAGTTATATTTATTTGTAAAAACATATACTTTAATATTACAATTTTATAAATATTAGTTGTTATATAACAAACGTTTTGATTAATTTGATTGCAAATTAATTAAGTATATTTGATGCTTATAATTGTTTAAGTGCGAAAAAACGAAATTAAACAAATGGTTATTAATTTTTATAATAAAGACGATTTAAGAAGCGACAAAATAGCAATAGCAAAAAAAAAATCGATTAATAAAGTAGCTAAATATAGAAGCTAAAAGATTAAAGAGTTTGCTAATAATATTAAAGATTATAAGCAAATACATTTACTTTTTTGTATATTAATAGCGTTTTGTTACGTATAACAATTTATTAAAAGCAAAGTTTCTTTGTTTTGCTTCTTTATTTATATCGCATTTTTAAGATAACAAAGCAGCGTTTATATTTATTAAATATTGCAAATTTTATTAATTTTATTGTAAAACTTAATAAAAACAATAATACGTAAATTATTCTTTAAGATAAAATTATATAAAATTAATTGTAATTAAAGCAATTGCAAATTTAGATATTTATATTTATATAGTAAAGAAATTGATTTTAAGATTTGTTAATAATTATAACAAAAGCAATATAAATAAAAAATTAACATTTAATAATTGTGCGAAATATACGTAATTAACAACTTTAAAAAATCTTATTGTTCTTAAAATATAGCGAAAATCGAAATATAAAAATTCTTATGTTATAATATTTGTTTTTAATAATTTTTGCTTAAAGATTATAACAAATTAATTCAACGCAAATACAATTATATTCGAAAAAAGATTTAAAATTTCGCAAAATTATATATATATAAGCTTGTACTTTTTAAGTATATAACGCGTAATTAAGTTACGCAACAAAATTAAAAAAGTTTTGCTTTTTTGCTTTTATATATTACGTACTTCTAATAAAATTAAAAGACAAAATAATAATTTTGTTATTAATTTTGTTAAATTTGTATTTTTGTTATATAAGATTTTTTATTTTAGTGTAATAAATTAACGCAAAGTATTTGCAAGTTCTTTTGAACACAATTTGAAATATTAAGATTGCAACAATTAAAAGTATTAATAAAAACATAATTAAAAAGACGATTAAAATATAACAAATAATTAAATTTATAAATTTTAAATTGCTCTTTTAATTTTAAAGAGAAAAGATTATTTTTTAAGCAAATTAACTAAAATTTCGTAAATATATTTTAGCGCGTTTTTACGAAATTAATATATAATTATTTACAACTAAATATAATATTTTGTTCGTATTTATATTTGATAAAAGATTAGAAATAAAGTTACGATCAAAATTTAATTTGTTATTAAAACTAGTCGCATTATTACGCTTTTCGCAATTTATACTAATTGCGTTTCTAAAATTAAAGAAAAAGATAAAAACAATATTAAGAGAATTTTATACGATAGTAATTCGAAGAATTAAATAGTAGTTTAAGATAATTAAATATTTTTATAAAATATATTTTTTACATAAATTAATAACATTTGTCTCGAAACAAAGTAAACAATTTCGAAAATTCAAAATTTTTGTTAAATAATAATTGTTAAAACATGTTTTTAAGCGATTAAATTAAAATAAGATTCTTAGTTTAATATACGAAAAAAATACGCTAAAAAAATTGTTATAATTTGCATAAACAATCTTAATTTTTTAGATTTTTTTTGCTTCTTTCTATATTAATTTATTTGTTTAAATTGACACTCTTTTTTGCATATTATTAAAAAACTTATTTGCAAATCTTCTTTCAAAATATAAGAATCTTATATAATATATATTTATTATAAGCAACAATGTTAATAATAAAAAAATTTATATTAACGTTTTTGTTTAATAATTTAGTAGATTTTGTTGCAAATTTAATTAAAAACAATGCTAACGTATATATAATAACAATATAAAAAGATCGAAATGTTTGCTAATGTGTTTAACAACAAATTGAACGAATTCGCAATTAATAACAACAACAAAGACGACAAAGATATTAACATTAAACTTTAAAAAGGCGTTCAACATAAAAGTTTTATTGAAAATAAAAAAAACAATATATATTTATATTATAAAGACAAATCGTCTCGCATTATATTAATAATAAATAATACAAATTACACAAATTAATACGTAATTAATAGTGTTATTATAGTTTAAAAAACTTGTTTTTAGCTTTGCAAGCTTATTAATCTCACGAAATGCTAATAGATTTGCGTCGATTTAAAAAAAAATGCAATTAATTTAATTTTTTGAGAGCTTGTTTTTTTAAAAGTTTAATAATGTTTAGCGCGAAAACTTAATAAAGATCTATTTATAAAAGAGTTTGTTGCAACGAGTAATATTTTCGAAATTTAATTATAAGAAAATCTTAATAAAAATTGAACAATTTTTGATTGTCTTAATTATTAAGAATTACGTTATTAAATTCGTAATTTCGTGATTAAAAAGTATTAAAAACTTTTTTTTAAAACTAATAAATTGTATTTAGATAACGCATTGTAATTGTTTTAGTTTGCGAAACAAAGATAAAATTAATTTATTTTTAACAAATTATAAATATAGATAAGTATTTATATTCGAATATTAAAATTAGCAAACAAACGATAATACAATTGCAATTATATAATTATATAAGCGAATTTCGTTATGCGATAATAAAGAGAATTCGACATTAAGTAACAAATAAATATAATTTTTATTACGAAAATAATTTAAACAAGACGAAGAAATTATTATTAAAAAATCGATTTGTAGATTTATTATATTATTTAATATATATTTTTACGATTGTCGAAATTAAGACTAATATTATATAAAAGCTTAAAGAAGTAAACAACAATAATTAATTTTTAAATAATATTTTTAGCAAAGTAATTTACGATTACTTCTTTAAAAAGAAAAGCGACAAATAATTCTACAATTGTTAAAAGAATATAAAAGTTTTTTTCAATTTAATTAATTTAAAATTAATTTGATTTATGTTTAGCGCAATTTATTATTGTTTAACAAAGCAAACGTTCGATCTCTCTATAAAGATTTGTAGATTTACGTCGAACAAAAATAATATATTTAGATTGTTAATTTTAGTAGATTAACATTAATGTATAATAAAGATAATTGAATACGCGAAAAAAATATAAAATAGATTGTTCGTTATAAAGCAATAGCTTATAAAGTATTTGCTTCGAACGCAAGTTAACAAGCTCGCAACTAAATTTTATAAACGATTTGATTATAAATATATATTGTTAAATGTTATAACAAATAGTTTTAATAATATTCTTATTTATTTAAACTTCGATATCAAGAGATAACGCATTAAAATTAACGTTAATTTAAATATCTTAAACAATTTTCTTAGTTTATTAGATAACAATCGAAAAACAATAATGCGACTATTTATATATAAAGAATTTAACGTAAGCTAATTATAAACTAGAATAAAAACAACTACAATAATAATATTATATTGGGCGACAATTTTTATAGAAATGGGATAATTTTGTTTTTTGTAAAAGATTGTTTAAAATAGTAATAATGTTAGTTGTAATTAATTATAAAACAAAACAAAGAATACAACAATTATAAAAGCAATAATAACGAAAAAAATAACAATAATAAAATAAGTATACTTATTTATACAACTATTGTGCGAAAATTGATTAAAAATATACAAGAATATAAAGTTAACATTAATGTAAATAAATATAATACAAATATTTAAGTTAAACTTTAAATTAATACTTTAACATAATTAGATTAACAATTATATTAATAATAATAATAATTTCGAATTTAATTATAAAGACAATAAAGGCTCGCAATATTTAAATAAAGTAAATATTTAAAATAATACTTAGATTGATCGTTCGGGTCGGGTCGATTCCAAAAGTCGGAACCGAAAACCGAGCTATTAATAAACGTTACTATATATAGTATACTAGTATACTATATATAGTAGTTTTTCTCAAATCGATTCCAATAATTGGAATCGAAACCCGAATCTTGGCACGATCACGTAATATATTCGGTTCCTGGCGATTAGTCTAATAATACTTAACTACAATCAATTAACGAAAAATCAATTGCAAATCGAATTATTAATATATAAAAAAAAACTAATAAGTCTTTATCTTTTTTAAGATACTTTTAGAAATATATTAATATTTTAAAGATTCTTAATCAAAACAATTAAACAAAAGTAGATAAAAATAGTGTCAAAAATTACATTAGTATCAAAGAAGACGCAACTTTAGATATAAGTTTATTAATATATAGTCTTTTTTTAATTAAGTTTAAACTAATTATTGCTTATAATACTAAAAGAATTGTTTTAAAAACGAGCAATTCTTTAAATATAAAAAGTAAACAACTTGATATATTAAACAAGATAGCAAATTAATTAAGATTGTAATATTAAAAAGAGAAAATTAAATCAAACTTTAACGAAGATTATCTATTAAAAGAAAGCAAAATCTAATGTGTTATATTGACGAACAATATAACAAAAACAATATAAATATTAGTAATTGTTTACAACGTAAACAATTATATTAAATTAATGCAACAATTAAATCGCTACATTTTACAAACGAAAATCAAGATTAATATTTAAGTTATTATTGTTATAATAATGCACAAAGATAATTGCAAAAAGACGATAAAGTTTAATTAATTAATTGATTAAATTTGAATTGTAATTCTTTGTTATATCGTAAACTATTAATGTATTTACAATATTAGCAAAGTTAATTACGTTAAACTACAAATATTTTTTTAACATTTATATTTCGAATTTGTTTTAGTAGTGTTACGCAATTTACGATATCTTAAAGCTCTTTTAATATATAGTGCATTTTTGAAGTTTAAAGTTGTAAAGTAACAAATAGACGAACAACGTTTGTATAAGCTATAGAATCAATATAAACAAAAAGTTTACTTTAACAAGTAAGTATTGCGATCGCAATTAATATTAGCAAAGATAACAAATCGATTATAAAATTCGACGCAATATATATATTTTGTACACAATAAACTTGTAAAGTTAATAATACTTTTTAACATATAACAAATGCGAGATCGAATCTTTTTACAAAAATACAAATTTATTAATTAAGCAAAATTTTTTGCAAAGCGCTCAAAGAATATTGTTTAAAAGTTCTAAGCGTTCGAAGAATCGCAAGCGTCGAATTTAAGATACAATAACTCTTAAGTGCTTAGTCTTACTAGTTTGCTTAAAGTAGCTTAGAGTTCTAGAAAAAATCTATTAGTAATATCTATTAATAATACTAGATATAAAAGTATATCTCAAATTATTTACGTTATTTTTAAAAAATTTAATATATTATTTCTTTAATATTTTTAAACCAAATATTTATTTTTTATAATATTAATACAAGGATATTAATTGTTTTTATCTTAAATTAAACAAAATTGTTAAAATTGTTAAAATTAGAATTTTGTAATATTTACAATAAACTATATTAATATTAGTAAAAAATTATATATATTACTATATTGTATTATCTCTTTAGCAATTGTTGCTTCGCGGAACGGTCTAGGTTTGATCTAGGTTTTGGACCAAAAATTTGGACTCAACCTGGATCGAACCCGAAATACTTAACCCGAACTAGGGTTATTTCGATAAAATACGTGAGCTAGCGTATTGAAATTTAATCCTGTAATAAACTAGTCTATTTTTAGTAATAAAATTCAAAAATTAGACAAAAAACTTTAAAACTCAATTTTTAAGATCAAAAATAAAAAAGGTTAAACCTAGAAAACTATGACGAGAGAGAGAGCAAGTCGTGCACTATTCAACCCGTTCCGCGGAGTATCTTTGCACTTTTGCTCTTAAATTAGCAATTAAATTATAATAATATTAATAATAATTTTCAAATTCTATTTTGAATTTGTTTTTGTAATTAATAATATTGTTGTTTTCTCTCTTATTTTATAATTTATAAAGACTAACTTTTTGTATAAAATCTAAAATATTAACAAGATTAATTAATGTATTATCTAATTCTTTTGTTTTCGAATAGTATTTTGCAGGTTTTGTCGAAACTTTATTGCAAACTTTAAGTACAATATTTCTTAAAAAATAAATATTAATTCTTATTATTCTTTCTAGATATTAAAGATAATTAAATATTATATTAAATACTTAAAATTCTAAATAAATATTTATATTAATTGTTTGCAAAATAATAAAAATATATTTGTAAAAAAAAAATAGTATATTGTTAACAAATAAAACTAAGTTTTATTTACTTTTATTAAATTTAATTTGTTAAGTTTTTTAAATTTTAAAAATATTTCTCTACTTCAAAATTAATATAATTTTATAATTAATATATTTAACAAAATATAAAATAAATAGAGTTTTAAACATACAAATATCTTATATTAGTTTTTATAACTTTTTATTAATTTTCTTTTAAATTTTTTTAAATCGAAACAAATATTAAGTTAAGTTATTAATAATAGTTGTAAAAGTACAAAATTAATAAAATTAATATATATATATATATATATTTTGATATTATTACAAATTTAAATATTCCTTTAATTATATTAGATAAATTTATACTTTTTGTAATATCTTAAAGTTGTTTATTCTTTAATTGTACAATAATATTATTATTTGTTGTTTTTAATTTTATAGTTAAAATAAAATTTTAAGTTATAAAATTAATTATATAAATTAAACAAAATACAAAGTTCTATTGTTTATTCTATAAAAACTCTTATTAATTTAAAAAAGATTAAATTTGTTTTTAAGTATATTGTTATTATTTGTGTTATTAGTAACAATTCTAAAAAGTTTGTTTTTAATTTCGAAAATTTTCAAAATCTTTATAAGATTTAATATTAATTAACAACTTATATACTTAATTAAAAAAAAAAAATGCGAAATTAAAATAGAATATTTTATTTAATATATTAATACTTCTAGATAAACAACTCTTTAAGAACTAGACTATATATTTAAAACAATAAAAATATATTAAATACTTTTAAAATTTATCTTATTTTTTTTACAAATTTAATTATATTTTAAGAAAATTATTTTAAATAGTTTAATACAATTTAAAAGTATTAAATTTAAACAAAGTATTTTTAACAACTTTCGAAAGTTAGAATTGTTAATAATTTAAAAAAAACAAATTTAAATTGATAAAAGTTTTATATAGTTAATTTTTTTAATTTTTTTAAATAAAGAATAATAACAAATTAATATAACTTTTCTTTTAATAAATTGTTAATTATATATTATTAATTGTAACTTACGCAATTAAAGATTAGATTAATTGTAATTTGCAATTAAGATAATTTTTGTTTGAAATAAAAGAAAGATAAAAAATATTTTTTATATTTAATATACTTAAATATTTGTAAACAATAGAATAATTCAAAATTTTATAATAACTTTTGTATATAATTTTTAAAATATTATCTTCAATTAAAACTATTTAAACATATATATTTTAAAGCTTGAATTATATTTCTATATTAATTTTTTTTATCTAATATAAATTAACAAGTTTCGATTAGATTTTGTTTAAAATATTGTTGTTAACAATTGTTTATAATTATTATCCTTAAAATTAAATATTAATATTTATACTTTATTTAATATATTTGTTTCTTTCTTTTAAAACAAGCAATAAATGATTGATAAATATTTTGTTAAATATTTTGCAAAAAAAAAAATTCTAGTATTAATAGCAAAAGTAAGAAAATCTTAATTAAACTAATTTGCAAATTAATTAGAACATAAACTACTAAATAACAAATTGCAAAAAATAGATTTGCTAAAAATTCCTTTATTTAAAGATAGCAATTACTTTCAAAATTTTGAAGAATTTAATATTTTGCAAACAAGAATACAAATATAATATAACAATATTCTTTAGCAATTTAAGAAAAAAACTTAAAAATTAAAAAATAATATAAAAGAGTAATACAAGCAATAACTAATATTAATAAATTGTTTTAAAATAATATAAGTAAGAGTAGCTTTTAAATCAAAGTATATTACTTAATACTATAGCGAAAAATTCAAAATTATAATAATATATATTTAAAAATAGAAAATCTTAATATAATAATATTATATTTGGTTTCTTAATAATTTGATTCGGTTTTAAATTTTAAAATTAAGAATTAAATTAAGTCGAATTAATTCGATTTTAAAATAATAGAAATCGAATCAAGTTTTAAGTTAATTTCTAATATTAAAATTGTTAAATTAAATTGATTCCAAAAGTTGAAATCGAAATCCGATCTAACAATCAATATACTTAATACTAATCTAACAAAATCTTAACTCTAGAACTAGATTTGCAACTTAATTCTACTTTAATTCTACGAGATCGAAAAGAGTAAATCGAATTAAGAAAAAAATAGTTAACTTAATCCAACAATTATACTAACCAAATTATTGTTGTTAAAACTATAAATTAGATATTAAGTTTATTTTTTTTTTAATTTATTGTAGTTAGATAATCAAATAATATTAGACTATAAACTTAGAAATATTTGTTACTAGTATTAGCAATCTATTTGCAATATATATGCAATCTCTCTTACTTAGATCTTAGAATCTTAGCTACCCCATATACTATTAAATTGTATAGTATAATTTATATATATATTGCGATAAGTCTTTGTTGTTATAATTGTCTACTAATTGAGATTTTAATTTTAATTTCTTATATTAAAGTTAACATCAAAATTTTAGTTACAGTTATAAATATTAAAACAACAAACAATTAATATATCTCTAAAAACTTAAAAACTTAAAAATACAAAAAAAAAGTATAAAAAGCAAGTTAACTTTAACAAATTGTTAAAATTAAAAACTTTCAAAATTAAAAACATAGAATTAACAACTTAAGAATTAAGATATTATTAAATTAAAAAGCAAAAAAAGAAAAGATAAAGTTAAAGTGTTAAAAATAATAATAAAAGTTGTAAATTTAAAGATTAAAATATTTTATTAGAATTGCAACTAACATTTATTGTTAAAACAATAAAATATTTGCTAATTATAATAATATTATTAAAAGAAGCTTTTTAGCAATATAACTAATTTATTTATTTAGAAGCAAGAATGCTATTTAAACTCTCTTCTTAATAAAGATTGAAGCAAATTTTTAATACAAAGATATTTGTTAACAATAGATCGACAACTAATTAAAAAAAAAATAGATTAAAAATATCTATTTATAAACAATTGAAAAAACGAAAAAGCAATAAATAAGAAAACAACGCAAAACTAAAAAGAAAGAAAAATTCTTTTGTTAATATTTTTGCAAAAAAAATAAAGAGACTTGCAAATTAAAAATATTATTATTTGAATTAACTATTATCATTAGTCTTTTTAATCTAATAGTTGTTACTTTTACTATATATTGTTAAGCTATTCTCTTAGAAATAGTATCTTAAAATATTAATAAAATTGCAAAACTTTTCTTTAACATATCTATATTAATAACAAGTTTACTTAATAACTTTATAAAAATTATATAAGTTCTATTACTATATAATCTTTATATTCTCTTTAAAAACATTAAAAGTATCGCACTTTAATCAACTTAATATTATTAATTTTCTAAATTAATTCTTGAATTTTTGTAATAAATATAAAGCTATTTTTGAGCTTAGAATTACTAAGTTGTTTCGATATTGTAATAAGCTTATAAAGAACTTTATTAAGTTTATTATTATCTAAGTAGATAAAAAATAATTTGAAATAATAAATAAATTACAAAAGAAATATACAGATAAAAATTCAAATTTAAACTAATTTTTGTACTTTTTTAAAGTTTTTAAAAGATATATTAAAAACAAAATTAAATAATATTCGTAAATATTATTAACAATTTAAAGTTATTTTCTTAAAACTTATTAAATTTGATTAAGTAAATAAATATATTATATTCTTATAATATTTAAAATGTCTTTTTTGCAATATTTGTATTAAAATAACGCAAAAGTATAAAGTTAATTTAAATAACATAATTATTATAATATTTAAATTATTATATAGAACAATTATAAAATTAATTGAAAATAAGACAATTAGACAAAAAATAAATATTAATAGCAATTAGATTGCTTAA